>Ga0070730_10000818_pt1 | contig 32939 bp, 34 predicted proteins | sample Coa_R1_3_FD_66447 | JGI IMG/M metagenome (GOLD analysis project Ga0070730, IMG submission 66447) | Surface soil microbial communities from Centralia Pennsylvania, which are recovering from an underground coalmine fire - Coalmine... | ecosystem: Environmental > Terrestrial > Soil > Unclassified ... | reverse complement strand
CGTATTGCACAGTTACTTCCACAAAAAAAGAAAAATGGATACTCGAGCTTAAGCCTTTGTTGTTTCCACTTCTTCAGATTTCTCTGTCGTCAACGCCACTGCCACAACTTTGTCGCCAGCTTTCGGGCGCATGAGGATGACGCCTTGGGTAGGTCGACTGAGAACAGGAATGCCGTGGGCATCGATTGGAAGTTTAATCATCTGGCCACTTTGAGTGGTGATGACCATTTCTTCATGTTCTTCAGTGACCATCATGGCTGCTACAACATTGCCGGTTTTAGCTGTGATCTCGGCGACTTTGACGCCTTGACCGGCGCGTTTTTGGAGCGGGTACTGTGTGAGTTCGGTGCGTTTGCCAATGCCTTTTTCTGTCACTAAGAGTAATTGACGGAAAGGCTTTTTGTGGCCTTCAGCTGGTTTTTCTTCCTTCGCTTTGGCTAAAAACGTTTCGACACCAACGACGTAGTCAGTCTCGCGCAACTCAATACCCTTTACACCTTGGGTGTCGCGGTTGGAGTTCTTCACTTCTTTTTCGCTGAAGCGAATGGATTTTCCGTGATGGGTGATGAGCATGATGTCGTCAGAGCCGCTGGTGAGCTTGCCCCAAACGAGTTCGTCTTTGTCCTTTAACATAATCGCGATGATGCCGTTTTGGCGGATGTTGTCGTAGAGTTTCACGGCGGTTTTCTTCACCAAACCTTCACGGGTTGCGAGCGTAATAAACTTCTCTTTGTCAATTTCTTCGTTGAGGGCGAGCATGGATTGGACGGTCTCATCAGCTTTGAGATTAATTAAGTTCACCATTGCCGTCCCTTTGGCTTGGCGACTGCTCTCTTGGATTTCATGGGCCTTGAGTTTAAAGACGCGGCCTTTGTTGGTGAAAAGGAAAAGCATGTCATGCGTGTTGACAGTTAACAAATTTTTGACGACGTCTTCTTCTTTGGTGGTGATGCCGATCGCACCTTTGCCACCACGTTGTTGTGAGCGCAGTGCGTTGGGGCTGTATCTCTTGATGTAGCCAGTTTCGGTAAGTGTGATGACAGTGGGCTCATTTGCAATTAAATCTTCTTCGCTGAACTCGTCAATTTTGCCTTTAATGAGTCTACTGCGACGCTCATCTGAATAGAGCTCAATCATTTCTTTGGTTTCTTTGGCGATGACGCCAATGATGGCGCTGGGTTTGACAAGTAGTGTGATGAGTTGGTCGATTGATGTTTGGATCGCTTTGTATTCGTCTTCAATTTTTTGGCGTTCGAGGGCGGCGAGGCGTTTGAGTTGCATTTCCAAAATGGCAGTAGCTTGGATATCGGAAAGGCCGAACTTTTTCATCAATGCGGCTTTGGCGGCGTCGGTGTCGGCGGAGCGACGGATGGTTTCGATAACGTCATCTAAATTTTTAAGGGCAATGAGTAAGCCTTCCAAAATGTGGGCGCGGGCGCGGGCTTCTTGCAGCTCAAACTGCGAACGTTTCACGATCACGATTTGGCGGTGCCCAATGTATTCCTGCAAAATTTGTTTGATGTTCATGAGCAGTGGCGTGCCGTCGCTGGTCAGCGCCACCATGTTCATCGGGAAACTCGTTTGTAGTTCAGAGTATTTGAAGAGTTTGTTGAGGACAACTTTGGGACGCGCATCGCGCTTTAGCTCAATCGTGATCTGGAGGCCTTTGCGGTCGGAGTCGTCATTGAGGTCTTTGATGCCCTCAATTTTTTTATTACGGACGAGATCCGCAATTTTCATAATCAATGTCGCTTTGTTCACTTGGTACGGAATTTCCGTGATGATAATTTGGTAGCCGCCTTTGGACGTTTCTTCAATGCTGGTCTTGGCGCGAATCACGACCTTGCCGCGGCCGGTTTGATAACCTTCTTTGATTGCTTTGAAGTCGTAAATGATGCCGCCGGTTGGGAAATCCGGGCCATGGATGAACTCCATAATTTCATCGATGGTAATGTCACTGTTAAATGTACCGGCTAGATCATGTGACGAAGTCGCGAGTAGCTGGTCGATGACTTCGTTTTGTGCCTTGATTTCTTTGGTACTGGCTTTCGCCGGATCCTTCATTGAGGTGTAGTCGATTTTTATTGTCGAAGTGGCTTTGCCTTTGTCCAACATTGCTAAAACTGCTTCACACACTTCTTTTAAGTTATGTGGCGGAATTTTGGTAGCCATACCGACCGCGATACCTTCTGAGCCCATGAGCAAAAGATTTGGTAAACGAGTTGGTAAAACGGTTGGTTCTTGGATTGAGCCGTCAAAATTATCGACAAAACCAACGGTTTTTTTATCAATGTCCGCCAACAGTTCTTTGCTCATTTTGGCGAGGCGCGCTTCTGTGTAACGCATGGCGGCTGGGCTGTCGCCATCGACAGAACCAAAATTGCCCTGACCATCAATTAATGGATAGCGCATGCTAAATTCTTGGGCGAGACGGACGAGAGCCATGTAAACTGGTGCATCACCGTGTGGGTGGTAGCGGCCGAGCACGTCACCGACAATGCGGGCAGATTTTTTGTAACTGCTTGTGTGGTGAATGCCACTGCGGTACATGGAGTATAGAATGCGGCGGTGGACTGGTTTCAAGCCGTCACGAACATCGGGCAACGCACGGGCGACGATGACGCTCATTGCATAATCAAGGTACGACTTCTCCATTTCGTTGCTGATAGAGATGTGTTTGACCTTACCGTATTTTTCTTCAGTGATCGTGTCGATGATGAGGCCCTGTTCGGTTTCGTCGCCGACACCATCGAGGCCGTCGGTGAGACTCGTCTCTGTTGCCTCGGTTACTTCTTCACCGGTTTCTTCTTCTGGTAGGTCGTTTTTGTTTTCGTCGTCGATCATATTTTTTCTCGCTTAAGCGACCATTTTCTTTTGCGCTTCAGCAAGCTCTTTCAGCGCTTCAGCTTTGCCGACAAATTTATTAATTTTTACCCACTTACCAGGTTCGAGATCTTTGTAGTGTTCAAAAAAATGCTTGAGTTTGTCGAGGCGCCATTGTGGCACGTCGCTGATGTCTTCCCAGCCGCCGCACTGAATATCCATTTTGATTTTTTCCGGAACACACAAAATTTTGTGGTCGATTCCCTCCTCGTCTTCCATTTCCAACATCCCAATGACGCGAGTTTTGATCCAGGTTCCGGGAAGCATTGGTTGCGAGGTAAGGACCAGTGCATCAAGTAAGTCGCCATCTTTACCGCGCGCGCCCTCTATCGAGCCGTAGTTCTCTGGGTAGAACATGGGGGTTGGTACGAAGCGGTCGACATAAATGCGGCCATTTTTTTCATCTTGCTCGTACTTAATGTTCGAACCCGCCGGGATCTCGACGAGGATATGGAGGGTTGGTGATTGTGTGTTTTTGTCGGACATAAGGCTCCTTTTTTTTAAACGTCTAACTCCGCTAACTTTGCATGTGTTTGAATAAATTTCTTGCGGGGCAAAACTTCGTCGCCCATCAATGTCGAAAAGGTTTTGTCGGCGCGGACGGCATCATCGATCGTGACGCGTTTAAGAATGCGCGTTTTGGGATCCATCGTTGTTTCCCAAAGTTGAGTGGGGTTCATTTCACCAAGACCTTTGTAGCGCTGAATTGCAATGTTTGCATTTGCATTTTTGGCTTTAAGTTCGACGACTTTGGCATCTTTTTCTTCTTCAGAGTAGACATACATGATGTCTTTGCCAACAGTCAATTTGTAGAGTGGCGGCATGGCAATATAAAGGAAGCCTTTTTGGATTACTCCCGGTAAGTGGCGGTAGAAAAATGTAAGACCAAGCGTGGTAATGTGCTCGCCGTCGACGTCAGCATCATTCATGAGGATGATGCGGTGGTAGCGAAGTTTGCCTTGGTTGAATGTTTCGCCAATGCCGGCGCCCAAAGCGATGACAAGATTTTTGAGTTCTTCGAAGGCGACGATTTTGTCGAGGCGCGCGCGCTCGGTGTTAAGGATTTTGCCGCGGAGCGGAAAGATGGCTTGGAAGCGGCGGTCGCGGCCTTGTTTCGCTGAACCACCAGCGCTATCTCCCTCGACAATATAAATTTCCGACTCACTTGCTTCTTTACTCTGACAGTCGGCGAGTTTGCCGGGGAGTGTTGAGCCTTCCAACGCACCCTTACGAATCACTGCATCTTTTGCCGCACGGGCCGCTAAGCGGGCCCGAGCAGCCAACATCACTTTTTCAATAATAATGCGTGCCGCTTTTGGATTTTCTTCCAAGTACACTTCCAAAGTGTCTTTAAATACCGAATAGACCGCTGACTGTGCCTCAGAGTTATTTAACTTACTTTTTGTCTGTGACTCAAACTGGATATCGTTCGACGGCATCTTCACAAAAATGACTGCCGTCAAACCTTCGCGCAAATCCTCAGTCGTAAAAACTTCTTTTTCTTTCGCCAGGTTATTTTTAACTGCATAATCCTTCAGCACTTTGTTCATACCCATTCGGAAACCGGTCAGATGCGTTCCGCCATCTGGTGTTTTAATCACGTTGGCATAGCTTTCGACGCGCTCGTTGTACGTATCGTTATATTGAAACGCCACCTCAACACCAATTTTTTTACCCGTTGTCTCATCGGTCCAGGTTGCGCTTCCATAAATGACTTCGTGGAGCGGTTTCTTATCCATGTTCAAGTGTTCAACCAACGACCGGATGCCGCCTTCGAAATAAAAATGCATCTGTTCTGGCTCTTCAACACCCACGGAGTTATAAAACTCAAAATACAAACCTGCCATGAGATAGGCGCGGTCACGGATAATGTCGATAATAATTTTGTTGTTAAATTGTGTGACCGAAAATAAACTTTTGTCGGGAATGAAGTAAACAAGTGTGCCAGTTTTATAGGTTATGAATGTTTTTGACTGAATGGGAAACATTTTGATGACGTCTTTTTCTGCCATCTCTTTCACTTTGGCTTTTGGTTTCCCAATTGAGTATTCCTGGAAGTAGTACTTGTTGTTGCGCTTCACGATGACGCGCATCAAAATTGACAACGCGTTTACGGCTGCCGCGCCGACACCATGCAAGCCACCCGATGCTTGGTACGCAGTTTCTTCAAACTTGCCGCCGGCATGCAACTTCGTCATGACTACTTCAAGTGCTGAGACTCCACTGGGGTGCATATCAACCGGAATGCCGCGGCCGTTATCCACGACAGTGATGGCGCCGGCACCGGGTTCTGCTCCATCACTTTCACCCGGCGTATGGAAAAGTTGGATCGTTTTGCCAAATCCAGCCAACGCCTCATCAACCGCGTTATCCATGATTTCTTTGGCGAGGTGATGCAGGCCACGCGCATCTGTAGAACCGATGTACATGCCCGGCCGCTTGCGGACTGGCTCGAGACCTTCCAGAACTTTAATCTCTGAAGCTTCGTATTTGCTAGTGACTTTGGTATTGGTAGCCATTTTTATGTCTTCTGAAGAGGTCTTTTATACCCTGTTTTTGGTAAAAAGTGAAGGAGAGAACGTGGTTCTAGAAGCTGGGTTACCTCAGCACATGATCTTATTTGTGCAAGTGAGATATGGTAAAATCTTTCATCATCGAAGTGAAAGGATATTATGGCCTTTGAACGACTTGCAAGAATAGCTGTAGAAGAAGCCCTAGATTCTGGAAGCGAAGAGCAACTGTATTCTGCTCTGAAAATAAGAGCATTCATTGAGCAACTTATTGATAATGGATATCAACAACCATCTGAAGAATTGATAAATGATCCTAAAATCCGTGAAGCCAAATTTCCTTCTTCCGATTTAAAATGGGATTCTGAGAAGGGAATTATCTCTTACAACAATAGGTTTGTAAGCCTGGGAGAAAAAACAATTGTGCTTTTTAATCTCTTTTTTACAAACAGAGGTTGTATTGTGACAGATGAACAAGTACAGAATGCACCTTATCTTGACGGCAAAGCACCACTTCACCCCACACAACTAATGAATGAAGTAGTGAGGAGAGTAAGACAAATTGGTGTTCAGGTGTCTTTCAAAAGGGTGAGGAAACAAGGGTTCGTTCTTAATGTAGAGAAAGAAAAGTGAGAGAGGTGGAGTTGCACCAACACTCTGCTCAGCAAGACTCTTAGAGCATAGCTATAGTCTATGTTTTCCTCTACTGATTGCCGCCTTCACTGTCAGAGAGCTTCCTTAAGATTCACTTAGCTACTAGGGTTCTGACCCTAGCTGATCTCTCACGAACATTATATCAGTGTTTATAGGTTTTCATCGTAAAAAATGCATCTTCTAAAACGAGTCGTGTATTTACATTTTTTGTCAATAAAGAGCGTGATTCTAAAAGTTTTTGCATGTATTTTGTTGTAGCCGCTTCTGGCGCGAGCAAATTTTTCGCATGTAAAAATTGGATGAGTGTTTCAACAAACTGCGACGCTACTTCACGGTCTTTATATTTTTCAGAAATTGTGAAGAGATCGGTAAAACTGCCGGTTTGGATACGAGAAAATACTTCTGCAATTTCTGTACTATTTTCCGCGTGATTTTCTCTTTTCAATTCTAGTGTTTTCAACACACAACGCGAACGAATCGTCGGTAAAACTTGATCGGGTTGGTCGGTGGTGAGAATAATCTGGACGTGCGCGGGCGGCTCTTCCAGAGATTTCAACAACGCATTTTGCGCAGGCAACGAGGCGGTTTGGATTTGGAAAATCACAAACACACTCTGCGGAAATTGGTATGGCGTTTGTACCATTTGGGCCGCGAGCTCGCGGACAGTTTCAATTTGCAGCGGTTCACCTTCAACATTCAAAAAATGCAGGTCAGGATTGTTTTGTGTTTGAAGTTGATAAACAGTTTGCAAAAAATATTCAACTTGTTGGAGGTGAGGAGTGCTGCGTTGACAGTATAAAAGCAATGAAATGTTAGCGAGATTATTCGACATCGTTTTCTATTTTACAATGAAAACGCATTAATCATGAGGGTTGGGGTGAGTTCGAAAACGATATACTTTTGCACCGCCAATACCGTCTTCCACATCAACGCCTTCAATTTTCTCATCATCATACTGTCCAGGCGGTAACGGTTCATCAAATATAGATGGCTCTGGCAACTCTTCCTCGTGAGTAGTGAAGTGATACACCTTTGCGCTTCCCACACCTTCTTGCACATTAACTCCGTCAATCACTTGTTGCTTAGTTGTTTCGGGTTGATCTTCTTTACTCATAAAATAGTTTCTTTGTACCTTTCCATAATACCATATTTCCAAACCTGACAATTGCAACTTGCACTCGGCTGTGTCACTATATTTTTGTATGTCTGATGCTGCCCCCCAGACTCCTCAAACGATCCAACCGCCAAAATCCATTGTGGATATTCTTGTCCAGCAAGGTCAACTTGACCGCGATCAAGCCGACACGCTCATTTTAGAGCAAGCCAACACTGGCAAAAGTGCTGAAGAAGCGATGGTTGAACAAAACCTTGTTTCTGAGTCCGCACTCACGCAAGCACGCGCGACGCTCTACAGCATCCCATTTATACAAATTCGGGAAGTGGCTGTTTCGCCAGAGGCGCTGAGTTTGGTGGCGGAAAGTATTGCGCGCAGGTACCACTTGGTGCCATTTTCCGTGGACAAAATGGGCCATACCATTTCGGTGGCCATGGAAAATCCATTGGATTTGGCGGCGATTGACTTTATTGAAAAGAAAACGGGCTACAAACTGCAAGTCTATTTTGCAGTACCGAGCGATATCGAGCAAACGATTACGGAGCGCTATTCGCAAAATTTATCTGGTGAAGTGTCGGAAGCATTAAAAGAAACAAAATTTATTTCGACGGACCGATCAATTGAAAACTTAGCAGCACTTTCCAAAGAAGTTGTCCGCGAAGCGCCTATCACGAAAATTGTCGAAACGATTTTGGCATATGCGATGAAAGGGCGCGCGTCGGACATTCACATTGAGCCACAGGAAGATCGGACGCGTGTGCGTTATCGCATCGATGGTATTTTGACGGAAAAACTCGTGCTGCCGCGATCAGTCCATGAAGCTGTGGTGTCGCGGATTAAAATTTTATCTGGTTTGAAAATTGATGAGAAGCGTTTGCCGCAGGATGGGCGGTTTACTTTCTCGGCCGAAGGGAAAGAAGTGGACTTACGTGTTTCGACTTTACCCACTGTGTACGGTGAAAAAGTGGTTATGCGGTTGCTCAAAAAAGATATTTCAATCCCATCGCTGACAGATTTGGGTTTGAGCGGCAAAGGTTTACGTGATGTTGAAGAAGCGATTCGCGTGCCACACGGAATTATTTTGATTACCGGACCGACTGGCTCTGGAAAAACCACGACCCTCTACTCCATTTTGCATCAGCTCAACACACCTAAAGTCAACATCATGACTTTGGAAGATCCAATTGAGTACCAGATGCTTGGTGTGAACCAGGTGCAAGTAAATCCGCAGATTGGTCTGACGTTTGCGTCGGGTTTGCGCGCCTTTTTGCGACAAGATCCAAACATTGTGATGGTTGGTGAAATTCGCGACAAAGAAACTGCAGAACTTGCGATTCAAGCCGCACTCACAGGACAGCTAGTCTTTTCAACTTTGCATACTGATTCAGCAGCCGGCGCCTTGCCACGGTTGATTGATTTGGGCTCAGAGCCATTTTTGTTGGCATCAACTTTAACCCTGTTGCTGGGTCAGCGCGTTGTGCGCAAAATTAATCCGCGCTATAAAGAAGAGTACACACCAGAAGCAACAGTGGTCGAGGATATCAAGAAGGTTTTGGGACCAATGTTTACTATGTGGTGCAACCAACATCAAAAAGATCCGAGTGCTATTACCCTTTTCCGCGCCAAAACTGACCGACCGGCCGACGAACCGGAATACGAAGACCGCGTGGCGATTTTTGAAGTACTCAAGGTGACTGAGGAAATTAGTAAAATGATTTTGGAGCGCAAGTCAGATGCGGAGATTGAGAAAGTTGCATTATCGCATGGAATGTTATTAATGAAGCAAGATGGGTACTTGAAGGTTTTAGAAGGTGTGACAACAATAGAGGAAGTATTACGAGTTGCAGAAATTTAACATAGCAAAAAAGGAACTTGTATGACAATTTTTGACATTCTCCAGTTGGTTATCGATCGTAATGGTTCTGATGTGCACGTCGTCGTTGGTAGCCCGCCAATGATTCGGGTTGACGGGGCGCTGATGCCAGTTGAGAACACCAAAAATTTGAAAAAGGAAGATGCGGAGACGTTGATTTTTCCACTCCTTACACAGGAACAAAAAGATTATTTGATTGTGAATAAGGAGACTGACTTTGGGTATCAATTTAAAGACCAAGGTCGGTTTCGTATTAATGTCTATCAACAGCAAGGCAATTTGTCCGCCGCATTGCGGTTGATTCCAAAGAGAATTCGTTCTGTAGAAGAGCTCCAGTTGCCGCAAATTTTCCATACGTTTAGTCAATTGCCGCAGGGTTTAGTGTTGTTTGTTGGACCAACGGGTGAAGGAAAATCGACGAGTTTAGCGGCGCTGATTGAGGAAATTAATACCACACAAGCGCGCCATATTTTAACGATCGAAGACCCAATTGAGTTTGTGTACAACCCCCAACGCAGTTTGATCTCGCAACGGTCGTTGCAGCAAGATACACATTCTTGGGATATTGCGCTGCGTTCGGCACTGCGTGAAGACCCGGATGTGGTGCTCGTTGGTGAAATGCGCGACTACGAAACAATTGCGGCGACAGTCACAATTGCGGAAACGGGACATTTGGTATTTGCGACACTGCACACGAACTCAGCGTCACAGACGGTGGACCGCATTATCGACGTGTTCCCTGAGCATCAACAGGGACAGATTCGGCAACAATTGGCGTCGACGTTACAAGCAATTATTTCGCAGCGGTTGGTGCCAATAAGTGGAGGCGGCCGCGTCGCGGCCGCCGAAGTGCTCATCGCGAATTCAGCGGTGCGCAACTTAATTCGCGAGGGCAAAACATTCCAAATTGATAACGTTATCCAAACTGCTGCAGAAGAAGGCATGATTTCAATGGAAGCCAGTTTGGTGAGTTGGGTGCAAAAAGGAGTGATCGCTCCGGAAGAGGCGCGCAAGTACACGTTCCGTCCGGATGAGTTCGACCGCTTGGTTCAAGGAAAAAGACGCTAGCTTGTCATTAGTAAAAGAAGCATATGCCCATTTTTAAGTACACAGTAAAGAACGAACACGGTGATACCGTGCGTGGGACGGTCGAAGCGCAATCACGCAGTCAGGCTGCAACGATTTTACGCAACCGCAGCTTGCTTGTGATTACTTTACAGTTGATCAACGAAAGTGCGTTTTCGTCATTAGCGCCAATCTTTTTCGGTGTAAAACAAGATGAAATAGTCACGTTTACCCGTCAACTCTCAACAATGATTACGGCTGGTCTGAACTTGACGGATGCGCTCGATGTGCTCCGTCAGCAGAATAGTCCCGGAATGATCAAGATTTTAGATGACCTGATTCAAGAACTGGAAAGTGGGGGGAGTTTTGCGAAAGCATTGGAAAAACAAGGCCATATTTTTTCGCCAGTGTACTGCCAATTGGTGCGCGCCGGCGAGACCGCCGGCGCGCTCGACCAAATCCTCGCCCGTTTGGCCGATACGCTGGAAAAAGAAAAAGAATTTCGCGCGAAAACCCAAGGTGCTCTCATTTACCCCGTTATCGTGATTCTGGTTATGATTGCAGTTGGCTTTGTCATGCTCATTTTTGTGGTTCCTAAACTGACGGCAATGTACAGCGACCTCGGAACACAGTTGCCATTCTCTACCCAGCTGCTCATCGATGTCTCTGGTTTCATGGCCCAGTGGTGGATTGTTGTTTTAGCCGCCATCGGTGCCGCTTTTTTTGGGTTTCAAGCGTGGTATCGCACAGCCAAGGGTCGTCTTACATACGATACGCTTATGCTCAAAGTCCCAATTCTTGGTCCTTTACGCACCAAGGTTTTGTTGACTGAATTTTGCCGAACACTCGGTTTGCTACTCAGCGCCGGTATCTCGCTTCTACAAGCGCTGGCGATCGTGGAAAAAGCCACCGACAATATGCGTTATCGTATCGCTCTGCAAGAAGCAGAAAAGCAGGTTGAAAAAGGTGTGCCGCTCTCACGGACAATCGCGCGCTACCCCATTTTCCCGCCAATCCTTGGCCAGATGATGACTGTCGGCGAAGAAACCGGAAAACTGTATGAAGTGTTACTCAAGTTAGCACTCTACTTCGAAACTGAAAGTGACCACGCAGTGAAAAACCTCACCACCGCTTTTGAGCCAATGATTATGATTGTGTTGGGAATTGGTGTTGGCGCATTGGTTTTGACAATTATCTTGCCGATTTATAACTTGACCAGTAGTTTCTGAAATGTCATCTTTGTCCTTACGTACAAAGAGAGCTGACCTGCACTGACTCGAGGTTGCATCTCCGGGAAAGATTGTGTACGCTTACAAATATGTTCTCGTCTTTTCTACTTGCAGTGATTCTCCTTTTCATCCTCGGCGCCGCGGTGGGGAGTTTCCTCAATGTCATTATTTACCGCTCGGTGCGCAACGAGTCATGGGTATGGGGTCGCTCAAAATGTGAACAGTGTCTCAAACAGCTTCGCTGGTACGACAACATTCCACTATTTTCTTTTTTTGTGCTGCAAGGCAAATGTCGTTACTGCCACACGCCCATCGCCGTGACACACCCAGTCATTGAGTTTCTGACAGGTACACTTTTTGTGTGGTGGTACTTGGGTGGCACGTTCTTCTTTCACTTGACGCAGCGCCCGTTTGCATATATTCAGCCGCTTTTTTGGTTAGTAGTTGGTGTCTTGTTGGTTATCATTTTTTTTGCGGATGCACTCTACTCCATCATTCCAGATGAAGCTGTAGGGATTTTAGCTGCGGTCGCGTTTTTGTATCGCGTCACACTGACGGCTTCTGGAGTCATGCAACCCGCTGATTTTTTGCGCACATTAGGCGGTGTGGTCATCTGCGCCGGATTTTTCCTGAGCCTTTGGCTCATTACCAAAGGGAAAGGGATGGGATTTGGGGATGTGAAGTTCGCAGTCCCATTTGCCTTGCTCTTAGGCTGGCCAAATGTGTTCGTTGGGTTATTTTTAGCATTTGTTATTGGTGGCGCGGTTGCATCGGTGCTATTGCTGTTGAAAAAGAAAAAATTGAAACAAGCCGTGCCGTTTGGGCCATTTTTAATTGTGAGCACATTGTTAACTTTGGTGTGGGGGACTACACTTTTACATTGGTATCTCAGTCGATTTTAAATTGCTTGACATCGCACTATGCGCATTTTGCACTTCCTTATCTTTTTTATTTTTTTGTCAATCTTTATTGGAGGTATCGGATTTTTTGTGGCTCGAGAAGGTTTGCTGATTTGGTCGACAACAGAGGTAAAATCTTCTTTGGCAGAACTCCAACTTATTGCCCATAACCCCACTGCGTACATTAGCCAGTGCCGTGAAAAAGGTTCGCGGGAGATAACACAACCCATTCAACGCTTACAACTGCGTTTCACCGATTCAACACACTATGTTTTGGAAGTGTTGTGTGCGGAGTTTCCGCTTGACCCGATCGTCGTGGACACGCGAGCATTGCCTATGTTTGTCCAAAAAGTGCCCGGAACAAGTGGCATTTTGTGGGGTGATGATAAAAGTGGGATTGAGCTGAATGTGTTTGGTGCAAAAGAAGATGTGTATGTTTCCAGCCGCGCAATTTCTACTGATTCACCACACCTAACGACTTTGGGTGTTGGGCCGCAGACGACGTGTGGTGGATATGGGTACATGTGTTGCCAACCGGAAACACAACAGGGTATTCAAAATGTTTTTGACCAAGCAAGCGATTGCCCACGGAGCTGTTATGTAGCGTGTTCTCCTCGCCCAGTTGTGCTGTCGTTTACAAGTGACCCAGTGGCTGATACAGCCACCCGGACGATCACGATAAAATCCGGAGATAGTGTCACTCTCTCATATGTTGCCTCATCTGTTTCCGATCCCAAAAAGAATCTGGCGGTCGTAACACTCAATTATGGTGATGGAAAAAGTGAACACTTTACACAACTGAATACTCAACAAACACATATCTATACTTGTGGCGGTCCACAATGTAGCTACGCCGTGCAACTTTCAGTGCAGGATGGCACTGCATCATCAGCAGATACACCAATTAGTCGGTTGCAAGTACTCGTAACACAGTGAACCTGAGTCTAGACAACTTCTGCAAAAATGGCTATAAAAGAATAGGAGAAAAATATGCGGTTGCCCTCTGCATTCTCAAAAAAATTTCGTCAAGCCGGCTTTACCCTTATTGAGTTACTTGTTGTCATAGCCATTATTGGTATGTTAATGGCTGCAGGATTTGCAGCATACAGTACAGCGCAAAAAAGTGGCCGAGATACCCGCCGCGAGGCAGACATGCGCGCAATTTCTCAAGCGATGGAACAATACCGCGCATCAAACAACGCCTACCCAATTGCGTATAACACGACTCTTTTAACTGCTACATACTTGCCAAATGGTTTACCCATCGATCCCAAAACTGGTACAGCGTACGCGCCGATTATTGACCCCGCTGGAACTGGGTACTGTGCGTGCGCGGCTTTGGAAAATGCGAAAGGTAACTCCACGACCCAACCGGCAACTTTTGTTTGTACCGTCACAACAACCGGTAGTCCCCCCGCTGGTGTCTCCGGATATTTTTGTTTGAGTGCGCAGCAGTAATTTTCAAGTACTCTACTGACGTGCTATGCTGTGTATATGAAGATTTTTGCAAAGTTTGGCGCACGCCGCGGGTTTACCTTAGTAGAGCTTCTCATCGTCATTTCCATTATTGGTCTTCTCACAGCGATTGGTCTAGTCGCGTACTCTCAAGCTAGTGTTAATGCGCGAAATGGAAAGCGCAAGGGTGACATGGAACAGCTGCGCGCGGCATTGGTTTTTTACCGCACTGACAATGGGACATATCCAGTGACGTCGTCGTATTCCAGCATGACTACGACGGTCGCATCGTACATTTCTTCGACGAACATTGTGGATCCAAAAAACACTGGGCAGTACGCGTACTCCTACACGGGTACAGCGCAAACCTTTCAGGTTTGTGCTAACCTGGAACCCAGTGCGACTGCGTATTGTTTAACGAATCCGTAATGAAAAAAAGTTGCGGCTTGCCACCTAGCGGCTTCACACTCATCGAATTGTTGGTCTCCATTGCGATTATGATCCTACTGGTGGGCGGCGGCGTTGCCGCATATGTGCGTCTTAATAGTCGTCAACAATTATTGAGAACGGGACGGACGGTGCAGGAATACTTCCGCGCCGCCCAAAAAAAAGCTCGGGTGGAAGACAAACCAACGGGGTGCGACCACCTTCTCAGTTACGAAGTTCTTGTGCCGAGTAATGCACTCAACCAAATTCAATTGATTGGTGAGTGTCAAAATGGAACTTACCCTGTGACGAGTTACAACTTCACATTTCCCTCACCCGTCCAAAGTCTTGCGTCATTTAATGTGCACTTTTTAGTTTTGCAAGGTGGTGTCACAAACGCTGGTACAATTACGCTCATCGCAAATAATTTGCAGTTTAATTTTACCGTCGATCAAGGAGGAGACATGAGTGATGGAGCAGTCACAAGTTACCCATAATATGAGAAAAAAAAGACAATCTGGACAGACTATTATCGAAATTATTGTAGCAACTGGCATTGTTGCGTTAGTCATGACGAGTATTGTTGCGTTGGTGAGTGTTTCCATCAAAGATGCTTCTGAATCGAAGTCAAAAGCGATCGCCACGAAGTACGACCAGGAAGCCATGGAGTTTTTTCGTGAACAACGTTCATTGCTGGGTTGGGAAAGTTTTTTGGCGGTTTTTCCACAGAACGGCTCAAAAGTGACGTATTGTTTGGCCACTTTACCAGCAACGACACTTGCGTTTACACAAATGAGCGCCGGTGCCTGCAACAACGCCTACGTCGATCCCATGAAAATTTTTACACGCCAAACTGATGTCCAAGTAAATACAGTAAACGGCCAAAAAGTTGTGGACGTGACTGTATATGTGACGTGGATGGATGGTTTGCACTTGCGGAATTTTTCGATTGCGCAACAGTTTTTTCAGTGGAGTGCAAACTAGTCATTTAATAAAAATTCCACGCTTGCTTCCGCTAAAGTTTTCATACTATCAATCACATTTTGTGGCAATTGTTTAGGTATACAGAGCTGCAAGTCTGTGCATGCGAGCACTGCCACTTCGGCTCCTTGTTTGATGACAGTATCTATAATAACCATCAATTTTTGGTGATCGGTTTCGTCATTTTTCCACGAAAGCGCGCGCTGGAGCCGCGGTATTCGTTCCTAGGCCACCAATCACTCCCAATTTTTTTTGCACACTATTTTGCATAAAATCCTTTTCCGGCATAAAAAAACCTCCTTGGGGGAGGTTATCATTGTTGCTGCAGCAAGATACTCTCCCCTTATTCGGAAAGTAAATGATACAAGCTAGCGAGAACAATACGGTGTTTCATTAATAGCTATTCTATCATATAACGAGCGTGAAATGCTCTGCGTATTTCGCGCGTTGGTGGCCTGGTACCAGGCAGGAAATTAACACTAAAACTAGAAACTCCTCAAGTTCACACTGGTGCTGAAAACTTGCGTCACGGTGCTGGGCGCACTGAAGTCCGGCGATTGTTTTGATAAAGTAAAACTGATATTGACGTACGTGCCGTAGTTCGTGGCAATGCGGGTGCATTTGAAAACGGGATCGCTTGGAGAGAGGGTCACAGTTGAGGAAGTGAGGTAGACCGGAGTGTTGGAAGAGGCGGATTGCGAAGCAATCCGCCCATTATTATTAAACAACGTTGTCACGCCATCGTCACCGGATTTAAATGTAATACGGCTGGAGCTGGGTGGACAAATCGGCGCCGCCGGAAACGCAGGATCTGGCACCAACTCCACCGCATTGCGTAATAAAAACTCCATTTGGCTTATCGCGTAGTCGCCCTCTTCTTTCACACTCACCACAACATCTTTTTTGTTATTGCCCACGAGTGTCGCGAAAAACAAGCCCGCGGCGGTGATCATTACAATCACCGTCAGCGAAACCACCACCAATACTTCGACAAGTGTAAAGCCACGTTGGAGATAAAAACTTAATTTGTTTCTTGCCATAGTTGCAGCGCCCTACTCATCCGCACCGGCGCGTTGAGCGTGAAGTCAGGGCGGAGTTGGAACAGATCGGTCGGGTTAGCGTTGTTCCCGACTTTGGGAACGTAGTCGCGGTTGAGTGCTACTCCACCCCATCCAACAAATGTGCCGCCGCCCACAAACTTCAGGTCTCCTACTCCGTTTGAGGCCACGGTAAATGTGCCGCTGGCAATATACACTCCTTCCACCTGTGTCACGGTGGAGTTGTGAACGGCCGTGCCTACACTTTTATCAATCGTGATGTTGCCGCTCACGATGAACGCGAGGAAGCCGCCTTCGGCCACATGAATTTGGTTGGCAATCGTTAAGTTACCATGCACAAAGACGACATAACTTTGATTTGCGGCCACATTCCAAGGAGTGTTAATGGTGACGTCGCTGTTAGAGAAATACGCGCGGCCATTCGTCGGTGCGGCTCCGGGTTGTGGGCCGCTAAAGTCCACCGCGGGAGTTGTGGCGCCCATGCTATAGAGATCGTAAAAATAATTGTAGTCCTCGTGTGGTGAGTTCAAAGTAAGACTCGTCACGCGTGGCGTCGTGGCATCCTGGCGAAGGTCAGAGTATGCTTTCGCTGGATCATACGTTGATTGGATACTGCCGCCGCCAGTCATAGTAAAGCCTTCGCTGTTAATAGGAAAAATGACAGTCCGCATACTCAACGCTTGCGCACATGGTGAGCCACCACAAATTGTTGGGATTTGAGATAGAACTGCAGTGCTCGTTGGTGCAGCAGCATATAGTAATCCATTAATCGATGACCACCACGCTGTGGAAGCGTTAGTTAAGAAAAAATTGACGCCACTAGCTGGCGCCGATACACCAGAGTAACTACAACCTACTGGACACGTACAGTGCCAGTTGGCCGGATTCACAACCGCGTCTACCGAAGTATTGGTATCGTAGTAAACATTATTAATTGTATACGTCGTGCCAGTAATCGTGCCCGTTGCTGTGTTCACTGGATTTGCGGTTGTCGCAGAAATTGCGCCGCCAGCTCCCGGAGCTTGTGGTGCAGCGCCAGCCAGTTGACATAAATTTCCCACCACAACCGCGTTGTGGTTCGGATCATTGAAAAAACCACCAGTAATATTGCCTTGCACGTTAAAAGTGTTTGTGGTCCATGTGCCAATAGTTGTTGGAGAGCATGTTGAGTTCACACCCTGAACCCTCCAAGTATATGAGGAGTACACTGGGGTAAGTGTGACCGTGTAAGTAAGGGTCGGATCATTCGTACGGCAGTGCGTGTCTGGCCCAGAACATTCCTGTCCCGCAGGTGTGTTGGACGGATATATTTCTACGTTGTAGAGTGTGGCTTTTGGAATTACTGCCCAGGACAGAGTAACATTTTTGGAAGCGGTGATGTTAACGTTTGCATTATTTGCTGGTGTGAGGCCGCCAGGTGCAGCTGGAGTTCCGCAGGAGCCGGGAGGTGGGGTTGGTGTGGGAGGTGGAGGGGGTGGCGGCGTACCTCCTGGTGCGGTAGGAGCTGGAGTGGGACTAGGTGGACAAAGGCCAGCGGTGCACGTCACAACCGCGCCGCAAGTATTTGATTGCGTACCGTTGCCAGGACCACATGGACCGGTGCAAGCTCCCCAACTACAGGAACCACTGCAACCGCCAGTCATGTAACCAGCACAAGTAAATGTATTTTGACAAGATTGGCCGTTGACCGTGGAGCAAGTGAGGTTGGCGATGGCACATGTAGTGGAAGTACCTGTGCAGGGATAAGGATCACATAAGCCAAGATATATATCTTGGCTAGTGCAATTTGGATTGCAACCTGGAGGAGTGTTTACGGTTATCGTTGAGTAACAGCACGGCGCAGTCCCGCATTGAGCTAGCGCCTGACTGGCACTAATGAAAAGAAATCCAGCGAATAAAAAAATGAGAGAAAAAAAAGTGAGACAAACTGAAAAATATTTTTTCATTGCGTACTATAGCTTACACTAAATAAAGATCCCGCTACTGAATGACGAATATCCGCGAGCATATTTTGAGGAGTATGGTCATTTTTTTGTAGGCCATCTTCAGCCAAAATCGCTCGTATGAACGAAGTTTCAAACTCATTTTCTACCTGCGAAGTTTTCCATCGGTATTTCTTCATGAGTGGAGCGTTGACATACATCAGTATCGATAAGGTGTGGTCACTGATGGGTTCGGCCGTGTATGCTGAGTAAATTGGCGTATCTGTGCCTGTGTCCCAGCTGTATTTTATAGTTAGGTATGGGTTGTCAACCGATGTCACCACAATTGATGTTATTTGCCATTTTGTTAAAACATCATGAAGTCTTTGTTCAAGTTCTGGTTGGTCACTGACTGTGGAAAGTCCGACGTTTATTTCTGGGTTTTTATTGATGACTTGGATTGTCACCAAATTTTTCTGAAGAGGATTGTGAACACCGAAAAGGAGAACGTACGCACTCAGAATACCAACCAAAAAGAACACAATAATAGATATATACACCAATCCTCGAAAAGAAAAAAAAGAAAACTTTTCTGTCACAAAATTAAGTATAGGTGAAGATCGCTGTCCACACAACCTACATGCTTTTTTTCGTGTTATTTTTTATTTACTGGAATAAAATAGACAACAACTATATTGCCTTTTCCAGGAATTTGCTCCTGGGTGTCAAAGGCGTCTACAGAATCCTGTATTTCTGTAGCAAATTGCCGATCGCCATTTAGGTCTCCGTTTACTTGATCTTTATCAGCACCTTCACTTTGTGCTATGAGAGAATGAAGACTTGAAAATACATTTGTCGAAAACCAATTTCCAGGTATTTTATCTGGATGATAAGGATTGATGTAAGCCACACTCGCTCGCAAATGTAAAGTGTTGGCGTCCTTCACTTTTGTGAATGACCCGGCAAAATTATCAGCAATTTGCCCATCCAAAACTCCTTGTCTGCTTTTCGTTTGTTGATTTGCTAAGGACGTAATGTCTTCGCCCGAAATTTCGAGAATGACATGCTGGCCGGCGATGGACTTGTAATGCTGCAAGAACACTTTGAGGAATGCATCAATTGCTTGTGGATTGTTCATTCCATCAAAAAGCTTAATATCTTGATAGGCCGGATGAGCTTCCGACAGCATAATACTGAATCGTGTTCCACTTTGTCCAGGTTTGTAATCCGAAGTTTGCATGTCCACGGTTTGTTTTGTAAATCCTTCCTTCAAGTCATCTTGGTCATAATTACTGCCAGTCTTTTGTGTTCCCAGTCCAGGATAAAACACCGCGCCGTCCGATTTACGTTGATAACCTTGCAAGTCTTGGTTCCATGTCAAATCTTTATTGCTATCAGTTAGCATTTTCATCAATGACGGTCCCATAAAGGCCTCATACTCCGCCCGTCCCACATGCAAATCAGTCACTTTGCCATCGCTACCGATTTCATATCGCGGGGAATTATCTGCATCGTATTTGGTGAAGATTTCTGATATTGTATTGCCACTATTGTCAGTAATTGTTTTGGTTCTAGCCTTATCAAAATCAGGTCCTAGTTTCGTTTCCAGTGACTGAGCAGCTGTTGAAGCAGCTGCGCTTAACTCAGCGTTGTTTGAAGGCGCTCCTGGATGATAAACCACGTCCTCTACTTCCATCGGTGGTACCGGTGTTGAAAGGCCAGATACATCTATCATTTGGCCATCTTGGCCTTGTACAGAGTCAACGAGTTCACCTGTCTTAACGTTGTATCCAATGGGTATAAAACCTGCAATGCCATCTTGTCCCACTAATGCAACAGCTATGCAACGTCCATCTTTTGTAAATTGACCAGTAACTTTTTCGCCGGACTGCAATTGACCTAAATCATAAGCAACACCATCCACAATAATTACTCCCAATTTATTCCATATGCCGACGAATTTTTGATCTACCGGTCGGGTACCAACAATGTCATCCTTGCCCAGTCCATTACGAAGGTCATGAAAGTAACTGCGAACTCTTCCAGTGTTGTCTACCGTCCAAGATGACCCATCAGTGATGTCTGCAGTATTTGCATCTCCCAGGATGGTTTCCCCATGATATGTCCATAGTATTGTTCCTGTGATGTTTCCATTCGCATCCACCCCATCTTTGGTGAAATGATATGAGCCAATTTGAATTTTGTCACTCTCAACAATATTATGTGCTTTTTTATATATTGCAGTAAGTGGTTCGACAACTGCATTTCCAACATGAAGCATGTCTTTCCCTAGTTGTGAGTCTGAGGAAAAAGGATGGTCAAACTTTGTGAGTTGCTGGTCAGGTGTTTGGCCTTCATAGAAAAAACCTGTCGTTGTATAACGAGCTATTTCCAAATCAGGAGAACCCTTCCCTGCAGCTGCACTATATTCTTGTGTCTCAGCAGGGGTTAAAGTAATTTCGTCCACTTGTGTTGCTTTATAACTGGAAGGAGTTAAACTTTCACTGCCACCACTACCTTCTATTGGTGTAGTTCCTGAATTTCTTGGGGCTGCAGCTTCGTTATTTGATTGACCAGAAGGCATTCCCCACTCTGCATTCAGGAGCTTCGCAAGATTCGGAGAGACGCCAATCATAATGTCGTTACGAATCTCTTCCATCCAATCTGCGTAAATTTTTGCAGTTGGATCTATGCGGTCTGGTGGTTGTGGAAATTGGAACGTCATGGAATATGTTTCCAAGGCTTTATCTAGTGTCGCTTTGAGTTCATTGAGATTGAAAGAAAGATCCAGAGCACCTAGAGAGTTTTCGTTTCCAGCACTTGCTTGGTTTGGTTCTTTGCTACCTGCGATATTTTGTTCTGCGAGTGCGGGTTGTGCGGCGGCAGTACCTGCTCCAACCAATCCCAGTACGAGCATTGCTTTGGCCAGAGGACCGCCAAGTCGACCCAGCTTCAAACGAGATCGGGTTTCTCCTTTGTTGCCAGTTGTTGATATTTTTTCGAGGATTTTGAGTTTTAAAAGAGTGTCGAGAAGTTGAGTTGTAAATTCACCGATCTTTTTTCCTGACTCTGCAATGTGTTCCCATTGTTGACTAGTAACTTGGTCTCCATGTTTACCGAGAAAATCAGCAGCGAAATCAACTTGGATCCCCGTCTTTTTGGTTCGATTTTGAATGTCAACTATCCACCTATGGATATTCTGTGGTGTCAGTGCTTGTTCGTCAATTTCTCTTGAGAGAGCTATTACATTGGCCAAGTCGTCCCCTACAGCGGGAAGGGCGTCAACTTTAGGAATTTCTCTGTATTTAGGTGTATGTTCTACAGCGCCACCAGTTGGCGAGACTCTTTCAATACTACCAATTGCATTAAGACGGTTTCCGTTTGGACTGAGCTCAAGTCTTTCCGATGGCTGAACGAGCAGAGATCTTTCTCTAGAAAACTCACCAAACTCACTGCTTCCGTTTTGGTTCATATATGGGGTTTCTTGTTCTGCTGTATATCTATTTCCCATAGTTTACCCTTTTTCATTTTAATTAGTCAACTGTAATGTAATCTGAATTATAACACAAAACTTTTATTATAGGATTTCCTCAGATCTCTTTTTATTACTTCACTATCATTTTCGATTATATTACTCAAGTGTTAATTGTCAACAATAGGATCCCATAACTTCTGATTATCTGCGGACAAACCGCTGACAAGTAACGGTGGTTTTCTTCTCGCTTCACGATTGCATTTCCCACATTTTCTCTCGTATACTGAGAGTGATGAAAAAGCGGTGGATGACCAGTGGCCACAATACCTCCGGCCAAATTGGCATTATTATTGTGCTGATTATGGTGGTGTTGCTGACGATTGGTTTGTCACTTGCACAGCAATCGAGTCGCGAAGTGACGTTGTCGCAACAAGAATATGAATCGACACGGACGCTGAACGCGGCAGAGGGTGGAATCGAAGCGGCGCTTTCGACAAACTTGAGCGCCCAAACGCAACAATCGCAAAATTACTCAACAACCGTGCCGGGTTCGAACTCGAATATTAACTACACGGTCGCAAAGATAGCCGCGTTGGAAACGCGTGTTCTCCAGGGTGGCACAGCAATGGTGCAGCTCACGAACTCTGCGGGAGTGCAAACTGCTTCACAGATTAATATTGAATGGGCGAAGGAAGCAAGTTGTGCGCAAAAACCAGCAGGACTGGTCATCGCGGTGTATTCGTACGATGCCACAAAGACGCCAAAGTCGAGCGCGCATTTTTATGCGTACGCAGCATGTGATTATGGAGACAACTTGCCGGTGATTTCTGGTTCTGGTACAAATGGTTATACACGGAAAGTCACACTTCTTTTACAACCGAAAGATACGATCGTTCGTATTAAGCCAGTCTATAATGACACGGAACTCCGTGTAACGGCGGCGGTTGGCGCATTGCCCACACAGGAATACGCGATCACATCATCAGCGGCGAACCAGCAAGGAAGCGAAACGCGCACGGTGCAAGTAAATCGAACTTTATCGATCGCGCCATCAATTATGGATTACGCATTATTTAGCGGAAATACATTGGTGAAATAATGAAATACAATATTTTTGAAAGGTCTTGCCCACCATGCCAGATAGTTTAGCTATAGATATTGGTAGTTACACAATTAAAGTTGTCCAAGGAAAACCGGGAAAAGCGGTAAAAATTTCACGGACGGTCGAGGTGTTTAATTCGGTGGGCATGGCAATTCCCGCCGACGATTCGGCCGCGGAAAAATTGGCGACGTTACTAAGTGACACGATACGCGATCATAATTTGGTGCGCAAAGATGTACGGCTGTCGTTGCCGGAAGCGTTGGTGTCAACAAAAGTGATTGCGATTCCCCCGCTCAGTGATGCTGAATTGGCGTCAGCCATCCAGTGGCAAGCTGAGCAAAATATTCCCATTCCTTACGAAGAGTTGTCGCTGGAGTACCAAGTGTTGACGAGGCCAAGCCGTGAAGAAAAAGGCCAGCCGATGTTGGTTTTGTTGGTAGGTGTGCGCAAGTCAGTTGTGGAAAAATACTTGAACGTGTTTTTGCAACTGGATATTGAACCAACAATTTTGGAAACGCAAACGATCTCGCTGATGCGCGCGATGCAGTTTACGCCGGAAGATCCGGTGACGTTGATGGTGCATATGGGTGCGACGACAACGGACATGGCAATTGTCGCTGATGGCCAATTACGATTTGTGGTCACGAATAATAATGGTGGCCAACTTTTAACCAGGACCATTGAGCGCGTGTTGCAGCTTGATACAAGGCAGGCAGAACAATATAAAAGAACATACGGAATTGACGAAACGCAACTGCAAGGAAAACTGCGAGAGGTGTTGTTGCCGGTGTTGAAACTGTCAATTGTGGAGATGCAAAAAGCGATGCAGTTTTTTGTGAGCCAAAACCCGACGCAACGGGTGGCTCGGGTGGTACTGTCCGGTGCGCCGGCGCAGTTGCCGGGATTTGTGCAGTTATTGACGGAGCAGCTGGCAGCAGAGGTGTTAACCGCTGCTCCTTTTGCTGGAGCAACTGGCGAGATTCCTGAAGCGAATCAACCGGCATTTCCAATTTGTATGGGGCTGATGATGAGGGAGAAGAACTAAAAATTGAACAAGAATAAGATGATATATGCGCGAAATAAATTTCCTCGCTGAGCGGCGCAAAGCTTTAAGCAAACAAGAAGTTGCGGATAAACGTTTAATGCGTTTGAGTTTGGTGGGCTGCGGGTTAATGTTTGTGATTTTTGGAGCAATGTTTGGGGGGTCTTTTTTTTTGAATAGGGAGATTGGGACGGTGCGCGCTGCGCAAGACGCGGCGCGCGCACAAATCACTAGCGACCACAGCACGGAAGAAGCGTACGTCATCTACGCGCACAAACTTTCCAGCTTGAGCCAAATTTATCAGGATCGCCAAGCCAAGCGCGACACGATTGCCTACTTTGCTAGTGCATTTAGTCCGGACATTTTGATTAAGGGTCTCGACTTTGACCAAAAAAATAAATTACTTTTTTTTCAACTGCAGTCCATTGATGCTTTTCACCTGCAAGAAATTTTTCATTTAGTAAATTCACCCGATGTTCAAAGCAAATTTTTATCGCTGAATCCGAGCAGTTTGCTGCGTACACCAGATGGCGCATACGAGATGTCGCTGGCAGTCTCGACACAGAAAAAATAGGACGGAAAAAAGAAAAATGAAAATTAACTGGAAAGACCTACAAAAAGTTGATTTCGGTTACCTCTTCTTCCAACGACGGTATTTTTTGGTGGCGTTACTGGCTTTGGGTGTGACAGGCATTATGCTGCTGTTGGTGATTTTTGTGCAAGTGCCGGGGTTATTTTCGGCTAACGATCAACGACAAGAAGAAAAACGGACGTTACTGCAACTGCAGCAAAAAATCAATGCTTTGCAGGATTTGGAAACATTTCAATCTTCGGATATTCGGCAAAAAATTGACCTTGCTTTGCCGTCAGAAAAACCATTATTAGAGTTACTGTCAGGAGTGAGTGCTGCTGCGCAAGGAACACAGGTCAGTTTGGCAAAAGTTGAAACAAATCCGGGCAAAATTTCCACTGCAAGTGCGTCGCTGCAAAGTTTCGGGAGCACAGACATTAGCGGACTTTCCCCAATTGGTCCGACAGTTGGTACTCCGGGCTTGCCAAGCGTCAAAGTTGCGGGTGTTGATACACTCCAAATTCAACTCACCGTCGTTGGAACTTTGCCGCAAATCAATGCATTTGTTGATCGCGTCGAACACTTTGCGCCAATCACCGATATCACGCAAATCCAGTTGGAAACGCTCGTTGGACCTGGAATACCTCCTGGCATGTACACCGCAAAGCTCTTACTGACCAGCTTTTATTTTTCGCAAACACTGCGGATTGGCGTAGACAATCCCCTACCAGAGGTAAAATCACAAGAACAGTTATTTTTGGATAACTTAAACTCATTTACTTTTCCACAACAAACACAAAGTCAAAACGGTATCCAAGGTGGCGGCTCAATAGACTTGTTTGGGGTGGTGCCGGTAAAGGCGGAGTAGTAAAGCGCGTGGCTCGAAGTGTCCTTTTTACATGGATTTTTGAAATAATGACTTTTGGGAGACTACAACATGAGTGGGTTGAAAGTGGTTCGCTTGTCGTTCGCCATTTGAAATTTAGTTGGAAAAACTCACTCTGCAATCGTGATGTACGCGCGGATGTTTTCTTTGACGGCTCGGACTTTGGCGAGGTTGCGAATGGATTGAATAATTCGTCCATTTTTGCCAATGACGCGGCCCATATCTTCTGGATTAACGAAAATGGTGTAGACAAAACCCTCTTCTGATTCGGCCTCTTCAATACGCACATCTTCAGGATGGTCAACAAGATGATTTAAAATGAATTCAAGCAGATTTTTCATAAAACGTTATTCTATCTATTTTACTCTGCTTTTGGTTCTTCTTTTGAAACTTCTGGTGCGACCTCAGCTGGAGTCTCAGCCGCCGTTTTTTCCGCTGCCGCCGCAGCTGCAATCTTCGCTTTGGCTTTCTTCGACAACTTTGGTTTTTTTGGTGGGAACGGTGTTCCTGATTGGAAACGAGTCACGAGTGCGAGTACGGTGTCGGTTGGTTGAGCACCTTTTTTGCACCAATCTTCATATTTTTTCAAGTCAACTTTGAGAATTTTTGGTGTCAATGTGGGTGCATACTGGCCAACGACGTCGACGGCTCTGCCATCGCGTTTATCTCGAGCTTCATTGACCACAATTCTGTAATGGGGCTGCTTTGTTTTGCCAAACCGGGCGAGTTTAATTTTAAGCATAGCGGCGATTATACCTCTACTCGCCCAAGTTTTCCAGTACAAACTGGGCCGCATTCTGCTGGGCGAGCTGTTTGCTTTTGCCTTTTCCTACTCCCCGATCCTTTCCATCAATGACGACTTTGACTGTAAAGTGGCGGTCATGGTCTGGGCCACTTTCTTCGACAACGACATATTCCGGCGCTTCAAGACCTTGTGCTTGCACGAGTTCTTGAAGCTGACTTTTGGGATCTTTGTAGAGTTTTTTGCTACGAATTTCTGCAAGTTTGGGGAATAGATGTGTTTGCAAAAATGTTTTTACCACGTTCATTCCTTGATCGAGATACAAAGCGCCTAACAATGCTTCCACTGCATTGGCCAATAAACTCGTATTTTTGCGGCCGCCGGATGCTTCTTCACCCTTACTCATGAAAAGTTTTTCGCCCAGCTGGAGTGTTTTAGCTACTTCAGCGAGAGTTGTTGTTTTCACCAAAGCACTGCGGTAGGCAGTTAACACACCCTCTTGCTCGTTCGGCATTTCATCATATAAAAACTCGGTGGTGGCGAGTTCTAAAACTGCATCGCCCAAAAACTCCAACCGTTCATTTGATTCTTTTGAACTGGAAATACCTTCGTTGAGTGCGCTGCGGTGAGTGAGGGCTGTGGTGAAAAGAGCTTGATTGGAAAACTTCGGCAATGACATATTACAACTCGCGTTCGTCATCAACCAACTCAACAAGCTCTGCAACTGTGGCGCATTCTTTGACAGCGCTGACTGGCAAAATGACCTCAATTTGTTTTTGGATTTTTGTCACAATTACTGGGAACTCATCCATCATGTTGATGCCCAAGTCATCCTCCAAATCGGCGTCGAGGGTGATATCTTCCATATCGTTGCCGGTGGTCTCCGCGATGATGTGTTGGATAATAGTAAAAGTATCATTTTTTGGCGCCGTTTGCATAAAATCTCCAAACTAATATCAAATGAGAAGTTGAGCTAAAACACCATTTACAAATCGTGGAGAGCTTTCAGTTCCGAATTCCTTTGCTAACTCTACCGCTTCATCAATTAAAACTTTTTTGGGTGTTTGACTTGTTTTCCATTCAAACATAATACTGCGCAGAATAGCAAGATCCACTTTGTTGATTTGTGAGAGTGGTCGCTCGGCGGCAAATTGCTGGATCGTTCCGTCTAGTTCGGTTAATTGAGAAAGAAGTGGATCCAACTCTGGGTGGGTTTTTTGAAATTCCTGTTGCTGGTTTTGGTCGTAAAAACTATACGCAAAAAGATTTTGCATCATTTCAATACGACGTTGATGACGGGGGTCAAAAGATTTTGGCGCTTTATGGTCTACCATAGGGGTATGGTAGCACTCTCACCCGCCTTTGTGTTGGGTGCGAACGACTTTCTTTACTGTTGAGGTTGCTTTCGTAGGCACTGCTTTTGCGGGCATTGGAGCGAGGGCCGGAGTTTGGGAAACATGATGGGTTTCTTTTTTCTCTTCCTCTTTTTCTTTTCCAGAAATCTTTGAAGTGCTGCCCATATTTGGCGCTACCATTTTCAAGAGCTTGCCAAAAAGTGCTTGCTTGTGAAGGGGGACCCGACCAGTTGTCGTGTCTTTGAGAAGTTTCGGCGTGTTGCCGTGGCGACGTTTGCCTCGTTCGACACGCGTTATTTTATTTTTTGGTTGTGCTGCCATAATATCCTTTTTGTCAGAGAGGTATTTTAACTTGAGTTTGCAGAAAAGACAACGGGCTGCCTGGAGGGGTAGATAGGCACTTTTGCGCAGTGTACAAGAGGCGTTTGTAGACTTATACCTAATTGGCCAATAACGGTGATTCCTCATCTTTCTTTAACAGAAAAAATGGCTCCCACGGTACTTTTTTTGTCTGGATCTCATCAGCAATTTTTTTGGCTTTCGCGATGAGGTCTAAGTTTGTCCAGTTTGCAAACTGGAGGTCGTCAAAACCATGCTGTTGGGTGCCAAAGATATCTCCAGCGCCACGGCGTTGGAGATCCATTTCGGCAAGTTTCATGCCTTCGTGAATGGTGCAGAATTGTTGTAAGCGTTTTTTTGTTTCTGAAGAAGCAGAGTTGGTGAAAAGTAAACAATATCCTTGCTGTCCCGCGCGGCCGACGCGGCCGCGCAGTTGGTGAAGACTCGCGAGACCAAAACGCTCAGCCGCTTCAATCACAATAATGGAGGCAGCTGGCAAATCAATGCCAACCTCCACGATGGGGGTCGTCACTAAAATGTCAATTTCTTTTTTATATAATTGATCGGTGATGACGGTTTGTTCTTTTTTAGACATACGACCGTGCAGTAATGCGAGTCGCGGTTGGGAATATTGTGGCGAAGAATGTTCAGTATAAAATTTTTGCATTTTTTCTAACATTTCTGTTGCGGCTGCTACATTTTCCAATGCTTCTGCTTTCGATGGATCGATAAATGGACAAATGATAAACGCTTGTGCGGGCACTTGATTTTGCAGCGTAGTGGTAAGCCATGTTAACGCATCATCGCGTTTTGTTTCCGGCACTAACCAAGTTTTTACTGGCAGTCGACCTGGTGGCATTTCGTCGATAATGCTTAAGTTTAAGTGGGCAAAAATTGTGAGCATAAGTGTGCGCGGAATTGGTGTTGCTGAAAGTGTGAGTAGATGAGGTCGGTGCTTCAGTTTTTGGCTAAGCGAGCGGTGTGTAACGCCAAAGCGATGTTGCTCGTCATATATAAGTAGAGCTGGTTGGATTTCTGACAAATGATTAAAAACCGCGTGGGTGCCAATGAAAAGTGTTGGTTGGTTCGTGTTTATATTTTTGTTTTTGCTATTTGTCCGACTTGTAATCAATTCTGTGTGTAGTTGCGGAAATAATTTTTGGATCGTGGCGAAGTGCTGTTCCGCTAAAATCTGGGTTGGTGCAGCCAAAACTGCATGATGTTTGTTTGCGAGAACCTGCACGCAAGCGACACCAGCAACTGCAGTTTTGCCAGAGCCGACGTCGCCAATTAACAAGCGATTCATGGGGGTAGATAAATTGAGGTCATGAAAAATTTCTGCGATACAACGATGTTGGGCGGTGGTCAGTTGAAATGGGAGAGCTCCAATTGTGGCTGCGGTGAGTTTTTCTTTTATGGTGATTGTGTGAGCTGACGCCGCGGCTTGCCACTGTTGTTTAAGATGCTGTGAATGTTGGATAAGCGCAAGTAGTTCCTCTAAAGCGAAACGTTCGCGGGCTTGAATGATGTGCTGTTCGGAATCGGGAAAGTGAATTTGAAAAAGACTTTTGTGCAAGGATAAAAAATCTGTGGTGAGGCCGGCCGTTTCGAGGCTGTTGTCGAAAGGGTTAAGGTTATCGAGGATGGTTTTGAGGCGCCGGCGCAGCAGCGCCGGCGCCACTCCCTCAATACCGGAATACATCGGTACCAACCGCCCCGTATGGATCGCATCATCCGTATACAACTCTACAGTTGGCTGAGTCATACCTCCGCGTTCATTCAGTTTTCCACTCACCAAAACTTTCACGCCTTTTTGCAATCGTTGCACGACGTGAGGATTATTAAACCAAAACAATTTGAGTTGCCCAGTGTGGTCTTTCACCATCGCAGACTGCATCGATCGCCGGCCCTTATAAAAATTGCTCGCCGAAATAACTTCCGCTTCTACTGTTACCAACTCACCTACCTGTAGTTGGTAAATCATTTTTTTCTGCGAGCGATCTTCATACCGCAGTGGCACAAACAACAAAACGTCTTTCACTGTAAAAAGTTGGCGCGCCGCAAAAGCCTCACTCATTTTTGGCCCAATGCCTTTCACTGTGTAAAGTGGAGTTTGTAGTGTATACATAGAAGAAGTGCCAAAGATTATATAATCATTTTATGCCTCAACTGGAACAAGAGAAAGAAAAGTTGCAGCCACTTGATACGACTGTGCGGGTGAAGTCTCTGGAAGACTACTCAGATAACCCTGAATTACGAGGGATGGGTACTTGGGTGGTGATTATTGGAAACACCGGTCTGTCAATTATCATAAAAAGTTTTTATGGAGAAACTACGGCTGAAGCACACTTTAAACCAGAGGGAAACACAGACCCAACGCCAGATGGAGTTTTTAAGTATTCCAGGCTGTTCTGCTCCGCTCTCAATGTCTTTTTCAATTGGTGGCAAAGCCAAAAAGAGTTGCCACATTTCACAGAGTTAAAGGGAAGTACAGGTAAAATCATGAGCGAGTTTCGTCAACACTTACTAGGAGAAAAAATTTACTCTGTGACAAAAGTTTTTAATCAGGGCGAATTGAACGAAGATCATTTGTATACGTTGTCTTTGGTGGAACTGGAAGGTGACCAAGTTCGTAGAGTGAGAATAGCGAAATTAGCTGCTGATACGATGCGCAAAAATTATCTAGTCAAGCAAACAGAAGAATTTTAAAATTTAAAAAAACGTCGTTAATGCTGAAAAACTGCCCAAAATTAATCCTAAAATTGATAGAATAGCAAAGACAACGAGTAAACGATGACGAGTTCTTTTTGTCATTTTATCATTTTAAAGTAACGTCGTTTCCCGATTCGGATAATATCCATTTTTTCCACTTCAATATTTTGGTTTGGATCGCTCAATTTTTCTCCACCCGGCAACAGCTCTACTCCGCCCTGCTCTAACAAGCGTTTGAGATTGCTTGCGCTTTCAATTGGTACGCACAACTTTAATAAATCCAATACACGCATTGTTTTTTCTTTCACTTTTATTGGAACTGCATCATCGGGTGCTTGTTTTGTTTGGACTGTTTTCTCAAAGTACGTTTGTGCCGCCATCGCATCTTTTTCTGAATGGTAAAACGTCGTTAATAGAAATGCGAGTTTTTTCTTAAACTGCATTGGATTTTCGCCGTCTTTTACCGCTTTTTGCATTTCTTCAATTTCATTCAGTGGTGCATCGGTGAGCAATGTAAAGTACTCAAAAATGAGATCGTCTTGGATCGACATGAGCTTCCCATAGATATCGTTTGGTGCTTCAGTGAGTGCAATAAAATTATTGAAACTCTTGCTCATTTTGCGGCCATCGGTGCCGTTGATAATTGGTGTGGTGAGCACCCATTTTTCGTGATTGTTGTAGACACGTTGTAAGTGGCGGCCCATCATCATGTTAAATGTTTGGTCTGTCCCGCCGATTTCCAAATCGACATTCATCGCCACAGAATCATACCCTTGTAATAATGGATACATAATTTCGTGGCCAAAAATAGGTAAGTCTTTTTTGATACGTTCTTGAAACATATCGCGCTCAGTGAGTTGCTGAACAGTTGTTTGGGCCATTAACTTAACGATGTCTGCATATGTTAATTTGTCTAGCCAATCTCCATTATGCAAAATTTTGATTTTGTCAAAATCTAAAATCTTTTTTGCTTGTGACTGCCAGTTTTGAAAATTTTCGTGAATAATTTCGTCAGTGAGAACTGGTCGTGTGGTGTCACGTCCTGTTGGGTCGCCAATACGCACCGTTCCATTACCAATCAACAAAATCACATCATGGCCTAAGTCAGCAAATTGTTGAAGTTTACGTAACACTACTGCGTGACCCAATGTAAGCAACGCGCCGGTAGGATCTATGCCGAGATACAATCGGATCTTCCGTTCAGCCATCAGTTTAGCTAGCGTTTCGGCGCTTGGTAAAACCTCTGCCACACCGCGGGTCAATACTTCAGGAAGAGTTGATTTCTTATTCATAAGAAGATCATTCTATCTCAGTGATGGGATTTTTCACATTGCTGTTTTTGGTTTTTCAGCATATAATTAAAGTATCTCGAGATCTAACTCGGGGGTTCGATTCCCCTCAGGTCCACCAAGTGTATGTGGTCACTTCTTTAAAATATAGCTAACCATCCAAAAGTGGGTCATATACTCCACCCGAACCCGGTTTGTGTACGGAGAAAAAAGCTCAACAAGTTCATCCTTGGAATAATAATTTTTGAGAATGTCATATTCTTCATTGTTATGGAGTTTTCTTCTTTTCCAGCCGTCTTCATTGCCTTTTTTCTTGATTGAAACACCACCCAACTCTTTTTGATAGATATCGTCAACAAATACTACCGTTGCATTATGAGAAAGACGGCTGTGTAGTGTAGACAGAAACTCTGGCAAACGCTTTTTTGGAACGTGGGAAATCCAAAAATTTACCGTTGCTCCAGAGAATTGCGGCAAACTGACGGGGGGTTGATATGCATCGCAAATCAAAAATTGCACTGATGGGTCAGTAACTTTTTTATTAGCAAGTTGTAGCATTTCCTGGTTAATATCTGTTGCAAGAATTTGCCTTGCATGTTTTGCTAGATACTGTGTCCAGTAACCAGTTCCGCAGGCAACTTCAAGAACATATTTCTTTTGAAAAGTTTTTTGTAAGTGGTCGCTAACGTGTTTTTGTTCTGCTAGACGTATAGGAATGTCTCTCGTGTAAACTTCGTCGTATTCCGCAGCTCTTTTGGCGTAGTATTCTTTTAAATTATCGTTCGTATTGCGCATAAAGTTATCACAAGAATACATTGTAATCTTCTTGTCAACTTTTCCGTAATATGTAGAAACCTGCTACAATAAACCTCCATGGAAATCAACCTAACCGCAATTTGGGAAACTCTAACGTCACCTGTTCGGTGGGTTTCTTCACGTTTCTCTCGCAACCAATACTACCGCAAACGAATTACGAGCCGCTATTCGCGCTACTCTTCACTTGATAAACGTTTACGTCTCGTCAAAATCTTACGATTGGTCGCTATTTTTATTTTGCTGGCTGTCGTCGCGAGCGTAGTCGCTTTTTTTGTATTGTTTGCATGGGTGTCGAAAGACTTACCAAAGCCAGGTCAAATTGTGCGACATGATGGGTTTAGTACCAAACTTTTTGACCGCAATGGCAAATTGCTTTACGACCTTTACGCCGACCAACGGCGCGATCCAGTGACCATAGACCAAATTCCCAAATATTTACAAGAAGCGACTGTGTCCATCGAAGATAAGAATTTTTATTACCACCAAGGTGTTGACCCATTGACGCCATTTCGCATCGTTTACAACTATGTTTTTCGTGGCG
>Ga0070730_10000817_pt1 | contig 32955 bp, 28 predicted proteins | sample Coa_R1_3_FD_66447 | JGI IMG/M metagenome (GOLD analysis project Ga0070730, IMG submission 66447) | Surface soil microbial communities from Centralia Pennsylvania, which are recovering from an underground coalmine fire - Coalmine... | ecosystem: Environmental > Terrestrial > Soil > Unclassified ... | reverse complement strand
ACGGTGACGGCCACGATCGACAAGCTGTGGTCGCCCAACCTGATCAGCTACAACTGGGCCTTTGGCATCGGCAATTTCGGCGCGGCGTCGGTCATTTCGGTCTTGATGATCATCCTGGGCATCGTGTGCGCCTACGCCGTCATCCGGGCCACCAACTTCTATTCGAGCGAGATCGCGGTCGAGAACTAGCGCGGTTTCCGCCTGCACGGGCGTTCAGTCGAACGCCCCTACGGTTGATGCCCGGAGACGGGCGATCGAGCGAGCGCTGTCAATCGGCCAGGAAACCGCTCTAGATCGGAAAGGAGTGTTGTCGCATGCAATCCACCAGTGAGCCGCAGCTGCCCTTCACGGTCAAGGTGTGGCGCGCCATCTTCTGGCGCAGCCAGAAACTGAATAACATGACCGGCCTGGAAAACGCCATCCGGCTGATCATCTTGCTGCTCTTTGCCGCCTATTTTGTCATGCCGCTGGTCTGGCTGGCGCTGGCGCCCGGGCGCGTCTGGCAGGATTTGTATGACCTAACTAAGCCGGTGCTCATCATCGGCCCGCTCTCCCAATACGTGCAGGCCTGGAATAACATCGCCCTGTTCGGCAAGGGCCTGCTGGAGCAGTGGACGGTGAACTCGGTGTGGTATACGTTCGCTTCGGTGGGCTTGAGCGTGGCCGTCTCCATCCCCACCGGCTATGTGCTGGCCACCATGCGTTTTCGGGGCCGGCAGCTCGTCATGTGGCTGACCCTGATCACCATGATCATCCCCACCTCGGCCATGGTGCTGCCGCTATTCCTCGAAATGAACGCGCTCAAGCTGGTCGACAATCCCTGGTCGGTCATTTTGCCCTCGGCCTTCGCCCCGTTTGGGGTTTACCTATCGTATGTCTATTACAGCGTCACCCTGCCCAAAGACCTGTTGGCGGCGGGCAAGGTGGACGGCTGCAATGAGTGGCAGCTCTTCTGGCACATTGGCCTGCCGCTGGGCCGGACCATGATCGCAACGCTGGCTTTCCTGACCTTCAATGGCGCCTGGAACAACTATTTCCTGCCCTTCGTCATGCTGAACCACAAGGAAGCCTATAACCTGCCGCTGGGCATCGCCGCGCTGATGAACTCCGGCGCCGGCTCGCCGTCCTTTATGCGCGATTATCCGATCAATGAGCCCGAAAAAGCGCTGGGCGGGCTGGTGATGATCATCCCGGTCATGATCATTTTCATGGTCGCTCAGAAATACATCGTCCAGGGCCTGGCGGCCGGGGCGGTCAAGGAATAAGGCGCCGACATGGACCTGCAATCGAAAGTGATCCTGGTCGTGGGCGGGGCGGCCGGCATTGGGCGCGCGACGGTGGAGTTGTGCGCCGAACGCGGCGCCACGGTCATCCTGGCCGACCAGGATCAGGCCAACGGGCAGTTGGTAGCCTTGAGCGCGAAGGCGCGCTTTATCCAGGTGGATGTGTCCAAGGAGGACTCGGTGCGGGCGCTGTACGCGCAAATCGAGGCCGCGTACGGCCACCTGGATGTGCTGCTGCACACCGCTGGGATTTTGCTGGGCGCGTATGTGTCCCTGGACGAGCTGGCCAGCGCCACCTATCAAAAGGTGTGGGAGATCAACACGCTGGGCAGCTTCCTCAGCGCGAAATATGCCGCCCCCCTGCTGCGGAAGGCGGGCAAGGGCACCATCGTCCTGGTTTCGTCGGCCGCGGCCACGGGCGGCAGCTCGTCGTTTGCCTATGGCACCAGCAAGGGGGGCGTGCACAGCCTGGGCATCCTGCTGGCCAACGCGCTGGCCAGCGACAACATACGGGTGAATGTGCTGGCGCCGGGCAACATCGACACGGCCATGAAGCGCTCGGTGATTGCCGCCGACGTGCAGCGCAAGGGCACGCCGGAGCAATTTGAGCGGGCGGTGGCCGATTCCAAATTGGGCACACCGCAGGGCATGGCGCGGGTGCTGGCCTGGCTGGCCAGCGATGACGCCGACTACGTGCGAGGAGTGATTGCCACGCGATGAAACTTGGAGTGGTTGGCCTATTGCCTCCCTGGCAGCAAATTGATCTGGCCGCCGCCCAGCGGGTGCGGTCCGCCGGTTATCGCGGCGTGTCGATTTTCTTTCAGAAGCCCCTGGAAGCCGACCCGGCAGCGGTGGACAGGCTCAAGCGGGTGCTGGACGACGCGGACCTGGAAGCAGCGCAGGCCAATGGCTGGTACGAGGTGCTGGTGCATCCCGACGATCACTTGCGCGCGGAGGGTGTGGCGGGCTTGCAAGCCCTGACGCGCATTGGCCGCCAGTTGGACGCGAAAACGGTTTACGTCCGGCCGGGCTCGCTGAGCCCGACTGGCGCCTGGTATCCGCACCCCGGCAACTATGCGCCGGAAGTGTTCGAGCGCCTGGTGGACAGCCTGCGCCAGGCCGCGCAGGCCGCGGCGGCCGAGGGGATGGTGCTGGCCCTGGAAGGGCATGTGCTGTCGCTGCTGGATACGCCCCAGCGCATGCGCGACGTGCTCGAGGCGGTGAATTCGCCGGCGCTACAATTCAACACCGACCCGGTCAACTTTATCGGCACGGTCAAAGATGCCTTCAATCCCAGCCGGGTGCTGAATGAATTGGCGAGTCTGTTAGGAAAATACACCGCCGCCGCCCACCTGAAGGACATGGCCGTGCAGGACCATTTGGTGCTGCGCATCGACGAGGTGGTGATCGGCCAGGGCACGATGGACTATGGCCTGTTATTACGCCAGATGGAGCAGATCAACCCAGACATGTATGGCATTATCGAGCACCTGCCGGACGAAAAGATTCCACTGGCCCGCGCCGGGCTGATGCGCGCTGCGGCGCAGGCTGGGATCGCGCTGGCAACCTGAGCGGCCGAGGCAAACTGGCCCAGGCGCCATCAAGCCGTCGCCGCCGGCATGATCTCGTTCGGCGGGGTTGTCCCCGCCGAAAAATTTAAGATTGGCCGATTGAATTCAGATCGATTCCGATGTAGAGTAATTTCATGATATAAAACCATTTTCATGATATGAAAATGGCAATGACCCCGGGTTCTGGCGGCTGGCGATCTGCCAGGGAGTTCTAACAACTTATGCCCGTACGGATCCAGTCTGTGTCACGCGCCCTTGGCATTTTAGACACCCTGACCCAACATCCCGCCGGCCTGGGCGTGGTGGATATCGCCAAACAGCTCGCACTGAACGTCAGCACCACCCATCACCTGGTGAACACCCTGGTTGAGGCCGCCTATGTCACCCAGCTCGACAGCGGCCTATACCAACTGGGGCACGCCGTATCGCGGCTGTCTCGCGCCTACGCGCTCATCCAACAACCCGAAGCTCGGCTGCTGAAGCTGCTGAATCAATTGGTCAATTCAACCCAGGAAACCGGCTATCTGGCGAGCTGGCAGGACGGCGAGGTGGTGGTCCAGTCCATCGTAGAAGGCTCGCAGCAACTGCGCGTGGGCGGCCTGCAACCTGGCTATCGCGGCTACACCCACGCGCGCGCGGCGGGCAAAGCGCTGCTGGCCTGTCTGGACCCGGCGCAGCTCGATGCCTACCTAGCCGGACACCCCCTGGAGCGCCGGACGGCCCACACCATCACCAGCCCCACGGCGCTCAAAACCGAGCTGCGCCAGATCGTCAAGCAGCGCTTTGCGCTAGACCATGAAGAGTTCGCCGACGGGATTGGCTGCGTGGCCGCGCCGATCTTCGCCGCCGATAACCAGGCCGTTTCGGCGTTTTCGATCTCGGCGCCCGCCTGGCGCCTGACCCAGAACTTCAAGCCGTTCGTGGCCGCCGTCCAAGCGGCGGCCAAAGAGGCGTCGGTGATTCTGGGTTATCGGCCGGGAACGGTGCGCGCGGACGGCGCTCGGCGCCCACGCAAGGAAAAAACGGGCTAGCCGGGCGCGAGTGTAGCGACGCCCCGGCGGGGCGTCTCTACAACTGCGAAGGAGGTGACGCATCGCGTAAATTCGTCACACCACACTTTGCGCTGCACATCCATCTCACTCGAGCTGCCAAAGGAGGAGTCTTCATGAAACGGCATTTGTTCAAAGCCTTCGGGCTGGTGCTGGTGTTGAGCTTTGCGCTCGGCGCTTGCGCCACCCCCACCCCGGCCACCATTGTCCAGACCGTCCAGGTCCAGGTGACCGTTCCGCCGGTCCAGGTAACCGTTCCGCCGGTGGAAGTCACGCGCATCGTGGCCGGCACCCCGCAGACGATTCAAGTCACCGCCCCGCCGCCCACCGCGGTGCCCAACAAGTACGCCGGCGTGACGGTCAACGTGCTGACCTTCACCGGCCCGCAAATCGCCGAGCCGCTGCAGCGGCGCGCGCCCGATTTTGAGAAATTGACCGGCGCCAAGATCAACGTGGTGACCGTGCCCTTTAGCGACCTGTATCAAAAGGCCCTGACCGACTTCTCCACCGGCACCAACAGCTACGACGCCCTGGTCTTCGACCCGCAGTGGATGGCCGACTTTGCCACACCCGGCTACCTAGAAGACCTGACCAGCAAGGTCCCAAATGACCCGGTTCTTGATTGGAACGGCATTGCCCCGTTCTTCCGCGATTTCAGCGCAACGTACCAGGGCAAGGTCTACGCCATCCCACTGGACGGCGACTTCCACATGGTCTACTATCGCTCCGACCTGATCCAGACCCCGCCCGCCACCTGGGACGAGTACGTGACCATGGCCCAGCAGTTCCAGGGCAAGGACCTCAACGGCGACGGCAAGCCCGACTACGGGTCTTGCATCTCGATGAAACGCGGCGCCCAGTCCTACTGGTTCATCACCTCGGTCGCCTCGGCCTTCATCCAGAGCCAGGGCACTGCTCAGGGTGCATTCTTCACCACCGACACCATGCAGCCCCTGTATGGCAACAACGAAGCGTTTAGCAAGGCATTGGACATTTACAAGACGCTCTCCACCCTTGGCCCGCCTGACCTGCTCAACGACGACGTGGGCGCCACCCGCGGCCTGTTCACCAGCGGCCGCTGCGCGCTCTCGATGGACTGGGGCGACATTGGCCCGCTAGCGGTTGACCCGGCCACGTCCAAGGTCCAGGACAAGGTCGGCGCCGTTATCCTGCCCGGCAGCAAGGAAGTGCTCGATCGCGCCACCGGCAAGCTGGTGCCGTGCGATGCCAAGACCTGCCCGTATGCCATCAACGGCATCAACCACGCGCCCTACGCCTCCTATGGCGGTTGGACGGGTGTCATCAATAATGCCAGCAAGGTCAAGGACGCCGCTTTCGACTTCCTGGCCTACATGTCAGCGCCGGCGCAATCCAGCGTGGACGTGACCCTCGGCAAGACGGGTTTCAACCCCTACCGTTTGGCCCACTTCCAGAATCTGGGGCCGTGGCTCGCCTCGGGCATGAGCGAGAAGGCCGCCCGCAACTACCTGGGCGCCATCGAGGACAGCCTCAACAGCCCAAACATGGTGCTCGACTTGCGCATCCCCCAGAACCAGGCCTACCAGCAAGTCATCCTGGATACCGCCATCGCTCAGTTCCTGGCGGGGGAGATTGACAAAGCGACCACTATGAAGCAAATTACAGATCAGTGGAACGCCAAGACCGATGAGCTGGGCCGCGACAAGCAGCTCGCCGCGTACAAGTCTACGCTCGGCGTCACCAAGTAACCGACGTGTCAGTTCGCGAAACTGTTCAAGGCCCGACCCCACCCGGGTCGGGCCTTGAAACTCCTTCCATGTCTGCCCGGGCCTCCGTCAGCCTGTCGGACCGGCTCGACCGCGCCGCCGGCTGGGTATTCATCATGCCCGCCGTGGTGGTGGTGCTGTTCTTATCCATCTTCCCGCTGATCGTCTCGCTATATATCTCGCTCGTCCGGCTGCAGTTCGTCGCGGGCGGCTTCGAGCTCACCTTCGTCGGGTTGTTCAACTACTATAAGCTTCTGGTCGGCATCGATCACGTCCACTTCCTGGGCCTGCAGGCCAGCCCCACGCTCGTGGGCTGGCTGCTGTTTGCCCTGGCGGCTGGCAGCCAGGTGGTGCTCTTGGGCGTCTACCTGCGCGGCGGTCGGATTTCGATTGGCGGGCTCATCGGCCGCCTCGTCGCCGCCATCGCCGTATCCGGGCTGGCCTGGCTGCTGGTGACCACCATCAATCCCGAAGGCCGGCCGGGCACTGTGGAAGTCACGCTGATCTATGTGTTTGTGGGCCTGGTGGTCCAATATGGCCTGGGTCTGGGGCTGGCCATGCTGTGCTCGCAGCACCTGCCGGGCCGGCGCTTCTTCCGGGTCGTGTTTCTGCTGCCTATGATGATCACCCCGGTGGGCGTGGCCTACCTGTTCTTGATGCTGACCGACACCACCAAGGGGCCTGCCTACCCGTTATGGGCGCTGTTTGGCTTGGTCAACACCTCCTGGGTGACCAACGCGTGGGGAGCGCGCGCGGCGGTGATGATCGGCGATGCCTGGCAATGGACGCCGTTCATGTTCATCGTGCTCCTGGCAGCGCTGGAGAGCCAATCCATCGAGCCGATCGAGGCCGCCATTGTGGACGGCGCCAATGGCTGGCAAATCTTCCGGCACATCACCTTCCCGGCCATCGTGCCGGTCAGCAGCACCGTCATCCTGATCCGCATGATCGAAGCTTTCAAGATCGTCGACCTGCCCAACATCCTGACCAATGGCGGGCCGGGCACCGCCACCGAATCGCTCACCCTGCACGCCTTTAGCATCTGGCGCGCCCTGGACATCGGCGGCTCGGCAGCCGTGGCCTACCTGTTGTTAATCCTCGTCACAGTCATCGGCGCGGCCTATGCCAACCTCATCCGCACGCGGCTGACCCGGGACACTTGAGAGAAAAGCCATGAACGCTGACCGCCGCCGCCGCTGGAATTATCAGACCCCCTCGCCCCTGACCATGCTGGTGTCCTATGTGCTGCTGGGACTGTGGGCGTTTGTCGTATTATTTCCGCTGTACTGGCTGGTCGTCACATCGTTCAAGTTGCCGCTGGACGTGAACAGCGGCCCGTTCTACTTTCCGTTCATCGACTTCAAGCCCACCCTCGAGAACTGGCACTACATCTTCTTCGACCTGGCCAACGACACCTTCCGGCCGTATTGGAACACCATCGTGGTGTCGATCACCAGCACCCTGCTGGCCCTCACCCTGGGCGCCAGCGCCGCCTACGCGCTCACGCGCTTCACCTATCGGCCGAAGGTAGGCGGCATCCTGACCTTTATCGGCTGCGTGGTGCTGGCCATCGTCGCTATTAACTTTGGGCTGCCCTGGCCGCTGGCAGTCGTCGCGGCGCTGGCGGTGTTCTTTCTGCTGCTGACCATCATCGGCAAGCGCTTTCAGCGCTCGCTGGCCAACAACGACATCGCCTTCTGGCTTATTTCGCAGCGCATGCTGCCGCCGGTGGCGGTGGTCATCCCGATCTATGTCTTGTTCCAGCGGCTGCACCTGCTGGACACCTGGGCGGCGCTGATTATTACCTATGTGGCTGCCAACCTGCCCATCGTCATCTGGCTGATGCGGGATTACTTTCAGAGCGTGCCCATCGAGCTGGAGGAGTGCGCCGCTATCGATGGCGCCTCGCGCTACCGCACGTTTTGGTCCATCGTGCTGCCGCTGTCGCTGCCCGGCCTGGTGGCCACGTTCCTGTTCGTGCTGGTGTTCGCCTGGAACGAATATCTGATCGCTCTGTTCCTGACCAATGCCAAGGCGCAAACCCTGCCACTAACCGTGGCGGCGCAAAACGCCACCCGCGGGCCGCAGTGGTGGTACATGTCGGTGCTGATCTTGATCATGATCATCCCGGTCATCGCCATGGCCATCGCCCTGGAGCGCTATATCGCGCGCGGCCTGCTGGTCGGGGCCATCAAAGGCTAGCCCTCTCAACTGGAGGACCACAGCGTGCTGAAGTATCAATTGATCCACCCACCCCTGCTGGGCGCGCTTGGCCGCTGTGGCCACGGCAGCCGGATCCTGATCGCCGATGCCAACTATCCGCACCTCACCGGCGCGCCGGCCGCCGCCGAGCGAGTGTATCTCAACCTGGCGCCCGGGCTGCTCAGGGTAAGCACGGTGCTCCAGGTGCTGCTGGACGCCATCCCGGTGGAGGCCGCTATCGTCACGCTGAACGAGGATAATCAGGAGCCGCCGGTGGTGGCCGAGTACCGGCGTATGCTGCCGGCTGGCGTGTCGGTGCAGGGGTTGGCGCGCTTCGACTATTACGAGGAAGTCAAGTCGCCCGACACCTGCCTGGTGATTGCCACCGGCGAGCAGCAGTTGTATGCCAACATTCTGCTGGTGGTGGGCGTGATCACCCCGGAAGGCATGGCCAAATACTGATGCGCAACCTCATCGACAGCCACGTTCATTTTTGGGACCCGGCCAACCTGCGCTACGCCTGGCTGGCGGGGGCGCCGGCCATCCAGCACGCCTTCCTGCCTGAGGACCTGCCGCGCCAGGGGCCGGGCTGGCAACTGGATGGGCTGGTGTTCGTGCAGGCCGACTGCGCCGACGAGCAGGGCCAGGCCGAGGTGGAATGGGTGGCCGGGCTGGCCGCGCAGCACCCGGTGATCCGCGGCATTGTGGCCTTCGCGCCGCTGCACCTGGGCGAGGGCGCCCGCCCGCAGCTGGGCTGGCTGAGCGAACAGCCGCTGGTAAAGGGCGTGCGCCGGCTGATCCAGGCCGAGGCCGCCGGCTTCGCGGTGCAGCCCGATTTTGTGCGCGGGGTGGCGCTGCTGGCCGAGTATGGGTTGAGCTTCGACATTGCGGTGCGCAACAACCAACTGCCCGAGGCGGCCGAGCTGATTCGACGCTGCCCAGATGTGGCGTTCGTGCTCGACCACATTGGCAACCCCGACATTCAGGCCGGGCGCAGCGAGCCCTGGAGCCGGGATATGGCCGCCATCGCCGCCCTGCCCAACGTGCGCTGCAAGGTGTCGGGCATGGTCACCCGCGCCGACCACCAACACTGGACGCCGGCCGACCTGCGGCCGTACATTCAATTCGTGCTGGACAGCTTTGGGCCGGAGCGCGTGCTGTATGGCAGCGACTGGCCGGTGGAGACCCTGGCTGCTCGCTACGAGCAGTGGGTGGAGGCCTTGCAGGAGGTCGCCAGCGCGCTGCCCGAGGCCGAGCAGCAGAAGCTGTTTCACGACAACACCATTAAGGTTTATCGGCTGGGGGATGCGTGATCGAGCTGGGGGATGTGTGATCGAGCAAGGCCAGCGAATAAATTCGCGCCTTTTGGCGCGGGCAAAGTCAGCCCGCGCCGGTCGTCCACCTGGGTGGACGATGCCTTTTGATCCCGCTCGCGCGCACGCACAAGCTCGTCCGCGCAGGCGGACGACGGGCCGAAGGCCAGCAAGCCCCGAATTCATTTGGTGGCGCCAGTGGTGGGACAGCCACCTTGCGAGATTTAATTGTTGAAGATCATCAGCCGCCGGGCATACTGGAAGCAAACGCTATGAAAGTCGCGCTTGTCACCGGGGCCGGACAGGGCATCGGCCGCGCCATTGCCCTGCGGCTGGCGCGCGATGGGTACGCGCTGGCGGTGGCCGACATCAACCCGGGCGCGCTGGGGGCCGTGTCGGCCGAGATTGAGGCCGCGGGCGGGCAGGCGCTGGCGCTGCGAGCCGACCTGAGCGACGTGGCGGAAGTTCAGCGCGTGATCGGAGCCGCCCACACCGAACTGCACCGGTTGGATGTGCTGGTGAACAACGCCGGGCGGCTGACGATCCGCCCGTTCCTGGATGTGAGCGAAGCCGAGTGGGACGCGACGCTGGCGCTCGATCTCAAATCGGTGTTCTTCGCCATGCAAGCTGCGGCGCGGATCATGATCGCCGCCGGTACGACCGGGCGGATCGTGAACATTTCGTCGGGTTCCGGCCGCGGCGGCCGGCCGGACCAGGCGGCCTACGCCGCCGCCAAGGCCGGCGTCATCAGTTTGACGCGCACAGCGGCCCTGGCGTTGGCGCCGCACGGCATTAACGTCAACGCCATCTGCCCGGGCGTGGTGGATACGGCGCTGACGCAGAAGATCCATATCGACCGGGCGCAGGCAGCGGGCATCACACCGGCCGAGTCGCTGGCGCACATGTTGGGCCACGTCCCGCTGGGCCGGATTGAGACGCCCGAGGACGTGGCGGGGGCGGTATCATTCTTGTGCTCACCCGACGCCAGCTACATCACCGGGCAAGCGCTGAACGTCGATGGTGGGATGGAGATGGATTAGAGCGTTTTCCGGTCGGATTGGAGGGCTGAGTGACTGGGCCGCACGCAATATGGACGGGATTTGCCATCAGGCCGAGCGGAGCGCGCTCCAATGGCCGCTGAGGCAGCTTCAAGCAACGATTTGCCGGCGCGGGTGGTGGACTCGCTGGCCGGAGAGTGGCGCGAACACCCGCGCTTCGCCGGGGTGCTGATGAAGCAACTGCTGACCTCGGCCGACAACGGCCTGGCCAGCGTCAACATGGTGCGCCTGCCGGCCGGGCGCGAGATCGGCCGTCACACGCATCCCACCCAGGTGGAAACGGCCTTCGTCCTGTCGGGGGAGGGCTTCTTATTTTTGGGCAGCGGCGAAGTGCACCTCAGCGCCGGGCAGGTGGTGGCCGTGCCGATGAACACCGTGCATGGCCTGCGCAATCCGTTTGAGCAGGACCTGGAAGTGCTGGCGGTGTTCACGCCGCCGATGGTGTAGACCAATCGAGATAGCAGGAGTCAACCCATGCCCCTCCCCCCCGAACGTTTGCCAGACGCTTACCGGCAAATGCTCGTCATTCGCAAATTTGAAGAGACGATCCGCAGCCTGTATCAGCAGGGCAAAATCCGCGGCTCGTTTCATCCGTGCGTGGGCCAGGAGGCCACCGCCGTGGGCGGCTGTTGGGCCATCCGGCGCGACGACCCCATGACCTGTACCTATCGCGGGCACGGCCAGGCGCTGGCCAAGGGGCTGGACGCGGGCGCGGCCATGGCCGAAATGCTGGGCAAAGCCACCGGCTGCTCGAAGGGCAAGGGCGGCTCGATGCACTTCACCGACCCCGCTATCGGGCTGCTGGGCGCCAACGCTATCGTGGCCGGCGGCATCCCGCACGCGGCCGGGGCGGCGCTGGCCGCGAAGCTCCAGGGGCGCGATAACGTGGCCCTGACCTATTTCGGCGAGGGCGCCGTCAACCAGGGCGTGTTCCACGAGACGCTCAACCTGGCGGCAATCTGGAAGCTGCCGCTGATCCTGCTGTGCGAGAACAACCTGTATTCGGAGATGACGCCCAGCCACGAGACGACCTCGGCGACCAAGATGACCGAGCGCGGCGAAGCCTATGGCATCCCCTCGGCGCGCATCGACGGCAACGACGTGGAAGCGGTGTTCGCCTGCGTGGAAGAGGCGGCGGCCAGAGCGCGCGCCGGCGGCGGGCCAACCTTTATCGAAGCCATGACCTACCGGCTGTGGGGGCATATGATGGGCGACCCGGAGGTCTACCGCAGCAAGGAAGAAGTGGCCCAGGCCCGGCAGGTGGAGCCCATCGCCCGGCTGGGGCAGCGCCTGGGACAACTGGGCCACAGCCCGGCCGACCTGGCGCGGCTGGAGGCCGAGGCTCAGGCCATTGTGGCGCAGGCGCTGGAGTTTGCCGAGGCCAGCCCCGAGCCCAGCGCGGAGTCGGCGTTGGAAGACGTGTTCGCCTAAAGCGTATTCCACCTACCGTAGGGTCCGCCACACGCCTGTGTGCGCAGAGCGGCCCAATTAGAGCGGGTTCCGGTATGACTCATACTACGAGGCGACATCCCGTAGCGGCGGCCACCCGCCCCGAATCTGCACCGGGGTTGTAGCCGCCGTCGCGGGCCATGAAGGCCCGTGCTACGTGGCGTAAGGCAAATAGGAATTGGCGGTGGAGCGGGTGCCACTGGCGTTGGCGGCTGGGTAGGGGCGCCCAACTGCGAAGCGTCCCGCTGGGACTGCGCAGGGCCACTTTGGGGTTGAACGGCCCCACGGCGGATGGCTCAAGCGGATAAGATTGGAACGGGACGGGAGAGTTCATGCGGACCGTAGGCGCGGGAAAATATACTTACAAGGAAATCAAAGGTTGGGGCAAATTCCCCGACGGTTGGACGAACTTTGATATTGCGGCAGTGGGCGTGGATTCGCGGGATAGGGTCCTGGCATTCGCCCGGACCAAGAGCGGCGGCTGTGTGCTGACCTTCGCGCCGGATGGCGCTTTGCTGAACATGTGGGGGGATGGGCTATTCAAACGCGCGCACGGTCTGTTTATCGATCAGCAGGATCACGTGCTGTGCACAGATGATACGGGCCAGGCGGTATTCATATTCACGCTCCAGGGCGAGCTGCTGCACAAGATCGAGCCGGCGCTGTTCCGTTTTCCAACCAATGCCGCCAGCGCGCCGGACGGAAACATTTTTGTGAGCGATGGTTATGGGAATGCCAGGGTTCACAAATTCGCCCCAGACGGCCGGCTGCTTTTGTCTTGGGGCAGCCCGGGGGCCGGGCCGGGGCAGTTCGACATCCCGCACAGCGTCTGCATCGGCCAGGACGGCCGCGTGTTCGTCGCCGACCGCATGAACTCACGTATTCAAATTTTCGACCCGCAGGGCGCCTATCTGTGCGAATGGCAGGGTGTCCGGCGGCCGGATGATTTGTGCTTTGATGCCGAGGGCACGGTCTATGTGGCGGAATTGGGGTACGTGATGCAGGGAGCCGCGGGCCAATGGCAGCCGGTCAGCGGCGCGATCCCGCCCCGCATAACGATCCGAAACCCGGGGGGAGAAATCCTGGCCGAATGGGAGGCTGAAGATCCCCAGAGCGCTGACTTATTCTATGCTCCGCACAGTGTTGCCCTCAACTCGCGCGGTGACTTGTTTGTGAGTGACGTGCAAGAAGGCTACAGTGGCAACCGGTCAAAGATGACCCACCCGGGCCTGGACAAATATGAGCCCGTGGGCGTTCAGCCGAACGCCCCTACGCATTGAGAGAACGATGCCAATCATCACGTACGCTCAAGCCATCAACCAGGCGCTGCGCGAAGAGATGCAGGCTGACCCGCGCGTGTTCCTGATGGGCGAGGATATCGGCCACCACGGCGGCATTTTCCGGGTGACCAGGGACCTGATCGACGAATTTGGGCCCGAGCGCGTGCGCGACACGCCCATCAGCGAAGCGGGCTTCACCGGCGTGGGCATCGGCGCGGCGTTGAGCGGCATGCGGCCAGTGGTGGAATTGCTGTTCATGGACTTCGCGCTGGTGGCCGCCGACCAGATCATCAACCAGGCCGCCAAGCTGCGTTATATGTCCGGCGGGCAGGTGAGCGTGCCTATCGTCATCCGCGGGCAGCAGGGCGGCGGGCGCGGCAACGGCGCGCAGCATTCGCAGAGCTTCGAGAGTTGGTTCGCCCAGACGCCGGGGCTGAAGGTGGTGACCCCGGCCACGCCCTACGACGCCAAGGGCCTGCTGAGGAGCGCCATCCGCGACGGCAACCCGGTGATGTTTATCGAGCACAAGCTGCTGTACAACACCAAGGGCGAAGTGCCCGAGCACGATTACAGCGTGCCGCTCGGCCAGGCTGAGACCAAGCGCCGCGGCCGCGACATCAGCCTGGTGTCGTATTCGCGCAGCCTGCTGCACTGCCTGGAGGCGGCCGAGACCCTGGCCCGCACCGGGATCGAGGCGGAAGTGATCGACCTGCGCAGTGTGGCGCCGCTGGACATGCCGGCCGTGATCGACTCGGTGCGGCGCACCGGGCACCTGCTGGTGGTGCACGAGTCGCACGCCAACTGCGGGCTGGGGGCCGAGATCGTGGCGCGCATGTACGAGGAAGCGCCGGAGGCGCTGGAGGCGCCCGCCCGGCGCCTGGGCGCCCGGCATGTGCCCATCCCGGTGGCCGAAGCCCTGGAGAACAGCGTGCTGCCGCAGCCGGCCGACATCGTGCGGGCGGTCGAGGCGATGCTATAGAGCGGCTTCCGCTCTAAGGAATCAATATGATCCACGGTTTTTTTCACGTCTCGTTCACCGTCAGCAACCTGGAGGCTTCGGTGAAGTGGTACACCGAGGTGCTGGGGCTGGAGTACGTACGCGGGCAAGAGCAGCACAACGAATACACCGCCAAACTGGTGGGCTACCCCGGCGCGCATCTCAAGGTGGCCCAACTGCGCGTGCCGGGGCAGACCGTCCCCATCTCGCGCCACCACATCGAGCTGGTGGAATATGTCAGCCCGCGCGGCGCGGATATTCCGCTGGACACCAACCGCACCGGCGTCGGGCATTGGGCCTTCATCGTGGACGACATTCACAAGGAGTTCGACCGGCTGAGCGCGCTGGGGGTCAAGTTCAAAGCCGCCCAGCCGGTGGCCATCGAGCAGGGTGTGAACAAGGGCGGGTTTGCGGTGTATTTCACCGACCCGGATGGGATAACCCTCGAGCTTCTTCAACCGCCGGGGTAGAGCTTGAACACGAAGGCACGACCCCAGCACCGAGCACTGGGGCCGGTGAGACACAAAGACACGAAGGGATTAAGGGGAAAAGCATGTGCAGCTTGTAGACCTTAGGGGGTTCGCGAAGCGCCCCTAGGGTCTGTTTTCGATCCAAACGCTTTTCTTCGTGTCTTAGCGTCTTCGCGTTGAAATCCTCTAATGCTTACAACCCGCCAGAGATTGCTCCTCCTTACCCCCCTCGGCCTGGTGCTGGCGCCGTTCCTCTTCTGGCCGGCGGGGTTTGGGCTGGCAGCCAGCTTCACCAACTATGGTCCGCTCCAACCCGACCCGCACTGGGTAGGTTTAGGGAACTATGCCACCATTCTGGGCAACCAGCAGTTTCGGGCCGCGGCGCTCAATAGCGCCGCCTTCACGCTGGTCACCGTGGCCGCCGAGCTGGCCATTGGCCTGGCGTTGGCCTACCTGCTGCGCGAGCCTTTCGCGGGGCGCGGGCTGGTGCAGGTGGCCCTGCTGCTACCCTGGCTGGTCAGCCCCATTGCCAACGGGGTGCTGTGGCACTTCCTGTTCGATCAGCGCACTGGGCTGTATAGCTTCCTGCCGGCCTTGTTGGGCCACGCGCCACTGCCATCGCCGCTGGGTCTCAGCGGCCTGGCCATGCCGGTGCTGATGGCGGTGGATGTGTGGCGGATGGCGCCGCTGGCCACTTTCCTGCTGGCGCCTGGCCTGGCCGCCATCCCACCCGAGCGCTGGGAGCAGGCCCGCCTGGATGGCCTGTCGCCGTTCAACCGCCTGCGGCACGTCGTGCTGCCCAGCCTGGCGCCGCTGTTGGCCACTGTGGCTTTGCTGCTCATCGGCGATAGCCTGGGGGCATTCGACACGGTGCTGATCCTCACCGGGGGCGGGCCGGGCACCCAAACCCTTACGCCCGGGCTTTTTAGCTATCAGCAAGCGTTCCAGGTGAACAACTGGCCGGCCGGGGCCACCTCGGCCTGGTTGATTATGGCGGCCATGGGGGTGGTAGGCGCGATTTACGTGCTGGCCTTGCACGGCCGTGACGGGCGCCGGCGGGACGCATGACGCACCGCGCCACACACCTGGTGCGAGTGGCCCTGTTGGGCCTGGCCGTGCTGGCCAGCCTGCTGCCCCTGGCCTGGACGGCGCTGGCCTCATTCCGCGTGTTGCCGGACAACACGCAAGCCCCACCCAGTTGGACCCCGCCGCAGCTGGACAATTACACCGGCGAGATCGGCATCGCCGAGCCCACCTTCGTGCAAGAACTAGTGACCACGGCCACGCTGTCGCTGGCCACCACCCTGCTCACCCTGGCCTTGTCGTTCCTGGCCGCTTACGCGCTGGCCCGCAGCCGCTTTCGCGGCCGAAGCCTGCTGGTGCAGGGCTGCCTGATCGCGGCCTGCCTGCCGGTGATGGCCTACATCATCCCGCTGAGCGAGAGCCTGCGCCTGGCACACCTGGAGGACACTTACCTCGGCCTGCTTCTGGCGCAGACGGCGGTGCTGGCGCCGCTGGCCGTGTATGTGCTGCATGGCTACCTGGCGCAGCTTTCAATTGAGATGGAAGAGGCCGCCTTCCTCGAAGGCGCCAGCCTGGGACAGGTGCTGGCCGCCATGGTGCTGCCGCTGGCAGCGCCCGGGCTGGCCGCCACCGGCCTGATCTTATTTGTGCTGAACTGGAACCAATTCCTGGTGCCGCTGGTGCTTACCACCAGCCAGGTGAAAACCCTGCCCGTCGCCATGAGCGACTTTTTCACTTTCGAGCGTGAGCTGGAGTGGCCCACCGCCGCCGCTGCGCTGATCGTCTCGCTGCTGCCGCTGGCCGTGCTGGTCACACTGGCCCACCGGCTGTTGGAGCGCTTCACGCTCGCGCCAAATTCCGAGACCTAACTCCGTCTTTAGATCGTCAAACAGCCGCCCGAGCACCGGGCCGAATAAGAAGCCGCCCCCGCGCGCGCTGAAGGCTGCGCCGCTGCCTTGGCGGGTGTGTTGGGTGACGCTCGACACGGCCGGACCCGCGGCGATTTTGCCGTTGGGCAGCCAAGCTTTCCAAATTGGCGGCTTTTGGCAGTCACGGATCTGTTATTGGCAGCCAGGCCTCGCTAGTATATCGATTGGACCGGCGCGAAATGCTTTGGGATGACCGCGGCCATGCCGCCGGCCGATCATGTGCCTGAGCGGGATGGCGCCCCGCCAAGACCATGCACTTCGAGCCGGGTGAACCCAACGCGCGGTACAGATGACACGTGCCGGGTGCGCGGCGGCATGGAGCAGACCCAAAACCTGGGGGAAAGCGAAGGGGCAGCGCAACTAATCTCTCGGCGTTTGGCGCGTTTTCACTGGGAAACTCAGGAGACATGGAGATAGAAATGAAAAGACCACACCTCGTTCGGATCGGCGCTCTCGGCCTGGCCGCGATCGCCCTGCTGCTGGCGAATGTCTTGGTCGCCAGCGCGGATCCACTGACCGTCACGTTCACGGCCAACAGCGCCGGCCAGGTCAATCGGATCGGCCAGGTCACGGTCAGCGGCACGCTGAGCTGCGATGTTCCCGGCTCGAATGCCTTCATCAATGGCCAGGTGACGCAATTGAGCGGGCGGGCGCAGTTGTCCGGCAGTTTCAACTTCAACGGCACCTGCGGGCCAACGCCCGCGCCCTGGACGGCGACCCTGCGGGCAGACAATGGCATCTTCACAGGCGGAAACGCGAAGCTCACCATCTACAACGTTCAGGCCTGCGGGTTCAATGGGTACTTCTATGAGTGCACGAGCGCCTCAGGCCTGCCGTCCACCATCAGCCTCAAGCTCAAAGGCGGCCCCTAGTCAGGCAAACCCTGCTAAAGCCGTGTGAGGCCGGAAGCAAGGCAATCGCTGCTGGGCAATGCACAAGCGCATGGCGACCCATGCCGCCCGGCAGCGCAAACGCCGGCTGGTCCAGAATATTGGGCCAGCCGGCGGAGGCCTGGCCGGCTTAACCAGTCAGCGCCGGCTGCGGGTGGCCCTATGCTGCGATCAAATCTTGGCCATTTCGCCCGTGAAACCAGAGCCCATAAAGGCTTAATCCCGCTCATCTTTCTGATTGGGGTCCGGTTCGCGCTTGGATTAGCATACAGCGCGACCGTACCGATCTGGGAAGCCTCTGACGAAGACAGCCATTTCGCCTATGCGCGTTACCTGGTTACACGCGGCGCTTTACTAAAACCAGGCGACCCAGAGGCGAATACCATCCAGGAGAAGTTTCAGCCGCCGCTGTACTATCTGGCTTTGGCACCCGCTTTGGCGCCGTTTGATCTTGGCGCTGCGTTCAAACCCCCAGAGCGAAATCCTTACTTGTTTCAGGGAGCCGGCGGGTTCAATTACGCCATTCATCCCGGCGAACTAACGGGCAACGGGCAATCGGTCGCGCGCGCCGTCAGCTTGGCGCGGGCCCTAAGCACACTGTTCAGCTCGGCCAGTTTACTGCCCCTTTACCTGGCTGCCCGCCGCCTCTGGCCGGCTGAACGCGGCCTGGCCTGGGCCGCAGCTTGCGTGTATGGCTTCTGGCCCCAATTTCTATTTGTGGGCAGCATGGTCACCAACGATGGCCTGGTGACGGCGCTGGCCGCAGTGGTTTTATGGGCGTCGGTCCAACTGGCATTGGACGGGTTGCGCCTCAGGACCGTCATGGCCGCCGGCCTGGCGCTGGGGGCGGCGCTGTTGACGAAACTGAACGCGTTTGGTCTGGTCCCGCTGGTGGTGGCGGCCATGCTGATCGGCCTTACCCGCCGGACGGGCCGCCGGCCGCGCTGGTGGCTGTTGGCGCTGTTGGTCAGCACGCTGGCCGTCGTCCTGGCCTGGATGAGCTCACAGATATTCATTACGACGCAGCTCTTGCGGCTGCAAACGGTCACGGATTTTTTGCTACACGCGCGCCCTGGTCCGGGTGGGTTCGCGCCATCATTCGTGCTATCTGGCATCAGTTTTAGTCTCAAAACATTTGTGGCCTCTTTTGGCTGGGGCAACCTGGAGGCGAATGCCGCGGTGTATTGGATATGGGGCGTGGGCGCCAACCTGGCCCTGATGGGCCTAGTGGCCGCATGGGTGGACCGCACGCGCGCCACGCCACTGATGGCACTGCTTTTGGCGGCGCTGCCGGTGGGGGGAGTGGCAGCGTTAGCATTGGGGCTGGATATTGCCCAGCAGGCACACTTGCCCGGCCGCTATCTTCTGCCGGGCCTGCCAGGCGTGGCTTTGGGCGCCGTGGCCGGCTGGCGAGCGCTGATGCCCAGCGCCTGGCGCCGGCGCGTCTGGCAAGTGGTTTGCTTAAGCGTGATCCTGGCCGGTTGGGCCATTCCATTTATGACCCTGGCGCCGGCGTATGCGCAGCCGGAACCGCTGGCAGGCCATAAACCGTTTGACGATCCGCTGTCCATGATTTTTGGCGGAACGGTTGAGTTGATCGGGTATCAGAAGCCTCAGCCGGCTCTGGCGGGCGAGGCGCTCCAGCTTACCCTGTGCTGGCAGGCTATCCGAAGCATGCAAGAGAACTATCCGGTGCAATTGGAACTGGTTGGGGCCGACGGCCAGCAGATCGCTCGATTGGAAACCTGGCCCGGCCACGGCAACTATCCCACCTCTCTATGGCAGGTGGCCGCGCCCTTCTGTGATGTTTATCAGATTCCAGTCCGGGGATACCGCTCGCTGCCTCAACCCGTGTCGATCCGAGTCGCCGTTCTCGACGGCGTGGGCGGCAACAAGCTGCCGGTCGAAACCCTCGGCGGCCAACCAGCCGGGCAAGACGTCATTATTCCGTGGACCCCGTAGACCAAGCCGCATGCATTGGCCCAACGCCGCCGTCCGGAACTGACACTTTCTGAGCGCTGTCCACCACCACGTTCACCCTCGTCCCGCCCTCGCCGGCGGCGAGGATGACGGTCAGCGTCTGATCGCCCCGCGCAAAATCCAGGAAAACGCCGGCGTCGGTGGTGTTAGGGCCATCGGCCAGGGTCCAGCCCAGGCCGGGCAACTGCTGCTTATAGAACGCGGCGGCATCGGCCAGGCTGGTGGCGGTGTCAAACGTCAGCAGGCCCGGAAGGCGCTGCACGTTGGTCGCGTCCGGCAATTGCGGCGCATCCACGATGTTGGGCGGGCAGTCCGCCGGCAGTTGGATGGTGACCGGCTGGTTGACGCCGCTTTGAATTGCGCCGCGGGTCCGGCCGGGAGAAGAAGGCTGCGGGCAGAAGGCAGAAAGCAGCGGGCAGACCCGCACCCCCGCGACACCCAGCCGGGGCAGGTCACAGAGCACTGGGGGCCGGTGAGGCGGAAGGCGGGCAGCTCAACCAATCTGCCGCGCCTGTTCCGCTAAGCGCGAGACGCCCCGGCGGGGCGTCTCTACCAACCCTACTTCTTGAACGCCAGGCCCCTGGCTGCCAGGGCCTGGCGCAACTGCTGCATGGCATTCGGCCCGATGCCGTGCAGCGCGTTAACTTCGGCCTCGCTAAACTTTGCCAACTGCTTAAGTGTGGAGATGCCCGCTCCGGCCAGCGCCCGGTGCGCCGGCGCCAGTGCTCGGTGACCTGCCCCCGCGGAACTGCGCGGGCGTGCGGGTCGCGTTGAAGTTTTTCGTCCGCTACTCCGGACCGAAAGGGTATTGATCCACCTCTCCCGCGATACTTCCCAGCAGCGTCGAGATCTCCGCCTTATCGCCGGCATCCAGCGCCTCGGCCCCGGCGGGGGCGCGCTCCACCAGCGAGGTGAATACCCCGCGGCGCTTGAGGATATAGCGCATGAACGGATGGCTCTCGCGGATGATCAGCGGCAGCAGCCGGTTGTGCAGCTCGCGCGCGCCGGCCTGGTCGCCCTGCCACCAGCGCTCCATCACCCGCGCCAGCACATCGGCCAGTTGGCAGGCCGGCATGGCGCCGTTGGCCCCGCGCTGCAGCTCTTCCGGCAGGTAGCGGCCGCCAAAACCGCCAAAGATGGTCTTCACCCGGGCGCCCACCAGCCGAGAAATTTCTTCCACATGCTTGGGGCCGGGCGGGCGCTCTTCTTTAATATATTGGATCTGGGGAATTTCATCCACCAGCCGCGCCACCTGTTCGCCGGTCAGCGGGGCATAGGTGGCGGCGTTTTGCAGGATGATCGGCCCGGTGTAAACCTCGGCCAGCCGCCGGAACATGTCCATGGCCACCGCGGTGTTGGCCCGCGCCGGCGCCATGGCAATGATGGCATCGGCGCCAGCCGGCTGGGCGGCGCGCGCAAACAGCAGCACCTGGTGCAACGACACACCCGAGCAGCCAAACACGAAGGGCAGCCGGCCGTTCACCGCGGCCAGCAGCGCCTCCAGGTGGCGCAGGCGCTCGTCTTCGCCCAGGAAATAAAACTCACCCACCATCACCGGCCACACAATGCCGTGCTGGCCGGTGCGGATGCAGAACTCAGCCGCGGCCAGCAGGTCGGCGCCCAGAATTTCATAGTCGTCGCGATAGGGCGTGGGCAGCAGGCCAAACACGCCTTTCAAATGGTCAAAACGGGCTGCGGCAGGCATCAGGCGTTTGCTCCTCGATTGGTTTCGGCGGCGCGTGCTGCGCGCGTAAAGAAAAACGTGACGGCCTGGTCCAGCGCGGCTTCGGCCCAGATGCGGCCGGCGTGGCGCTGTACGGTGCGCTGCATGGTGGCCAGGCCGATGACCGCGCCGTACGCGTGCGATTGGGCCACCAGCAGGGCCAGCAGGCCCAGCACGCGCGGGTCGACGTCAACAAATGGCGACGCGGATAGTCTAGATACAATGCAAACGGATTGCAACCGCAGATCCAAATCGCTCACCCCAGATCAATCACTACAGGCGCGAATGTTGGAGAGAAAGGTCTGAAATGCATCGAGTTGAGGCCGCACGAGGCAGGGCGGTTGCCATATCTGCTCGGGTGGTTTCAATCGCCAGACAGGACAACCATGACGTTTGGTTCGAGCGAATGGCCGTCGAAGTTGAACGGCGCAGCGCGGGCAGCCGGCGCGAGGGATTGGTAGGCGGCCGTGAGGGCGGGCAGCGGCAGGACCAGCGCGGCGTTGGCGCGGCCGGGGCCGCCCTGGCGCAGGCGAGCCAGGGCCTGGTCGCGCAGGTCGTCATCGGTGTAACGGGCGCTGTTGGCCAACACGGCCTGGGCCAGCGCGGCATCCTGCAGGCGGGCTTCAAACAGCCGGTGGATGCGGGCGGTGGGCCGGCCGGGCGCGCGCGGGTTGGTGGTTGGCACGGGAGCGTCCTGCACGCGCACGCCCAGCGGCCGAAGCGTGTATTGCTCCGGCCGCAGGTGGAGGGCGAGGGCGTCGGCAAATTCCTCGGCCAGCTCACGAGCCGGGTCCGCGTCGAGCACGGCGTCATCCGGCGCGGCCAGGCGCCGCACGACGAACGCGCGCAGGCGGGGCCAATCGGCCGGCCGGATGAGGAGGCGAAAGTCTTGTTCGGCGCGCGAGCGCTGGCTGTCAAACTGAAAATCGCTCAGCAGGGATTGCAATGCGGCCGGGTCGCGCAGGCGGATGGCGCCGCCAAACGGTTGGGCGCTGACTCGGACCGCCTGCTGGCCGGCCGGCTCAAACAAGGTGGCCTTGCGTTCCAGCGCCAGCATGAGCTGGCCGGCCTGGGGATGGTCGAACACCACGCGCACCAGCGTGGCCACGCTCACGCGCAGGCTCAATTCGCCTGCCGCGCCCGAGGAGTCAGCCGGCGGCGCCGGCGTCACGTTCGGCGAACCGCAGCGCCTGGTCCAGGGTCAGGCCACGACCCTTTTCCCAGGCCGCCGCAAACGCGGCGTCGTCAAGCGCGGAGCGGATGAGCTCGCGATTGCGTTCTACCTCCACCCGGTCAGCCGGCCACCAGGCGCCGCCGGCGGCCTGCAGCAAGGTCTCGGCCGCGCCCAGCAGGGTGGCCGCCCATTGCGCGCCACCGCGCCCTGGCCGGCCGCTCAGGCCGGCCAGGCCGGCCAGGCATTCGGCGATGCCGCGCCGGTTGCCCAGGCGCCTGAACATGGCCAGGCTTTCCCAAAACTGGGCCTCGGCGCGGGCGGTGTCGCCTTCATGCTGGGCGACGTATCCCAGGGTGTGGATCACTCGGGCCAGGTCGCCCTTTTCGTCGCTCGCACGCAGCAAGCGCTCGCTCTCCTGGTAGAAGGCCCGCGCCTGATCGTATTGGCCCTGCGTGCGGGCCACTTCGCCCAGGTTGCTCAGCGCGAATGCCACCAGCCAGCCGTCGCCGATCGCTCGCGCTTCGGCCTGGGCTCGCTCCAGCCAGGCGCGCGCCCGCTCGATCTGGCCCAGGCCTAGGGTGGTGTTGCCCAGGTGTACCAACACGACGGCGTGGAAATAGGGCCGCTTCAATTCGTCGTACAGGTCCAATGCTTCCAGCATCATCGGGTGGGCTTCACTGTCTCGGCCCATGTTGATGAGCGCCACGCCATTTAACAGCGTCGAAAACGCCACGCCCGCTTCGTCTTCCAGCCTGCGCCAAATCGCTAAGCTTTCCGCCAGTTGCGCCAGGGCGCTGGCTTGCTCGCCCTGCCAGATCCGCATCGTCCCGCTGGCTGCCAGGGCGCGCGCGCGCGGCGGCGCAACGGCGGCCAGGGCTGGCGAGGCCAGCAGCCGTTCGGCCCACAGCCGGCCTTCGGCCAGGTAGCCGCGGCGATACCAAAACCAGTTCAACGCCATGACCAGCGACGCCGCGTAAGGCGGGTCGGCCAGCGGCTCGCGTTGGCTCCAGGTGAGCGTGGCCCGCACGTTGTCGTGCTCGCGTTCGAGCCAATTCAGCCAGAAAACCGACCTGGCCGATGACAATCCCGGCCAGGCCTGCCCGATGATTAGGTCGCCAAAATACTTGGCGTGCTGCCGCTGCAGTGCATCCAGCTCCCCGCCGGCGGCCAACCGCTCCAGGGCGTAGGCGCGCAGGGTCTCGAGCATCACAAAGCGCGGCTCGCCCCCGCCGGCGTAGATGGCGTGCAGCAGGCTGTTGTTGACCAGCGCCGACAGCCCCTCCAGCACATCGAGGCGGCCGTCCAGGTTGCAGACGGCCTCCGCCGCTTCCAGCGTGAAGCCGCCCACGAACACGCTCAGCCGGGCATACAAGAGTTGCTGGTCCGGCGCCAACAAATCGTAGCTCCACTCGATGGCGTTGCGCAGCGTCTGCTGCCGGGCCGGGCGATCGCGCGCGCCGCCGGTGAGCAGCTTCAGCCGGTCGTCCAGCCGCGCCAGGATCGCCGCCGGCGGCAGCAGCTTGATGCGCGCGGCGGCCAGCTCCAGCGCCAAAGGCAAACCATCCAGGCGCCAGCAAATCTGAGCCACCGCGGCCGCATTGACGTCGGTGAGCGTAAAGCTCGGCACAGCCGCCTGCGCCCGCTCGACGAACAGGCGGACCGATTCATTCTCGGCCAGGCGTTCGGCGCTTAGCTCGCTCTCCGCGGCGGGCAGGTCCAGCGGCGGGACCGGGTATTCATGTTCACCCTGCACATTGAGCGCGATCCGGCTGCTGACCAGGACCTTCAACTGCGGCGCGCCGGCGAGCAAATCGGCGACGACCGGCGCGGCCGAGACCAACTGCTCAAAGTTGTCGAGGACCAGCAGCAGGCACTTGTCGCGCAGATAGTCTTTCACATTGTCGAGCAGGGGCAGGCTGCCGGCGGTGCGCACGTCGAGCGCCTGGGCCACGCGCGCGATGCACTGGCCGCGGTCAGCATCATCGGCCAGCGGCACGAAGGCCGCGCCGAGCGTAAAGTGATCGATCACCGCCTGCGCGACCTGCACGCTCAGCCGAGTCTTGCCGGTGCCGCCGGGGCCGGTCAGGGTAAGCAGGCGCACGTCTGGCCGCAACAGTAATTCCTTGAGCGCCGTGATTTGCGCCGCGCGCCCGATGAAAGGCGTCGCCGGCGCGGGCAACGTGTGCAGGGGCGCCCGGGCCGCCGGCAGACCGCCGCTGGCAGCGGCCGCGCTCGGGCCGGAGCCGAATTGACCCGCGGCGTAGAGCGGCGCCACGTCCGTGGGCAGCGCCAGCCGGAACGCGGCGGCATAGCGCTTGAGGTTAGCGGCGGCGTAGATCAGGCCGACCAGGCGCACCTCGTCGGGTAGGCCAGCCTTGTAGCAGTAACTCAACCCGGCCGCCACCCCGGCCAGCCAATATTGGCCCCACAGGTCGTCTTGTAAACTTGGATGGTGCTCGCTTACCCAGCGCTCAAAGTCGCCGCGGGCCGAGCGAATGACGGCGCTGACGCCGGCCGTCTCGATGGGGGCCTGGCGCGGATCGAGGCCGTCGGCCGTGGCCAGCCGCAGGACCAGATCCACGCTCTGCGCCAGCGAGAACTGCGCCATGGCCAGGATCAGGTACGACATCTCCAGATAGCGCAGGTCGTACAACAGCGGCATCTGGTCCTTGAAGAGGGCGAAATCGATCAAGTAGAAACCGCTTAGCTCGCGCTCATCGTCCGAGAACTTGACCAGGATATTGTTGGTGTTCAGATCGCCATGCTGGAGTCCGATCATGGCATCGATCGGCCGCGGGCTGCCCCAGGCGGCCGGCTGGCGGGCGTACCGCAGTGGGTTGGGGAACACGCTGGACTCGATGAGGAAGCCGGGGCGATCGGGGTTGGCGCGGCACACCTGGCGGATGAAGCCCTCGAGCGGGCCATCCGGGTCGAGCCGGAAGCCCAGCCACCGCGCCAGGAGCTGCTGCGGATGCAGCGCCTGGGCGAAGGTGAGGTTGGCATTCCAGTCGGTGAGCAGGTAGCGGGTGGTGGCGTCGAAGATCGTCTCGAGCTGCTGCTGCTGGCTGTAGCGCGACAGGGGCCGGAAGGACTGGAGCGATTGGCCGGCGATGGAATACAGGATGGCGATGGCGCCCTCGGCTTCGACGCGCTCAAAGGCCAGGCCGGCCAGGTGATCGCGCGCGAAGGCAGGGGGCGACTTGCTCTGCGCGCTGGCATGGCGCGAGACTTCGTCGGCGCGGGCGGTCTTGCTCTGGCCGCGGGGCCGGTCGAGCTTGAGGATGAGATGCTTTACAGGCGCGCCGGGCGCGGCCACGCTGACCAGATAGATGACGGCGCCCGACCAGCCGCCGGCCAATTCTTGCAGCGGGGTGATGGTCAGGTGGTGCTGATCTTGGGCTAGTTGGATGACGCTCTTAAATTCGGGCGGGAGAGTCAGAAAACCGGGCGCAAGATCGGGCATGGGGGTGATGATCCTGAGGGCTGCGATGATTGTAGGCCAGTGGGAAAGGGGATGTCAAATAGGGAGACCTAACCCCCCCCGCCCATAGGCGTTGACTTAAGGACTGGGCCGCTCTCCCTCACACCTGCCCAGAATCAGGTGCTGGGTCCCCCCGGCCCCCTTCCCCCGCAACCCCCGCGGGGGCAGGTGGGAAGGGGGAGAAAAGCCGGAAATTCATGATGCGATGAGCGTGCAAGGCACGCTTATCACATCATGAATTTCCGGAAAGGTCCTATCTAAGCAACCGTCCCGGCTCAAACACATGGGGAATGGCCGGCCCGGCCTGGCCGGTGAGGCGCGCGGCCCGGGCCTGGGGCAGGGCCTGCGAGAAGGGCAGGCCGTGACCGCTGAAGCCGGCCAGCAGCCATAGCCCAGGGCGGCCGGGCCAGGCCCAGGCCAGGGGCTGGTGGTCGGGGGTAAAGCCCATCAGGCCGGTCCAATGCTGGACGATGGGGACGCCGCGCGCGGCGGTGGGGAGCCGGTAGGAGGCGTTCGTGCTGGGACTATTTTACTTGCGGGACAAATGGCCAATGCCCCCCAGCGCCGGGGTGCATTTGGGAATTTTGGCCGTAAGGGCGAAGCATCCGCGTCAACGGTGCCCGTTCGGCCCAATCGGCTGGTGCGGATGCTTCGCCCCTACCAGCGACCACGAAAGGCAAATGCACCCCAGCGCCGCCCAAAATTGACACGGGCCTCGCCGCCAATATAATCATGGAGCCGCCGCGGCGTAAAACACTCCGAACGTATCGGGGCAACACTCAACTGGCCCGGGGCGAGGCTGAAGGAGGCCGATAATGGCAAAGCAGTACGAACAGTTCAAAAAGACGTTCGATGAGCAGATCAAGCCGAGTTTCAAGACGCATGCGGGCACCATCACCGAGTGGAACACGGCCGACAAGAAACATTACACCGATATGCTCGAGCAGCAGACCAAGGCCAAGACGGCCCTCACCAAGCTCAAAGAGACCAATCTGGCGCATTCGGGCCAGTTTCAACGCGACATCCGCGCCGCGCTGGTTGACAAACAGTTGGGTGAGCGCGACGGCGGCAAGGTGGACCTGACCAAACAGGTGACGGCCATTAAGACCACGCTGCAGGCCTGGGAAAAGGACCAGACGCAATATCAGAACGCCGCCAAGGCCCCCACCGACGCGATCAAGACCCAGCTGGCAGACTGGACGCACGAGAAAGATCCGCAGTCGATGTTCGACGCGATTATTGGCGCCCATCACCGGAAAATGGTGGCCGATCTCGAGGCCGAGATCACGAAGGAAATCAGCGACCGCAAGAAGCAGTTGAGCACCAAGGTGGGCGCCGGCAACAAATCGGTGGCCGATATGGAGAAGCTGCTGGAGACGATTAAGAAGTACAAGCTGACAACCGAATACAAGTCGGTGGCCGAGTGGAAGTTCAACCTGGCCACCTGGAAAACCAAGCGGGAAGCCGAGATTGGCAAAGACATCCTGGGCTGGCAGCCACTGGACCTGATGAAGTGGAAGGCCAACCGGACGAAGGAAGTGAAGGATTATCTAAAGCTCAATCAGTTCGATTTCTAGCGCGCGCCGGGCCCAGACCCTAGGGCATGAGTGCCACAGGAAAAGACATATTCCCTGGGGCCGACTGACGCCCCTACGGGTTGGCCCTGGCCTTCCAGGCAGGCTTGACTCGCGACCCATAAAAAGTATAAATTATCCGAGACCCTCGCTGGCTTGCAAGCACTTCGTAATATTTGCAACCTATCGTATTTCAGCCAGTCAGGTAACACTCACACGGCACTTACAGCCCTGTGCGGCCCGCGCAACCACATCAGCCCGGAGATAGTATAGAAGAAGCAGGGACCCACCGCACGCTGCCTGCCAGCCGGCGCACATTTGTTCTGCAAAGCGGCGCTTTGCGGTTATAATCAGCGCCGCGGTTGTCGCAGCGGGCACGCGCTACAATCACTTGCCGTGGGCGTCTCGGCTCGGGACTACAGCGCGGGCCGCAGCCACTCGGCTAGCGTTAGCAATAAAAGGAGGTGGTGGAATTTATCCGCAACGCGTGATCGCAGCACCAATCACTAGAGCGCGCCAAAGTTGCCTGGTTATGGTGGGCGTGCGCCCTTCGTATTGAGATAAGCCATGTCATTGAGGAGACGAACCATGAAGAAGTTGTTTCGCTTGCACAACAAACGCCTATCGGCCTTCGGTTCCATTTTGCTTGTCGCGTCGTTTGTGATGGTCGCGTGCAGCACTGCCACGGCCACCCCTGCACCAGTTCCCACCTCAGCCCCAACCGTCGTTCAACCTACTAGCGCCCCCACCACCGCCCCGGCCGCCACCACGGCGCCCACGGCGGCGCCGACCACGGCCCCCACCGTGGCCGCCACTACCGCCGCAACCGCGGCTGCCACCGCCGCCGCCACCGCGGCTGCAACACAGGGCACCACGGGCAGCATGAGCGGCGAGCTGCGCGTGGCCATGCAGGCGCCGGTGCAAACCGACCCGGCCCTCATTTCCAGCGACACGGAAGTGATGATCGCCAACGCCGTCTACGACTACCTGGTGGACGTGGACGCCAAATCGCAAATCCAGCCCCGGCTGGCCACCAAGTGGGACATCAGCGCCAACGGCCTGGTGTACACCTTCACGCTGGCCTCGGGCGTCACCTTCCAGGATGGCAGCGCCTTCTCGTCCGCCGACGTGGTGTGGACCTTCAACCGGCTGCGCGATGCCACCCAGAAATACCCCACCGCCGACCTGTATAAGAACGTGGCCAACGTGGCCGCCGCCGGCGATGGGCAGGTGGTGTTCACGCTCACGAAGCCCAACCCGTTCTTCCTGTTCGATCTGAGCGACAACCACGCCCTGATCCTGAAGGCCAACACCGCCGATCCCAAGCAGTTCAACGGCACCGGCCCGTTCAAGGTCACCAACTACAGCCCGGAAGACCGCATCGAGCTGGCGGCCAACGCCAAATATTTCATCGCGGGCGAGCCCAAGCTGGCCAAGCTCACGATCATCTTCTTCAAGGACGAAAACGCCTCGGTGGACGCCCTGCGCGGCGGCCAGGTGGACCTGGTGCCGCGCCTGTCGGCCGGCAGCTTCGCCGCCCTGAAGACGGAGAGCGGCGTCACCACGGTCAACGTGCCCACCAACGGCTTCTCGCTGGTGCGGCTGCGCGCCGACCACAAGCCGGGCAGCGACCCGCGCGTGATGCAGGCCATGCGCCTGGCCACCGACCGGGTAGCCATCCTCAACCTGGTGCAGCAGAACCTGGGCGCCACCGGCCGTGACAGCCCCATCGGGCCGCTGTATCCGACTTATTACAGTGAAGACACGCCGCTGCCCACCCGCGATATCACCCAGGCCAAGAAGCTGCTCTCGGATGCCGGCTACGCCAGCGGGCTCAAGCTGGACCTGTACACGCCCGACACCATCGGCCAGCCCGACCTGGCGGCCGCGCTCAAGAGCGAGTGGGCCGACGCCGGCATCACCCTGAACATCATCGTCGAGCCGGAGAGCGTCTACTACGGCAAAAACGGCTGGCTGGATGTGGACCTGGGCATCACTGGCTGGGGCTCGCGGCCCTACCCACAGTTCTACCTGGACACGATGCTCAAGACTGGCGCCGTGTGGAACGAGGCGCACTGGTCCGACCCGGAGTTTGATAAGCTGGCCACGGAGGCCGGCACGACCCAGGACGAGGCTACCCGCGTCGCCGATTACAAGCAGATCGAAAAGATCATGATCGAGCGCGGGCCGGTCATCATCCCCTACTTCTTCCCGCAACTGGCGGCCATCAAAACCAGCTTCCAGGGTTTCGAGCTGAAAGCCTTCGCCGGGCGGACGGACTTCCGCACCGTCAGCGCGGGCCAGTAAGGGCGTTCAACACCTGCCCAGACCGCAAGTGCTGGGTTGAACGCCCCTACAGTGGCAGGCCGATGAGCTTATCGCTGTCTGATTCGCCTGTTCCAAACACGGGGGGCGGGCTGGTCCCGCCCCCCGTGCTCGCCGGCGCCAGCCCGTGGCGCACCCTGCGCGCCACCCTGGCGCAGCTTTACCGGCAGCCGGCCTCGGCGCTGGGCACCACCATCTTCATCCTGTTCGTGGCCATCGCCCTGGTTGGGCCGTGGCTGGCCCCGTACTCCGAAAATCAACAGATCGCGGCCGATGCGCGCCAGGCACCCAGCGCCAAACACTGGTTTGGGGTGGACCGGCTGGGCCGTGATGTGTATAGCCGGGTGCTCCTGGGCGCGCGCGACATCCTGGGCCTGGCCGGGCTGGGCACGCTGCTGGCCGTACTGGCCGGCACGACGGTGGGCCTGCTCAGCGGCTATCGCGGCGGCTGGTTCGACGAGATCGTGATGCGCTCGTTCGACAGCCTGCTGGCCATGCCGGCCCTGCTGCTGGCGCTGCTGCTGCTGGGCACGGTGGGGCCGTCGCGCGAGACGATCCTGATCGTCATCGTGGTGGTCTACACGCCCATCGTGGCGCGGGTGGTGCGCAGCGTGGTGCTGGGCGTAAAGCAAAAAGGGTTTGTGGAGGCCGCCCGGCTGCAGGGTGAGGGCCAGGCGCGCATTTTGTTTCGCGAAATTTTGCCCTCGGTGCTGCCGGCGCTGGCGGTGGAGGCGGCGCTGCGTTTTTCGTACGCTATTTTCCTGGTGGCGTCGTTGGGCTTTTTGGGCGTGGGGGTGCAGCCGCCCAGCCCGGATTGGGGCCTGATGGTCAACGAGGCGCGCGGCTATGTGGCCCAGACCCCGTGGGCCATGTATTATCCGGCGGCCGCCATCTCGATTATCGTCGTCGGGGTGAACCTGATGGCGGATGGCCTGAAGCGTGTGCTGCAGGTGCCGGCCCCGTGAGCGACACCCTCGCCGCCGGCGCGGTCGGGCGCCAGCCGGACCACCTCACCCCCGACCCCCTCTCCCAAAACAAAAACGGTTTCGGGAGAGGGGCCGATTTTTCGGTTGCGACTCCGCCTCTCCCAGCCGCGAATGACAAAGGCGCGGACTGGGAGAGGCGGGCGGCTCACAAGGGTAGGTATTTTCCGCAACGGGTGGCATTTGCCAAGACTTTCCACATGAAGGGGATGATGAACACGGCTGTGCGGCCGGCCGGCCGGGCGACCTCACCCCCTACCCCCTCCCCGCTCCACGGCGTTCCGGGGGACGCGTCTCCCACGCGCGGCGTCTTCGCCATACGGCTCGAAGGCTGCGCCGAAGGCTCGCGCGGGAGAGGGGCGGTAAGCCAGCAGGACCGTAGTGCCAATCAGGACAGCCGGCGAGGGGTTGGCCCTTCGAAAAAACCTACCCTTGTGAGGAAGGGGGCGGGGGGTGATGTGTCCCCCGGAGCAACGCGGAGTGGGGAGGCAGTCCGGCCGGCGAAAACTCGCCCCCAAGTGGAAAGGCGCCCGGCGCGATGAGCGCGGGGCCGATCCTGCGCGTGACGGACCTGACGGTGGCCTATCGCCACGGGTCAGGCTGGCTGGATGCCATCCGCGATGTGCGGCTGGAAATTGCCGCCGGGCAGACCTATGGCCTGGTGGGCGAGAGCGGCTCAGGCAAATCGACCCTGGCGCTGACGGTGATGCGCTACCTGGACGAAGACGGCCAGGTGCGCGCGGGCGGGATTGAATTTGCCGGGCGCGACTTGCTGGCGCTGGACAGCGCGGCGATGCGCGCGGTGTGGGGCCGACAGATGGCCCTGGTGCCGCAAGACCCATTGTCGTCGCTCAATCCCTCGCTGAAGCTGGGCGAGCAGGTGGCCGAAACCCTGCGCACCAATTTGAATTTGGGCCGGGCGGCGGCCAGGGCGCGCACTGGCGAGCTGCTGCGGATGGTGCGGCTGGCCGACCCCGAGCGGGTGGCCGACAGCTTCCCGCACCAGGTGAGCGGCGGCATGCAGCAGCGCGTGCTAATTGCCATGGCGCTGAGCACCGAGCCGCGGCTGCTGGTGCTGGACGAGCCCACCACCGGCCTGGACGTAACCACCGAAGCCGCCATCCTGGACCTGCTGCGCGATCTGATGCGCGACCACAGCACCTCGGCGCTGTATGTGACCCACAACCTGGGCGTGGTGGCGCGCATCTGCGAGCGCGTGGCGGTGCTGTATGCCGGCGAGCTGGTGGAAGATGGCGCGACGCTCGACCTCTACCGACAGCCGCTGCACCCCTACACGCAGGGCCTGATCGACAGCATCCCGCGGCCGGGCGCGCGCAAGAACCAGGCGCGGCTGCATAGCCTGGCCGGCCAGATACCGCCGTTGAGCGACCGGCCGGCCGCCTGCGTCTACGCGCCGCGCTGCCCGTTGGCCATCGACATTTGCCACCAACAGCGGCCGCCGCTCGACACGCCCCTGCCCGGCCGGACGGTGCGCTGCCATCGCTGGCCCGAGATATTGGCCCGCGAGATCAGCGTGGTGAGCGCGCGCCAGCCGGCCGAGGCGCATAGCGGCGCCCCAAGCGGGGATGGGCACCCCAACCTGCTGCAGATCGAAAACTTGAAGGTGGAGTTTCCACTGCGGCGCGGGCCGGTGGAGCTGGCGCAGGGCAAACCGCGTTCGGCGGTGCACGCGGTGAACGGGGTGAGCCTGGCCATTGGCGCCGGGCAGACGCTGGGCCTGGTGGGCGAGAGCGGCAGCGGCAAGAGCACCCTGGCGCGGACCGTGATTGGGCTGGTGGAAAGCAGCAGCGGCACAATCGAGCTGCTGGGCGTGGCCATGCCACGCAAGCTGGCCGCCCGCCGCCGCGACCTGCTGCGGCGGCTGCAGATGGTGTCGCAGAACCCGCAGGAGGCGCTCAACCCCTACCTGACGGTGGGCGAGAGCCTGAGCCGGCCGCTGATTACCCTGCTGGGCCGCTCGGCAAGCGAGGCCAGGGCCGAGGCCGCGCGGCTGTTGGAAGCGGTGCGGCTGCCGGCAGAGTATGCCGGCCGGCTGCCCGGCCAACTGAGCGGCGGCGAAAAGCAGCGCGTGGCCATTGCGCGGGCCTTCGCCGCCGACCCCGAGCTGCTGGTGGCCGACGAGCCGGTGTCGGCGCTGGACGTGTCGGTGCAGGCCTCGATCCTGAACCTGCTCAACGATTTGCAGGTGAGCCAGCACACCTCGATCCTGTTCATCTCGCACGACATCGCCGTGGTGGGCTACCTGGCGGATGTGGTGGCGGTGCTCTACCTGGGCGAAGTGATGGAGCTGGCGCGGGCCGACGACATCTTCCAGGCGCCGAACCACCCGTATACCGAGGCGCTGCTCTCGGCCGTGCCCGTGGCCGACCCGGCCGTGGCACAGGCCCAGATGCGGCTGGAGGGCGAAGTGCCCAGCGCGGTGGCGCTGCCCAGCG
>Ga0070730_10000816_pt1 | contig 33003 bp, 29 predicted proteins | sample Coa_R1_3_FD_66447 | JGI IMG/M metagenome (GOLD analysis project Ga0070730, IMG submission 66447) | Surface soil microbial communities from Centralia Pennsylvania, which are recovering from an underground coalmine fire - Coalmine... | ecosystem: Environmental > Terrestrial > Soil > Unclassified ... | reverse complement strand
CGTCGATCCCCACCACCATCTCTGGCCAGGAGAGGAGCGCGCCGCCTATCTGCTGGATGAGCTGCGCGGAGACACCGGCTCGGGGCACCGGGTGGAGGCGACCGTGTTCATCGAGTGCCTCACCGGCTATCGCGACAACGGGCCCGGGCACTTGCGGTGCATTGGCGAGACCGACTTCGTCCGCGCCGTCGCCCAATCGTCCGGCGACGGCGACGGCGCCCGCATTTCCGCCATCGTCGGAGCCGCCGACCTGCGGGACGAACGGGTCGAGGACGTCCTGGCCGCCCACATCGCCGCCGGCGCCGGCCTGTTCCGCGGCATCCGGCATGCCGCCGCCTGGGACCCGTCGGACGCGATCCGCGTCTCGCATCACAGGCCGCCGCCGCGCCTCTACCTCGACGAGGAGTTCCGCGCCGGGTTCGCGCAGCTGGCGCCGCTCGGCCTTTCCTTCGACGCGTGGCTGTACCATCCCCAGATCCCCGACCTGACCAACCTCGCGCGGACCTTCCCCGAGACGATGATCGTCCTCGACCACTTCGGCGGGCCGCTGGGGATCGGGCCCTACGCGGACCGGCGGGCGGAGGTGTTCGCCGACTGGCGGCGCAATATCGCCCCCCTGGCCGTCTGCCCGAACGTGTTCGCCAAGCTAGGCGGCATGGCCATGCCGATCAACGGCTACGGCTGGCACAAGGAGGGCGGCGCGCCCAGTTCCGAAGCCTTCGTCGCGGCGCAGAGCGACTACTACCGCGCCGCCATCGACCTGTTCTCGCCGGCGCGCTGCATGTTCGAGAGCAACTTCCCGGTGGACAAGGTCAGCCTGTCATACCGCACGCTCTGGAACGCCTTCAAACGCCTGGCGGCGCCCTACAACGAAGCGGAGAAGGACCAGATGTTCCGCGGCACGGCGAGCCGGTTCTATCGGCTGCAAGCCTGAGCTCAGACCGGCGCGGGGAGATCAGCCGCCAGGACACCGCTGGCCAGCATCGCGTCCACCTCCGCCTCGCCCAGTTCCAGCCACTCGCCGAGCACCTCGCGGTTGTGCTCGCCACGGTGGGGAGCGCCGGCGCGTACGCCGCTGCGGGCGGCCGAGAAGCGGTAGGGCGACTGCGGGATCGGCCGGGTTCCCCCGGCGCGGTCGTCGATCTGGGCGATCGAGCCGCGGTGGCGCAGCGTCGGCTGCTCGCCGAGGTCGTGACCGCGCCTCACCCGGCCCCAGGCGATGTTGATCTTGGCCATCGCCATCTCGACCTCGTCCCAGTCCTTAAGGCCACGCATGAAGGCGTCGACGGCGCCGCGGCGGGCGGCGATCTTGGTCTCCAGGTCGGTGACCCCCTCGGCGGGATCGGCGAAGCCGACGCCGCGAGTCAGGCTGCGCCACAGGTGGCGAAAGTCGGCCGAGACGAGGATGGGGCCGGCCCCGGTCTCCCAGACATCGTTGGGCAGGCCCATCGTGTCTTCGGCGTTCTCGAGCTCGTAGTGGATCTGGTCGTCGGTCACCAGGGTGGCGTCGAGCATGGCCATGTCGACGTGCTGGCCGAGCCCCGTCCGCTCGCGCATGATCACCGCCGAGAGCACCCCGACCAGGCCGTGCAGGGAGGCGTTGGTGTCGGCCACCGACAGCGGCAGGTCGCCCCGGGGGGACTTGCTGCGCCGCATCGCGCGCGACATCAGGCCGAGCTCGGCGTGGACGATCGGCGCGTAGGCTGGCCGGTGCGACTCCGGCCCGTCGTGGCCGAAGCCGGAGATCGACAGCATGATCAGCCGGGGATTGACCGCCTTGAGCGCCTCATAGCCGAGGCCCAGGCGCGGCATGACGTCGGGGCGGAAGTTCTCGACCAGGATGTCGGCGCGCGTCGCCAGCGCCAGGACCAACTCCGTCGCGCCCGGCGCGCGCAGGTCGACGCAGATGTTGCGCTTGCCGGCGTTCTGCTGGTGGTAGTAGCCCGGAACGCCGCCGATCACCTTGCCCCAGAAGCGGGTGACGTCGCCGTCCGGCGGCTCGACCTTGACCACGTCGGCGCCCAGGTCCGACAGCATCCGCCCGGCGAACGGCCCCGCCAGCACCCGCGACATGTCCAGCACCTTCAGGCCGGCGAGCGGGTAGTCGGGCGCGGCGTCGGCCATCGAGGAGTCCTCCCATGCGGTCGCCGATCGAGGTTGACGGCGCCGGAACAGTTTGCGCGAATACCGCAAACTCAATCGAACAGGTAGGGCCGCCGTGTGACAGCCATCCCCTCCCCCGAGCGTCGGCTGGACACCAGTTCGAAGCTTTTCTACGGGTTCGGCTCGGTGGCCTTCGGGGTCAAGGACAACGGCTTCAGCTACCTGCTGCTGCTATTCTACAACCAGGTGATGGGGCTGCCGGCTCCCCTGGTGGGCCTGGCGCTGATGATCGCGCTGGTGTTCGACGCGGTTATCGACCCGATGATCGGCCAGTTCTCCGACAACCTGCGCACCCGCTGGGGCCGGCGGCACCCGCTGATGTACGCCGCCGCCCTGCCGATGGCGCTCTGCTACGCGGCGCTGTGGAACCCGCCGCACTGGGATCACAAGACCCTGTTCTACTACCTGCTCGGCATGGCGATCCTGATCCGCGGGATCGTGTCGTTCTACGAGGTGCCCAGCGCCGCCCTCGCCGCCGAGTTCAGCTCCAGCTACGACGAGCGCTCGATCCTGCTCAGTTATCGCTACTTCTTCGCGTGGGTCGGGGGCCTGGCGATCAACCTGCTCGCCTTCGCCGTGCTCCTGAGGCCGGACGCGACCCACAAGGTCGGCCAGCTCAATCCGATCGGCTACGCCCACTACGGCCTGGTGGCCTCGGCGGTGATCTTCATCTCGATCCTGGTCTCGACGGTCGGCACCCACCGCTACATCCCCCAGCTGAAAGCCCCACCGGCGCGCCGCCACCTGACGCCGGGCCAGATGCTCGGCGAGATGCGGGAATCCCTTTCCAACCGCTCCTTCCTCTTCCTGCTCTCCTATGGGATCACCGCGGCCCTGGCGACCGGCCTGGGGGCCTCCCTCAACAACTACTTCAACACCTTCTTCTGGGGCTTCAGCGCCCGCCAGATCTCGCTGTTCACCCTGGGCGTCTTCCTGTCGGCGATCATCGCCCTTCCCGCCGCGCCCACGCTGTCGCGGCTGTTCGGCAAGCGCCGCACCGCCATCACCTTCACCATCCTCTCGATGATCTGCGGGCTGGGACCGCTGCTCCTGCGCCTCGCCGGGGTCATGCCGCCCAACGGCTCGCCGACCCTGGTGGCGATCATCTTCTGCACCTCGATCATCACCACCACCTTCATCATCGTCGCCCAGACCATGGGCTCGTCGATGGTGGCCGACGTGGTGGAGGCGGCCGAGCTGAAGACCGGGCGCCGGTCCGAGGGCCTGTTCTTCGCCGCCGCCGCCTTCATCGCCAAGGCGACATCGGGGTTCGGCATCCTGGCGGCCTCGCTGCTGATCACCGCCATCCACCTGACGCCCGGGGCCAACCCAGCGACGATCCATCCCGACGTGCCCCGCAACCTGGCGCTGGTCTATGTCCCGACGATCATCTGCCTGCACGCGATCGGCCTGACCTTGCTGCTGGGCTATCGGATCAACCGCGCCTCGCACCATGAGACCCTCCGACAGCTGGCCGCCGAGGCGGAAGAGTTGGCCCATCCGGTTCTGGCGGAGTAACCAGGGAGAAGGAGACAGAGATGAACAAGCCCCTGGGACCGATTACGGCCGACTACGGGCCCGAGGAAGCGGCCATGCGCGCCTATTGCGCCGATGGCGAGCGGCGCGCGCTGGCGCTCGGCAACCGCGGGCCGATCCGCTTCACGGCGGACGGCGCCCTGCATCCGGAGATCCTCGAGGCCTACTCGCGCTGCGGCTTCTATGTCTTCGAGGGCGTGCTGGGCCCTGAGGAGCTGGCGGACATCGAGGCGGATTTCCTCGACATCCGCTCGCGCCTCCCGGCGAAGCCGGGGGACCCCATCGATCCCCAGGGCCGCCCCGCCTTGGGTCACGGCCACCAGGGGCTGAACCTGATCTGGGGCAAGCCGCTCAGCGACCCGGTCGGCGGCACCAAGGCCGCCCACGGCCGCTACCCGGTGAAGATGTTCGAGCCCCGGCCCGCCGCCGATGCGCCGGACAAGGTCGTTTACCTGATCCTCGGCTCCCTGCAGTTCTCCGAGGCCTGCTTGAGGGTCTACGGCCACCCCGGCCTGCTGGCCGTCGCCGCGGCGGTGAACGGCGGGGACTTCGCGCCGTTCAACGAAGGGCTGTGGATGAAGGAGCCGGGGCTGGGGGCGTCGGTCGCCTGGCACCAGGACGGCTGGACCCACTGGGACAGCCCCGACCACGACGAGGGCTCGCACGGCTTCAACTTCATGGGCCAGCTCTACGGCTGCACGCCGGCCAACGGCCTGTGGGTCGTCCCGGGCTCGCACCGCCTCGGCAAGGTCGACATCAAGGCCTGGGTGGCGGCGGCGGGGACGGAGCGGCTGCCGCAGGCCGTGCCGCTGGTGTGCCGGCCGGGCGATGTCGCCATGACCAACCGCCAGGCGGTGCACGGCTCGTTCGCCAACACCAGCGCCGACTGGCGGGTGACGGTGAACATGGGCTTTCATCGCCGCAGGTCGGTGCTGGGGGTGATGGGCGGAGGCGTGCACAACGAGCCGGCGGTCTACGACGCCGAGCGCATCGCCCGCCGGGCCCGCTTGATCGGCTACGCCATCGACGCCCGCCGCCAGCGCTTCCCGGACGAGACGCCGTTCTCCTATGCGCCGCATGCGGCAAGCGGCGAGGTGTGGCGTTGGGATGAGGCGGCGAAGGCCGAGATCAAGGACTACAACCTCCTCGACCTGGGGATCTGATCTCCTCCCTCCCCCGAAGTGGGGAGGGACCGACGGCGAAGCCGTCAGGGTGGGGTGCGGCGCCGCGGTTCCCCACCCTGGCCGCTTGCGCGGCCGGTCCCTCCCCATGAAGGGGAGGGAGGAGCCTGGACTCCGGGCAAATTCTGCGACGTGCGGGTTTGGCGACGGTTGGGCGTGTGGGCACGGCTCCCGCCGTAGTAAGGTCGGGACGGACGAAGGACTCCTTCCGTGGACCAGCCCGCCCCGATCATGCGCGAAGGCGCCGATGAGACCGCGTCCAGCCGCGCCGTGCTGCGGCTGCTCGGGCGGCTGCTGGGCGACGTGATCCGCGAGACCCAGGGCCAGCAGACCTTCGACCAGATCGAGCAGATCCGATCGCGTTCGGTGGGCGAGCACCGGCGTGGCGAGTCGGACGCCGGGCTCGGCGCGACGCTGCAGGGCCTCTCCCTGGGCGACATGGTGCTGCTGATCCGCGGCTTCGCCATCTTCTCGCAGCTGGCCAACATCGCCGACGACCACGTCATGCGCCGCGAGGCGTTCGGCCAGCCGAGCCCGCTCGCCAGGCTCGAGCTCGACGCCGCCTCGCCGCAGGCGCGGCGGTTCCTGCACCAGGCGGTCGTCACCCCGGTGATCACCGCCCACCCCACCGAGGTGCGCCGCAAGAGCACGCTGGACCGCGAGACCGCCCTGGCCGCCCTGCTCGACGCCGCGGAGGGGGCCGGGACCGGGGGCGGCCGCGCGACGCCGGCCGAGATCGAGATCGCCCTGAAGCGCGAGATCCGCATCCTCTGGCAGACCCGGATGCTGCGCGCGGAGCGGATCACCGTCGCCGACGAGATCGACAACGCCGTCTCGTTCTTCGAGCTGACCTTCCTGCCGGAGATCCCCGCCCTGAAGCGGCGGCTGGCGACCCTGTTCGGCCTGGAGGGGCCCCTCCCCGCCTGCTTCCAGCTCGGCTCGTGGGTCGGCGGCGATCGCGACGGCAACCCGTTCGTCGGCGCCGACACCCTGGACTACGCGCTGCGTCGCCAGGGCCAGGCGGTGATCGACTGGCTCCTGGAACAGCTGCACGCCCTGGGCGCGGAGCTGTCGCTGTCGGACGAGTTCGCCAGGATCAGCAACGCCCTCGCCGACCTCGCGGCCGCCGGCCAGGACGCCAATCCGCACCGCGGCGACGAGCCCTACCGGCGGGTGCTGGTCAACTGCTACGGCCGCCTGGCCTCGACCCGGGCCAAGCTGCTGGGGGCGGGACCGGTGCGGGCGAGCCCGATCACCGCCCCGCCCTACGCCGACCCCGCCGAGCTGGCGTCGGACCTGACGGTGGTGGCCGACTCGCTCAGCGCCAATGAGGCCGCCGACATCGCCCAGGGCCGGCTGCTGGACGTGCGCGAGGCGGTGACCAGTTTCGGCTTCCACCTGGCGGTCGTCGACCTGCGCCAGAACGCGGACGTGCACGAGCGGGTAGTGGCCGAGCTGCTGACCTCGGGCGGGGTCGTCGCCGACTACCTCGGCCTGCCGGAGAGCCGGCGGATCGCCGTGCTGGTGGCCGAGCTCGGCAACCCCCGCCTGCTCCGCTCCCCCTACCGCGACTACGGCGACGAGACGGCCCGGGAGCTGGCCATCGTCGACGCCGCCGCGCGGCTGCGCCGCCAGTTCGGCCCCGGCGCCATCGCCAACTACGTGATCTCCAAGGCCGCCAGCGTCTCCGACCTGCTGGAGGTGGCGATCCTCCTGAAGGAGGCCGGCCTCTTCACCCCCGGCGAGGCGCCCGCCTGCGCCCTGCGTATCGTCCCGCTGTTCGAGACCATCGACGACCTGCGGGCCAGCGCCCGGGTGATGTCGGACTGGTTCGACCTCGCCGTGGCGCGGGCGATCCTGGAGCGGCAGGGGCGGCTGCAGGAAGTGATGATCGGCTATTCCGACAGCAACAAGGACGGCGGCTACGTCACCTCCAACTGGGAGATCCGCACGGCGCTGAACGGCCTGCTCTCCCTTGCCGCGGCGCGCGGGATCGACATGCGCTTCTTCCACGGCCGGGGCGGCGCGGTGGGCCGGGGCGGCGGCTCCAGCTTCGAGGCCATCCTCGCCCAGCCGGACGGCGCGGTGCGGCGGGGAATCCGCATCACCGAGCAGGGCGAGGTGGTGGCCTCCAAGTACGGCCATCCGCTGGGCGGACTGATCAGCCTGGAGACCATCGCCGCCGCGGCCCTGACCGCCGACATGGCCCACGAACCCGACGCCGCCGACGGCGAGTTCGCCCAGGTGCTGGAGGCGATGAGCGGCGAGGCCTACGCCGCCTATCGCGGCCTGGTCTACGAGACGGCGGGCTTCGAGGACTATTTCCGCGCCTCGACGCCGCTGCGCGAGATCGCCGACCTGAAGATCGGCAGCCGCCCGGCCTCGCGCACCCCCTCCACCCGCATCGAGGACCTGCGCGCCATCCCCTGGGTGTTCTCCTGGTCGCAGGCGCGGGTGATGCTGCCCGGCTGGTACGGCTTCGGCGCGGCGACCACGGGCGCCAAGGAGGGGGCCTCCGGGGCGGCGCGGCTGGAGACGCTGGCCAAGGTCCACGCCGCCTCGCCGTTCTTCCGTTCGGTGGTCTCTAATCTGGAGATGGTGCTGGCCAAGTCGAGCCTCGCCATCGCCGCCCGCTACGCCGACCTGGTCCCAGACCGCGACCTCGTCGCCGCCATCTTCCCGCGCATCGAGGCCGAGTGGCGGGCGAGCCGCGACGCGGTGCTGGCGATCACCGGCCAGGGCGCCCTCCTGGAGCACAATCCGCGCCTCGCCCAGTCGATCCGCCTGCGCCTGCCCTACATCGACCCGCTGAACGTCCTGCAGGTCGAGCTCCTGCGCCGCCACCGCGCCGGCGAAACCGACGCGGAGATCGGGCAAGGGATCCACATGTCGATCAACGGCGTCGCCGCGGGCCTGCGGAACAGCGGGTAGCGGAGCGCCGGCGTCTCGCCGGCATCTTGGTCGAAGAAGAGCCGGCGAGACGCCGGCGGTCCAACTCAGGGTTTATCCTTTAGCTGGGCAACCTGGGCGGAGAGGAGGCGCCAGCCTTGGGGGCGGCTGATCCAGACGTGGGTGGCGACGAAGTGCTGGGGAGGCTCGTCGCCGAAGCGCCATGTCGACCGGACGAGGACGACGGCCATGTGGCTGTCCTCGTATTCGACGTCCACCGCGTCATTCTTGGCCACCAGCTTGGGGCCGCCGGTGTCGGGGGGCGGGACCTGCGCCGCCAGCCGCTCCGCCTTGCGCGACAGCTTGCCGTTCGGGAAGACGAAGACGAGGTCGTCGTCCCACATCTTGTCGATCGCCGGCGCGTCGTAGTTGGCCAGGGCGTCCGACAGTTGCGCTTCCAGGGCGGTGAAGGTCGTCGGGTCAGCGCGCGCCGACCCCGCGACGAGGAGCGCGCCGACCGTCAGCGCCAGTATCATTCGCATTCGCGTCTCCGTGGAGCTCGGGCGTCTCGTCCGCGACTTTTCTTCAACAACAGCGAGACGCGGACGGGGACGTCCGCGCTCCGCGGATAGGCGCGGCGCTACGTAACCAGCCGCGCCAGCTTGCGGCCGAAGTTGTCGCCGTTGAAGAGGCCGACGAAGGCGGCGGGGAGGGCTTCGAGGCCATCGACGATGTCCTCGCGGTACTTCAGGCGGCCGTCCTGGATCCAGCCGGTGAGCTCGGCCCAGGCTTTGGGGAATTCGCGGGCGTAGTCGAAGACCACCAAGCCCTGCATCTTCAGGCGTGCGGTGATGAACGAGCGGGTGTTCTTCAGGCCGACCCGCTCTTGCGGCGCCAGGTTGTAGTCGGCGGTCTGGCCGCTGATCACCAGGCGCCCGTGCTGGCGCATCAGCGGCAGGATGGGGTCGACCAGGCTGTTGCCGACATTGTCGAAGAAGACGTCGACGCCGTCCGGGCACTCGCGCGCCACAGCCGCGGCGATGTCCGGCTCGGCCAGGCGGTCGATCGCGGCGTCGAAGCCGAGGTCCTCGGTCAACCACCGGCATTTGGCCGCGCCGCCGGCGATTCCCACCGTTGTTGCACCGTTGATACGGGCGATCTGGCCCGCGGCCGAGCCCACCGCGCCGGCGGCGGTGGAGACCAGCACCGTCTCCCCGGGCCTGGGCTGGCCGATGTCCAGCAGGCCGAAATAGGCGGTGAGCCCCGGAATGCCGAGGACGCCGATGTGGGCGGAGGGCGGGATCGGGCCCTCGGGGATGCGGCGGATGCCGCGCCCGCCGGGGGAGAGGCCGAGCTCCTGCCAGCCGAACGCCCCGGCGACCCACTCGCCCACCGGCCAGGCGTCGTGATTGGAGGCGATCACCCGGCCGACGGTGGCGCTGCCGACGACGTCGCCGAGCGGTACGGGGGCGGTGTAGCTGGCCTCCCCCGACAGGCGCCCGCGCATGCCCGGATCGACAGAGACGTAGTGGTTGCGCACCACCACCTCGCCCTCGCCGGGCGGCGGCTGGTCGACGGCGTCGATGCGGAAGTCGCTTGTCCGGGGCATGCCCGCGACGTGGGCGGCCAGGACGACGCGGCGGTTGATCATGGTGGTGTCCCTCCTACGCCCTCCTACGCCCTGCGGGCTTCGGAGGGCAGGCCCTCGTCGCGGCTAGGGAGGCGGTTTGGCGAGTTCGTAGGCCGGGTGGTGGTGGTTCTGGTTCTGCTTGAGGATCGGCCGGGGGCTGGGCTCGCGGAAGGGCGACCAGGGAGGACGGGCCTGCGGTCCGCCGGCCGGCGGCTCGGGCCAGCCGTCATCGGTTCAGTCCGACCAGTCGGGGGTGAGGCCGATGTCTTTGCAGAGTTGCTCGACGACCTCGCGGAACGGCAGGCCCCGCACGTCGTCGTAGGCGTCATCGTCCTCGAGGCGCTCTTCCATGGCGGCGGTGCGCTCGAAATACTCTTTCTCGGTCTCGCACTCGCGCATGATGGCGAGCTCGAGCTGGTCCTCGACCCGGTTGCGGGCGTCCTGCCGCGCCGTTTCGTCAGCGTCGTCGGCCTCCGCCTTGTGGGCCACTGCCTTGTCGGCGAGCCGATCGCGCGTCGCTTCGCGGCGCTTCTCATGCGCCCGAACCTCGCCCGCCAGCGCGGCGCGCAGGTCCTCTTCGGCGCGCACTTCCAGGTCGAGGGTAAGGCGCACGGCGCGGGAGAGCTTGGCGAAGGTCACCGCGGGGTCGGGACGAGGCGCGTCCTTGGCCGGCGCGTCTTCCAGCTTGCGCATCAGGCGCATGCCGATCTCGGCGATCTCCTCCAGCACCCGCAGCCGCCGCTCGGCGCGGGCGACGGCCGCCGCCAGGCGCTCGGCATCGACAACTGCCGACGGGTCGTCGGCGGGCGGATCGGGCGGGGGCGCTGGGGCGGCTATGGGAGCGATCTTGGGCATAGACAGCTATAGTAGGTCATTGCATTTTGCACGTCAAGAGGGAGCTTTTCAAAATGCCATGACGAAGGAGCGACGCCTCACGACGCGTGCCGCCAGCGCAGGCGCCGGCCGCCACCCAAGCCGCCAGGCGCGACCCGACTAGAGAAGTCGTGAAGTGGCTCATAGCGGTCCTTGGAAGTGGCCGCTTTCTGGCCGAAGGCCAACGGGGACGCAAAGCCAAACCCTCATAAGTCGTGCTACCTCAAGCTCATGCCGGAAGAGGATGATCAGCTCACACCCAGGGACGTCGCCATAATTGGTGACGCGCTCCGTCTTGCCGCCGATGGTCCGCTGTTCCCAGATTGGGAATTTCAGACACTATTTGGAATTGAGCGAGATGACGTGCGGGACGTCGCGACGCGTTGGCCGAACGTCGATGTGAAGGACGATATTGTCCAACTGGCCGTATTGGGCAGCTTGAACCTATTCGTGGGATATCCACACGGCTACGACGAGCTGCTAGAGAAAACACTTGGCGTGGACACGCAGTTTATTCGTGAACTGTTTGGGCGAGCGGCTACTACGATGGGGCGACACCGGCCCCCTGATGATTTCGTGTCTCGGCTAGTTGGCAATTTCTGACCTAGGATGTAGTCGCCGCTCCCCACCCTCAGTCGCCGTTCACAAGGTCGGTGTACGGCGAAGACTCAAGGGCGGCTTGCGGCGCATTCTTGCCCCGTCCAATCGGCGTGGCTCACGTCGCAAAGGTTTCTTTGCAAACCGCTGTTCGGGGTGGCATGCGGAAGCGCGTGCGTCCATCTTCCACGGATGGTGAAGATTAAGCAGCTTGTCATGTGTGGGTTCGCTGCCCTGGCGGCCGGCCTGGTCTTTGCGGGGACTCCGACCACGACGCGGGCTACGACCCTGGCGTGCCTGCGTGGTGTACGAGAGCGTACGTTCGCGCGAGCGCGGTTCGTGGTCCCGCGCAGCGACGCCGCGCGGTTCCACTCGCAGAGCTGGGGAACACAGCGCGGATTGAACGTAAGCGGTGTCGGCGTGGATATCTGCCGTTGCGTCACAGCCGCGGTCGTGGTCGAAACAGCCTGCAATTGTAATTTGGACCTTAGCGATCCGATGACCAATATATTCCGTCTTGTTCCAGCAACCGCACTCAGCTTCCTGGTCTTTCTCGCTCCGATAGCTGGCGCGTCCGCCCAAGAGCTACCGCCCGTGTCGGCGCGGATGCTCGGCAGAGCCGCCCAAGCCTGCATAATGGTCACCAACTCCGGAAGCATCGGTGGTGCGTATTTGCTCAGCACGTCCGGAGACAAAGGGGCCGATAGAGACATGCTCGCCTGGCTCAAGCAACTGAATTGGGGTCCCGCCAAACCGGGCGAAAAGATGCGGAACGTATGGTTCACGACTGGCCTGGCCTTTGGAAACGCCAAAGCCCCTGACGCGTCGGAAACATGTAATCCGCCGGCTAAGTCGTCCGCCTCCGGCCAGCCATAAATTCTCTCCCCTATGACCTCTATGGGTCGATCTTGCCGGTTGAGTCGACCGCCTGAACGGAGAATTTCGACACCAGCTCCAACTTCCGCACTTGGTGCATTCTCCCCGTCTTGGATGGTGCGATTCCCTTCATCAATTCCGTCGGTCAGTACCGCTGCTGCTCGAAGTAGGTGAGGTCAGCAGCCGCCTACCGGGCGACGGCTTTGCCGGCCGCGTCCGTGGGCGCCTCGTAGCGCAGAGGAACGCTGACCCGCCCCCCGACCGTCGGAAGTCCTTCGTCGGTCCAGACGGAAAGCTGAAACTGGGGCGCCAGCGCCAGCGCGGCCCTGTCGAAGTCGAGGCCGGGCGGGTCCTGCCGGGAGACGGCGCAATCGACTAGGCGCCCCGCCGGTCCGACCATACAGTTTAGCGTCACGTGTCCGGTCGATACATGCGCCGCTGTCGCCGCGGCTGGAAAGCTCTGCGCTACGTCGAGGCTCTCGGGCACATGGGTCCACCGCGGTCTGCCGATCACCGGCGACGGGCTCGTCAGCATGTCGGGCGCGAACGTGAACGCGATCTGCGTCGAGATTTCGCTCCGCGGCGGATGGGCCTTGTCGACCAAAGCGGCAAAATCCTTGGCCAGTTCTCTGGCGGCAGGGCCAAAGCCATAGCCGCCAGGCTGTTCGGAAATGACATCGCAGTCCCGCAGGCGCCCCTCGGCCGTGAACCGGCAGTTCAGCGCGACATTGCCGCCCACCTTGCCGACGCGCGCCTTTTCCGGATAGGCGGCGACGACGTCAGCGTAGTCGGGGGCCGTAAGCCACTGCACGCCGCCGACCACACCTGGGCCGGGCTCACTCATCCCACCCATGAGGTTGCTGCCGGTGCGCGCCTCCCTCACGCCAGGCAAGCCATGAAATCTGACCGGAAACCGGACGCGGCTTTCGACCGGCTTGCCGTCGTGCGTCGCCGGCGTGAACAGCAACTGGGGCGTCATCGCCAGCGCCGCCATGCCGAAGTACATGCTCGGCGGATCTTCGCTGATGACCACACAGTCGCGCAGCATCCCCTGGACCGTGACTGTACAGCTGATTTCAGCGACCCCACCGAGCCCCTTGCGGAGCGCATCCCGGGGCCAGACCGCCTTCAGGTCTGCCTCCGTGGGTTTATGCTTCCAGTTGGCTGGCGTGTCGTCCGCATGGGCGCAGGCGGCGAAGGACAAGGCGGCAAGCGTGCCGACGAATAGGAAAATCCGGTGCAAAGGCGTACTCCCCCAAGTCTCGAACGTTGCCTGCAGGGATCGCACACCGCAAGACTCCAGCCTGCGACCTTGGGCGGCGAACTATCCTAGTCCTGTTCGCCGACGGCCTGGAGGTAGGTCTTGCCGTATGGATAGAAGAGGTCCTTGCGGCCTTCGTCCCACGCCGCCTTCAGTTCGGGCTGGGTTATGTCCCAGTCCGGCCGGCTTTTTTGGGTGACGGCGCGCAGGTCCTGGCGGAGATCTTCCATGGTGGGCCGGCCGAAGAACCAGTAGCCGTTGTAGATCCGGTAGACGACAAGACCTGGTTCGAGGACGATCACGTGGGGGATCATGGGATTGTGGGTCGGATCGGTGTATTCGGCGATATCGAGATCCTTCTGAACGACACGGCGCGGGTCGGAGAGGAACGGCCAATGGGCGCCGACGCCGCTGCGATATTCATTCGTCTCGACGACACTGTCGGTACTGATGGTGACGAGGCGGCAATAGGCGACCTCGAGCTCCCGATGAAGCTGAACAAGCCCTTCCGACTGCCGGCGATCCTTGGGGCAGTAGCCTCCGCGGCTGAGGACCAGCACCATGGGATGCGGTCCTTGTAGCTCCAAGAGTTTCCGGCGTTTCCCGGTGTGGTCGGAAAGCTCGTAGTCGGGAGAGATCGCCCCGGGAACGATGTCGGGCCGCATGTGAGATCCCCAACGGTTGGAATAGCCGAGCCCCTCGACAAGCTATTGGTATGCCGCTCCGTCGAAGGCGCCAAGCGCGGCTCCGGGGACGCTTGCGCGGCGGAGCCGCCGTCAGTGGTAGGTGAGCGCCCACCCCGGCGCCCTGACCCAGCAATCGTCGTCCGAGACATCGTCCGTGCGGCGCAGCTGCTTCACCCGTTCGAAACCACCCTTCTCGAAGGCGGCGGCGAGGGCGCGTTCGGAAACCTCGTCCCGCGCGCCTTCGCAAGGGAACACCCAGATGGGACCCACGACGTCGGCGCCGAAGGTGTCGCCACGGCGGGTGATGCGGAACACCGCCCCGGTCGGGCGGCCCGGTTCGAGGGTGAAGTTGGCGTTGGTGGTCAGCGGCAGGATCAGCCTGCCGCCCTCCTTCAACCCGTCCAGCCAGGCTTCCGCGGGCCGCGAGGCGCCGGCGTTCACGTAGATCACGTCAGCGGACTCGAAGCGCGCCACTGATCCGTCCCCGTGAAGAACCTTTGCGCCCGGCAGGTGCGCCAGGTTCGCCGCCGCGCGGGCGGCGAGGTCCGCATCGAACTCGATCGCGGTCAACGCGCCGGACGGGCCGGCCATGTGCTCCATGATCGCCGAATAGTAGCCAACGCCCGCTCCCACGTGGACAACGTGCTCGCCCGGCGCGGGGGCCGCGGCGTCGATCCAGGCGGCGTGCGCCGAAGGCTGGCCATTGTTCAGCCGCCGCTCCGTGACGATCCCCACCAATACATCCGAGTAGAGCCAGGCCGGGTCCGAATCCGGCGTCGTCAGGTATCCGCCCGGCCAGCGCAGTATCGGCCAGGGGCCCGGCCCCAGGTAGGCCTCCCGGGGCACGGACGCGTAGGCGTCCTCGAGCGCCGGGTTGTCGGCCCGACCCAGGAACATGACCTGTCGGGCGTAGGCCCGGCGAATGATCGAGAGCTCCGTGGCGTCGAACATGGCGATGCTCCCTCAGCGGCCGCCAAAGGCCTTGCGGATGTGAAAGGCTATCTCGACCAGCCGGCGCGGGCTGGGCAGCGGCCGATCGTTGGACACCAGGAGCTCGACGCCGTCGGTCATGGGGATGCGCAGACAGTCGGCCGGGTCCAGATCGCCCGCTTCCGCGTCCGTGGCGGCGGAGCCGGCGCTGGCCCACGCCCGGCGCATCGCGTCGTACTTTTCCATCGCCCGTAGACCGAGCGTAAGATCGCCGCCCCGCTCGCGAATCGCGTCGAGCGAGAAGCCGGCGTTCTGCAACGTGCGCGCCTGCTGCAGCTGGACAAGGTGGTGATCGGTGAAGTGGGCGCCGCGCCCGCGCCCGAGCGGCGGGTCGATCAACTTCTCCTGGACGTAGAATCGCACCGTTCGCAACGGCACGCCGGCGCGAAAGGCGAGGGTCTCAGCGGTGTAGGTTCCAGATCCAGCCACGCCCGGAATGATACACTTACTGTCAGATTAACAGCTGCAACTTTTCGTGTCCGGACCGGGGCATTGCGCGGCGAACCCCGCTCGCGCCAGCCAGGGGCGCAACTCGACCACGACCGCGCGTCTGCGGCTTCGGTCTAGACCTTGTCCTTGGGCGTCTCGACGGCGGTCTTCGAGATTGCCGGACTGAAGAAGGCCTGGACGTCGATGAACGGGATGTCGGCACGGCTGAGCCGCGGCTTCAGGCGCTGCAAATGGCCGTCGCCGAGCGCCGCGAATGCATAGACGCCCGCGTCCCTGCCCTTCAGGATCGCCATCAGCATGAATTCGTCGCGATAGGTATCGGCGGTGACCTGTCCGGGTTCGGTCTCTCCCAAAGTCGCGGTAATGGCGTTCTGGCTGGCATAGGGCTCCTGTGCGACCGCTTTGAATTTCTCCAGCACCATCTTTTGTGTGCCTTCAAGCATAAATTTGCAAACTGCCCATTTGAAATTGAGCTGTGCTTGCGGCCCATTCTGCGTATTCCAGGTTTCGTCCTGGAAACGTTGCCACGCGTCCTTAAGATTCGCGTGATATCCGGCGGCGCGGTAGCTGTTAATCACCCCGCCAAAGACTTTGAGGAACAGTCCGTTGATCGCCGCCCGCGCCTCCGCGTCGTAATCATAGGTGTTGGGCGGTGGTTCGGTCGCGCCCTCGGGCTTCCACCACTTCGCCCTGTCGTCGTCCCCGCGCACGATCAGCCGGTGGCTGCCGTCGCGTGCGTAGCGGGTGCTGCCCTCGCCTGGGCGCAGCGATTCCAGCGGGTCGGGCGCGACCGGCGCGGCGACACCGTTGAGCCGCCGCTGCTCCTGTTGAATCCCGGAGCGCCAAAGTTCGAGGGCCCGCAGCAATTTGGATGAGTGCTCCTCCATTCCCCGCGGAACCGTCGCCTCGCCCTTGTCGAGCGCGCCGAACTCCCCCGCGGCCCAGCCCGGGTCGGCTTCGTAGAGGATCGGCTTGGCGATGTTGCTTGCGGCCTTCACCGCCGGCCCACGGACCGCCGAATGGCTTTCGCCATAGACGAAGAATCGGTCGGGCAAGTAGGCAATGCGATACCAGAGCGCGCGGTTCTCGATCAGTCCGACCTGCGACGGCCGGCCGCCGAGATGCGCGCGCATCTCCGTTTCCGACTCGTAGTCGCGCAGGTATCCGTCGTGAGCCGGCCCGATGATCGCCGCGCCGTCGGCTTCGACGGGCTGATACTCCGCCGCGTTGATCATGATCTTTCGCTGAATCGGCCCGGCCGTCTGATCGGCGGGGAGCCGCGCGGCGGCGCCGAATATCCCGCGCAACCCCCGGCGTCGCGCCGCCGCGGCCGGGCCGTTCCGCATCAGCTGCGTCAGCTCGCGGAGCTCGGCGCCCCGCGCGCTGTTGTCGACGAACGGGGGCGCGGCTGCGCGGCGGGCGGCGGGCTCTGCCGCAGGCGCGGTGGCGTGGGAGGGTCGATGAGTTCTCACAGCATGGGTCACACGGACAGCCTATGGCGCCCCGCCGGCCAGGCAATAGACGACTTCGACACGGCCGGCCGACCGCATATTCAGGACCGGTCGGACCGGGCGCTCAGCCGATGACGCGCCCGAGCCACTCCAGCGAGATCCGATTAAAAAAGGCCGGATTGTCGATGTTCGAGCAATGAGAGGCTTCGGGAACGACGGCAAGCTCGCTTTGAGCATCGCGCCGATGCCATTTGGGCATGACCTTGCGGATATTGCCCAATCTGTCCTGAGCGCCGTAACAGAGCAACTCCGGGATGCCGGCTTTGTATTTGGGCTCGTGATGCAAGGTGGCCAGCAGGGTGCTCATGATCCGCGCCAATTCTTTTTTCGACAGTTGGGCCGTCGCGGCGCTCACATAACGCTTGCCCTCCTGCGTCAACGCACTCGTCTCGCCGACTTGCCGGACGAGGGCGTCCATCGAATAAAGGGCGAGAAGTGGTCCGAACAAGGCTCCGTAGATCGGCGCCAACAGCCGGTCGAGGAATGGGACCAGCGTATTGCACGTGCAGTCGGCGCAGACGATGCCCGCGAATAGACGTGGATTTCGAAAGACCATCTCCTGCGCGACGTTCCCACCCATGGAGAGACCGATCAGAGCGACTCTTTCGGCCTTCGCCAGTTCGGCGAGGACGAATCCGTCTTCCACGAGCGCTTCGAAGCTGTATTCACCGGCTGGCCGCGACCTTCCATGCCCGCGCAGGTCGAATGTCAGAACGCGATACCGCTCGGCGAAGGCGTCTATCTGACTTGCCCACATCCGGTGATCGACGCCGGCTCCATGTATGAACATGACAAGGGGAGCATCCGGTGTGGACGTCTCTCGCAGCCAATAGTGTAGAGAGCAACCTCTTCTTTCGACGACAGCTTCCGTCCCATAACTCGCGTAGGTGAGTTCCACGACTACCAGATGATCGGCGCCAGCCGGTAGCGCACGCGGCCGCGATAGCCGTCGTAGCCGGCGAGGTTGGCCGCCAGGAACACCTCCTCGCGCATCAGCCGCCACACGATGACCGGCACGAGCAGGGCGGCCGGGATAAGCGCCCACCACGAGCCCAGCCCCAGGGGTATTCCGGCGATCATGATGAGAGCGCCGGCGTACATGGGATGGCGCACGATGGCGTAGGGACCGCTGTCGATCAGCTGCTGGTCCTCGGCGACTTCGATGGTGCCCGCGGTGAACGTGTTCTCGCGGAAGGTCAGGAAAACAATCAGGAAGCCGATGGCGATCATCCCATCGCCCGCGAGCGAAACGGCGAGGGGCACGTGGGACCAGCCGAAGCGAATGTCGAGCCCCGGCACGGCGAAGATCGCCAGGAAGACGAGCCCCGCAAGCCCCTGGATGACGTTCTGGGTCGGATCGGGCTCCGAGCCCGGCCCCGCCTTCACTCGCCGCTCCAGCAACGCCTTGTCGCGGAACCAGAGCCAGACGGTGATGAGCCCGGCGCAGCCAAAGAACACCGCCAGCACCACCCACGCGCGCCCGTCGCGCAGCGTCCCCGCAAAACCGAAGAGCACGCCCGCGATGACCACGAACAGGAAGAAGAATCCCGCAAAGGCGCGCGCCAGCAGCATGACCGTATATTCGCGCCTTGGACCGCGAAGTCCAGATGTCGGGCCGCATCTGAAACGCCCAATGGTCGGAATAGCCGTGCCCCTCGAGACGCTACTGGTATGCCGCCTCGTGCGAAGCGCCTAGCGCCAGGGTGACTCGGTGAGTTCGAACGGCCTCAAAGGCCGCGGTCTCTGAAGTCTCGGCCGGCCACCTGTTCAGGCGTCGACACGCCGACGGCGTGCCTCCGAAAAAGCGCCGGAAGAGTCGGGACAGATGGGGCTGGTCCACCAGACCGACCTCCAGGGCGACCTGGGACAGCGGGAGGTCGGTTTCGAGAATCAACCTCCTGGCGTTACGAATACGGCGTTCGGTAACGTAGGCGTGCGGAGGCGTGCCCACGGTGTTCTTGAGCGCACGGGCGAAGTAGTGCTCGCTGAGCCGGACGATCGCGGCAAGCTCGGCAATGCGTAGACGTTCGCCAATGTTGGACTCGACGTATCGTAGGACGCGATTCAGCTGCCAGGGCGCCAGGCAGCCGGTCTTGATGGACGTCGCGCGCGCACTGAGGGGCGCTCCCTCCTCCAGCAGCAATCGCTCCAGCTGACCGAGCCAATGTTCCGCAGCCGCCGGATCGCGCCTGACGGCCAATCGAGCCTGCGCGAACGCCTCTGCAAGAGCCGCGGAAAGTCTACCCGGCGGCGCAGCGCAGGATGGTTTCCTGGTTACCGTCGCCGCCCACGGGGACTGGCTGTCCATCTGACTTGTTCCTTGACCTCGCCCGCGCGCCGTCCGTTCGGCCAACCAAGGATCGGACGTTGCGGCCCGCGGCGCGTGTTAAGTGGAGTAAAGGCGGTAAGGCGGCGACGCCGGCGAACTCGAGCGGCCCCGCCGTCAGGAGCCGACGTCCGGATCACGGCCAGGCTCATCAATCTGGGCGGTCCGCGCCTGGCGGCGCGTCCGCAGTTCGATGAGACCCAGGAGGATGTCGTCCCGCTCCGCCTCCAGATCCTCGATCGTCCGCGACCCCGCCTCGGCGTGGACGCCGTCGATGACCTTCTTCTGCACCTCGGGCGTAAGCACCGGCTGTCCGAGGTTGCTCCACGAGGTCATCAGCGAACCGGCGAACTGGTTGAGGAAATGCTCGATGCCGCCAGGGCCGCCGCCCAGGTGGTTCAGCATGATGGCGCCCATGACGCCCCACCGCAGGCCCGGCCCCCAGGACAGCGCCGTGTCGACATCGGCGGCGCTCAGAACGTCTTCGGAGACGAGGTAGTAGGCCTCGCGCATGACGGCCGCCTGCAGGCGGTTGGCGACATGGCCGGGCAGTTCCTTGTTCAGGCGCACGGTGCGCTTGCCGAGCTCGCCATAGAAGGCTTGGGCCCGGCGGATCGTCTCTTCCGATGTCTGGTTTCCGCCGACGATCTCGACCAGCGGGATCACGTGCGGCGGGTTGAACGGATGGCCGATGACACAGCGCTCGGGGTGCAGCGCGGCGCCCTTCTGCATCTCGCTCATCGGCAGGCCGGACGAGCTGGATGCAATGATCACGTCCGGCGGCAGGAGCGCGTCGAGCTGGCCATAGAGCTTCTGCTTGAAGTCGAGCCGCTCGGGCCCGTTCTCCTGGACGAAGTCGACCCCTACGAGCGCCTCGCCGAGGGCGGCCGCGAAGGCCAGGTTCGCCTGCGAGGCGCCGGGCGCCAGACCCAGCCGCTCGAGCGCCGGCCAGGCGGCCTGGACGAACTGGCGCAGCGAGACCTCGGCGTGCGGCGCTGGGTCCGTGGCGATCACCTGCAGGCCCTTGGCGAGGAAAAGCGCCGCCCAACTCGCGCCGATCACGCCCGTGCCGACGACGGCGACGCGGCGTATGGGTTTTGTCATGGTCATGTTGCGGTTCTCTTTGGTGGCTAGAGGTCGGCGTAAGCGACGCCGGTGAGGTTGCCCTGGGCATACGCGACCTGGCGCCGGTTCCTCCCGTCCAGGTCGGCGGCGTAAATCGAGCCGCCAAGGTCGGTGAAGAACATCCGCCCGCGTGGGAGATCGAGGGTGAGACCGATGCCCTCCATCAGGTGCGTGACAAGAATCTGCGGCTTGGCCTTCCCATCGGTTGGGGCGCGGTTGACGGTGTTGCCGCGCGGTGGATCGCCGCGATCGGTCCAGTAAAGGACGCGGTTCTCCTCATCGAGCTCGAGGTCGATCGGCTCCGGAAGCTCATCGAAAACCAGCTCGATGTCGGAGCGGCGCTCCGGGCTCTCGCCGCGCGGAATCTCCAGGCCGGCGCGGAAGATGCGCCCCTGTCCCGCGTTGGGTGGGCCCTTCTGGGACCAGTAGATCTCGCCCCGCCCGTGATCGACGGTGACACCGACGCACCAGCGGGTCTGGTCGCGCGAGTGCGCCTCACCCCGGCCGGTCTTGATGAGCGTTTCCACGCTCGAGCCGTCGAGGCTCGCGCGCATGACGCGCATGCCCTCACGGTCGCACCAGTAGAGCTTGCCGCCGGCCTTATCGAGATGGAGCTGCTTGGGCGTGTGGGTGACACCCGGTGGGACGATGGTCCGGCGGTTGCCGCCGTCGAGATCAGCGCTCTCGATCGAGCCGTCGTCCAGGTCGGGGACGCCCATGTTGGTCCAGTAGATGCGCGCGCCTTCGACGTCGACGGCGACGCCGTCGGGCATATGGGCTCCGCTGGCAATGATCTGGCGGTCGGAGCCGTCAGTATTCACCGACAGGATGCAGTCGCTGCTGACGTCGAGGTAGAGCAGTCGGCCGCTCCGGGATGCGGCTTGGGCTTTCGCGAGAGGGGCCCTGTTGAGGATCTCGGCCAGGGGCACATGCATGGCGCCCGTCATCGCCTTCTTCTTGGCCGAGCGACCGAGCTCAGCGCGCAGGACGCCCCCAGCGCTTTGGGTGTTGATGTCAGTCAACGTCTGTCTCCTTGATGGGTCTTCAGCGCGCCTTCAGGCGGCGCGCGGCGTCTTGCCGAGGGCGCCACTGGCGCGCAGATCGTCGATCGCGATCGAGTCGAAGCCCAGGTCGCTGAGAACCTCGTCGGTGTGCTCCCCCAGACCGGGCGCGCGCCGGGCGGCGGCCTTGGCGACGCCGTGCACCTGGATCGGGCTGCTGACGGTCGAGGTCAGCTTCCCGCCCGCGCCTTCCAGCGGGACGACGATTTCGTTCGCCGCCAGCTGCGGATCCTCGATCACCTCCTGCGGTCCGCGCACGGCGCCGAACGTGACGTGCACGGCGCTGAGGACCTCGCGCCAGTGCGCCATCGGCTGCGCGGCGAACACCTCGTCCAGGATGACCGTGAGCGACGGCATGTTCGCCGCCAGCATCGCCCTGTCGGTGAACCGCGGGTCCGTCAGCAGATCGGGGCGGCCGATAGCGTGCGCCATGGCGGCGAACTTGTCGGGGGCGACGATGAGTACGAACCAGACGCCGTCGGCGGACCGGTAGACGTTCAGCGCGGCGTTCGCCGGGTGCGTGCGGTCATGCAGGCCGTAGAACCTGGCGCCCGCGAGGGCGGCCTGGATCGAAACGCTCGCCGACCAGACACCCTCGGCCAGCAGCGACGTCGTCACGTAGGCGCCCTCACCGGTGCGTTCGCGCCGGTAGAGCGCCGTCACGATCGCCGAATAGAGTCCGACGGCCGTGGCGTTGTCGCCGCTGCCGCCCACCGGCCAGGTGGGGGGCGCGCCGGCGTCGCGGGTCATCGACAGCAAGCCGCTGCGGGCCCAGTAGGAGGTGATGTCGAAGCCGGGCAGATCGGCGTCCGGCCCCCTCTCGCCGAAGCCCGTGAGGTCGGCGTAGATCAGGCGCGGGTTCCACGCCGCCACGTCGTCATACTCGAGCCCCAGCCGTTCGCGCGCGGCGTGGGGCGTGTTGACGATGAGCACGTCGGCCCATTTCACCAGCGCCTGCAGCACCGGCAGCGCGCCGGGCGACTTGAGGTCGAGCGTGAGGCCGCGCTTGTTGCGGTTGGCGAGGTGCCATTGGTAGGCGTCCTCGGCGTGTGGCTGCGGAGGCACCTGGTGCCCGTGTCGCCACGGATCTCCGGTCGGCGGCTCGACCTTGATCACGTCGGCGCCGAAATCGCCGAGGATCACGGCGGCGCCCGGGCCGGCGACGAAGCTCGACAGATCGACGACCTTCAGGCCGGAAAAGATGTTGTCATTGGCCATGGGAGCCCTCTCGAAGGGGGTTGCATCGACAGGAAGGCGCGCGCGCCTAGACGAAGGCGCTGAGGCCGGTGGCGGCCTTGCCGACGATCAGGTTCTGCATCTGGAAGGTGCCCTCGTAGGAGTAGAGCGCCTCGGCGTCGGCGAACAGGCGGCCGACAATGTTGTCGACGATGATGCCGTTGCCGCCGTGGATCTCGCGGGCCCAGGCGACGGTTTCGCGCATCCTGGCCGTGGTGAAGGCCTTGGCCAGCGACGCATGCTGGTCCTTGAGCTTGCCTTGGGAATGGAGCTCCTCGAGGCGCAGCATCAGGGACTGGCACGCCGTCAAGTTGGCGAGCATCCGCGCGATGAGGTCCTGGATCAGCTGGAACGACGCGATCGGACGGCCGAACTGCTGGCGCTGCTGGGTGTATTTCACGGCCGCCTCGAAGGCCCCCATCTGCACTCCGGTGGCCATCCAGCCGACGCCGGACCGCGTCTCGCGCAGCACGTGGGCGGTATCGCGCCAGGAGGTGGCCTTCTGCAGCCGGTTGGCTTCGGGGACCCGGCAGTTGTCCATGGTGATCTGGCCGTTCTGGACCACCTTGAGCGCCATCTTGTTCTCGATCTTCTCGACGCTGAAGCCGGGCGTCGTCTTGTTCTCGACGATGAAGCCCTTGACCTGGTTGTCGGCGAGATCGCGCGCCCAGATGATCGAGATGTCGCACCAGGGCGCGTTGCCAATCCACTTCTTCTGACCGTTGAGGATCCAGGTGTCGCCGTCGCGCTGGGCGGTCGTCGTCAGGCCGCCAGCGGTGGCGGATCCGACCAGGGGCTCGGTCAGGCCGAAGCAGCCGATCGTCTCGAAGCGCGCCATCGGCGGAAGCCATTTCTGCTTCTGTTCCTCGGAGCCCAGCATGGCGATCGAGCCCATGGCGAGCCCGGTGTGGACGCCGAAGAAGGTGCAGAACGACGGGTCGACGCGGGAGATTTCCATCGCGACCATGCCGAGCAACCTCGGATCACGGCCCGAGACGTTGATGCCGCCGATGCCGAGCGCCTTCAGAGGCTCGATCAGCTCGAAGGGGAAGGCGTCCCTGACCCAGTAGTCGTTGATGATCGGCGCGACCTTCGTCTCCATGAAGGTGCGGATCTTCTCGAGGACCGCCTGGTCCTCGGGGCTCAAGGTCTGGCGGATGTCGTAGAAATCACCGTTCGGCAGAGGCTTTGGGGCCGGGGGATCACGGGTGGCGGCAGGGGCGGCGGCGGTGGCCATGGGATATCGTCCTGATACGGATGTTTCTTTGTGTCCGTAGCCGGAGGGGGTTTCGCCGCCGGTTGTTCGTCCACCGCCGTTAGATGGGACTGGGCGCTCGGCCGCAAATGTCGTAAAAGCGGCGTTTCAGGACGTTCGTGGACTTGGCCCCGTGCAGATCTTCGGCATCCTCGTCTATCCCGGCTTCCAGCTCGGCGGACTGGTGGCGGCGACCGTAGCGGAGGTCACCAACCGCGAGGTCGGCGCGCCCGTCTACGAGATCAGAACCGTCTCCGAGGCCGGTGGGCTGGTGAAGAGCGCGGTCGGCGTCGGCGTCGAGACCAGCGCCATCGGTTCGGAGGCCTACGACACCCTCGTGGTCGCCCCCGCGACCGGCATCCCGGACGCCTCGGCCGCTTTAGTGAACATCGTGCGCGAAGCGCCGGCCCGCTGTCGCCGGGTCGTGGCGGCCGGTTCCGCCGCCTTCATCCTCGCGGAAGCCGGGCTGCTGGATGGGCGGCGGGCCACCACCAACTGGACCCATGCGCGTGAGCTTGCGGCGCGCTTTCCGAAGGTGAAGGTCGAGGAAAACCGGGTCTTCGTCGCCGATGGGCCGATATGGACGTCGGCTGGCGCCGTGGCGGGCATCGACACCGCGCTGGCCTTGCTGGAGCAGGACTATGGGGCCGAGATCGCCAGGCAGGTCGCCCGGAAGATGGTCGTCTACCATCGCCGGCCGGGCGGCCAGTCGCAGTTCTCGGAGCTCCTCGAGCTCGCCCCGCAGTCTGATCGCATTCAGCGGGCGCTCAGCTTCGCCCGCTGCAACCTCCAGGAGCCCCTTTCCGTGACCCAGCTGGCCAAGGCGGCCTTCCTCAGCCCGCGTCAATTCAGCCGCGCCTTCCAGGCCGAGACAGGCCAGTCTCCGGCCAAGGCTGTCGAGCGGATCCGCGTCGAGGCGGCGCGGCTCATGCTGGAGCAGAGCCGCCATCCCATCGAGGTCGTCGCCCGTCAGACGGGCTTTGCCGACCGCGACCGCATGCGCAGGGCGTTCGTCCGCGTCCTCGGCCAGCCGCCGCAGTCGATCCGGCGCGGCCTGGAAGGGCAGCCCATCGATATCGCCGCGTGCGCCATCGCGCCCTGAGCGCCCGGAGCTGCTTCTTGTCGATCTTGCGAAGAGGCGTAAGGCAATGCGGGGAGACCTATCCGCTCCCCCAGACCTCGTCGGCGAGCTCGACCACGAGGGCGAGCTTGCGGCGCTGATCGTCGGCGGTGATCTCGTTGCCGTGCACGGTCGAGGAGAAGCCGCACTGGGGGCTGACGCAGAGCTGCTCGATCGGCACGAACCTCGCCGCCGCTTCGATGCGCCGCTTCAGCGCGTCCTTGTCCTCGAGCTGCGGCCGCTTGGTGGAGACCAGCCCCAGAACCACCGTCTTGCCCGCCGGCACGTAGCGTAGCGGGGCGAAGTCGCCGGCCCGGTCGGTGTCGTACTCGAGGAAGAAGGCGGCGGCGTCGATCTCCCCGAACAGCGCTTCGGCGACCGGGTCGTAGCCGCCCTCGGCCACCCAGGCCGAACGGAAGTTGCCCCGGCAGAGATGGACCGCCACGGTCATGTCGCCGGGGCGTCCGGCGATGGCCGCGTTGATCAGCCGCGCATAGGTGTGCGGCAGCGCGTCCGGGTCCTCGCCCATCGCGCGGGCGCCCTCGCGCAGCTTCGGGTCGCAGAGGTAGGCGAGGTTGGTGTCGTCGAGCTGGAGGTAGCGGCAACCGCGCGCCGCCAGGTCGGCGATCTCCTCGCGGTAGACCGCGGCGAGATCGGCGAAGAAGTCCTCGATGTCGGGATAGGCCGCCTTGTCCACCGCGGCGCGGCCGCCGCGGAAATGCGCCATGCTGGGCGAGGGGATGGTCTGCTTGGGCGTGCGGCCCGTGACGCCGGCGAGGAACGAGAAGTCCTCGCTGAACACCGGCCCGGGCCGGCGGAGCCTGCCAGTGACGCCGATCCTCGGCGGGGCGAAGCCGAGGTCGCCGTCCTCGCGATGGAAGTGCGCGGCGATGCCGCTCTGCGCGATCGAGACACCCTCGAACCGCTCCAGGAAGTCGATGTGGAAGAAGGTGCGCCGGAACTCGCCGTCGGTGACGGCTTGCAGCCCAAGCCCCTCCTGCAGCGCCACGGCGTCGCAAATGGCCGCGTCCTCGGCCGCGCGCAAATCCTCCGCGCCGATCTCGCCGCGCGCCGCGCGCTCGCGAGTGGCCAGCAGCCGCGGCGGCCGCAGCAGGCTGCCGACGTGATCGGCGCGGAACGGCGGGCTTCTGCGTCGGGCCAAGGCGTTGGTCCTCCCACTTAACATGGATAGACGCTTCAATTCGACCCGGCGCGCAAGACCAGCGCACCCTGGCGCGGCCGCCTCGGACGCGGTAGTTCGGAGGGGCTGCGACGCGTTTGTGGGAGGAAGCCATGGTGCGCGGGTTTATCGCCGGCATCGCCGTTGCGGTCATCGTCGCCGTCCTCGGCGGCTACGTGCTTGTGCAGAGCGGCCTGATCGCCGCCAACGCGGACGCCAAGCCGGGCGGCCTGGAGCTGTGGGCGGCCGACACCTCGCTCAGTGCGACGCTGCGAAGAGACGCGCCGAAGGGGCCCAATCCCGTGGCCCTGACCGACGCCAACCTCAAGGAAGGCGTGGCGCTCTATGCGCAGCACTGTGCGATCTGCCACGGGACCGCCGCGGGCGCGGCGTCGGCCTCGCCGGTGGCGAAGGGCGAGTATCCGCGCCCGCCGCAACTGGGCGCCGACGGGGTCGAGGACGACCCCGAGGGCGTGACCTACTGGAAGATCAGGCACGGCATCCGCCTGACCGGCATGCCGGCCTGGGCGGGCAGCCTCACCGACCGGCAGATCTGGACCCTCACGCTTTTCCTCAAGCACATGGACAAGCTCCCGCCCGCGGCGCAGGGCGCCTGGACGCAGGTCAAGAACTAGAGCGTGTTCCGATCTGATGGAATCAGATCGGCGCTCTAGGTCTTTGTTTTGACGCACGTTTTATCAGAAAACCGGTTCCCACTTTTCGGAACGTGCTCCAGCGCCGCGGCTTGCGGCGCCCGCGCGACATTCGGCTGCGGGCGATATCAATCTCGATCAAGCGCGAGAGGTCGGCCAATGCGATGATCGTGGCCGTCGGGGAGCGAGACCTATGGATCCGGTCGAGGGCGCGCTGTGGTTTGTGGAGAACCGGCTCTCGGGTGAGGTCTCGCTGCAGGACATCGCCCGTTCGGTCGGCGTGTCCAATCACCACCTCGCGCGCGCCTTCGGCGCGGCGACCGGGCGCTCGCTGATGCGCTACGTGCGCGGCCGTCGCCTGAGCGAGGCGGCGCGCATCCTCGCCGGCGGCGGCCGCCCTGTCCAGGCAAGGTGGAGGCCCGGGAGCGGATGCGGCCCCGGGCTCGTCGCCCGGGGTTCGCCTCAATCAGGCGGCGGGCGTGGCCGCGGCGACCTGGCCGGCGATACCGGTGAACAGACCGCTGAGGTCCGTCCCGACCAGGGTGATGGCGGCGATGATGGCGACGGCGATCAATCCGGCGATGAGTCCGTATTCGATGGCGGTGGCGCCATCGCGATTGTCGGTCAGCGAGCGAAGAAAGGTCATGTAAGCGCCCTCGGGACTTTGATACGCGGTATGTTGAGTTAGCGAGTCACGCGCAGCGCGTCAATATAATATTGATTGCAAACCTGAAATGTGCCATCGTATTCTGTAATAGTGTCAACACAGATCATATACATCTCAACTACAATTAAAAATCACCCGCTTCTCCCGCGCCAGCCGCGGCGCCCGGCGCCGCCTGTCGCCGATGACGGCTTCAGACGAAGGAAACACAGGATTTGATCGTTAATAGCAGGGCATTGTCACAGATATGCTGACACGGAGATCGACCAGGCGAGCTTTCAGTCCTGCCAAACCGCCCAGATTTGCTATCGTGCGCGACAGGAATAGCGCCAGGCGGGGTGACACAAGTATGGTGCAAGGGCTGGGGGATGATTGACGGGGGCCATCTGCTGGCGATGGCGGCGCCCCATGTGAAGGATGTCGCCATCGTCTTCGCGATCGCGGCCTACGTCCGGCTCCTCGAGTGGCGGCGGCCGATCGACGCGAGCCTGTCGCTGCGCAACAGGTCCGTCATCAGCGATTGGAAGCTCGTCGGGATCAGCGCCAGCCTGACGTCGCTGCTGACCCCGGTCGCGGCGATGTGCGGGGCGCTGATCATCAACGCCGCCGGCGGCGGACTGATCACGCTGCCGTCGCATGGCGTTTGGTACGTGGTGTCGCTGGTCGGCGTGGTGCTGCTGCTCGACCTCTACAAATACTGGCACCACAGGCTCAAGCACATGATCCCCTGCCTGTGGGCGATGCATTCCTTCCATCACAGCGCCGAAGCCCTGACATGGGCGACCGGCGCGCGGCACTACTGGCTCGAGGCGGTGCTCGACGCCGCCCTGCTGCCCGCCATTCCGATCCTGTTCCACTTGCCGGGCTCGATGGTGTGGGCCCTGGGCGTGATCAATTTCTTCCCCGACACCTGCGCCCACGCCAACGTGCGCATCCATCTGGGCCGCTTCGTCGCCTGGATCGGCAATCCGCAGTGGCACCGCATCCACCATTCCCTGCAACCCGAGCACTTCGACAAGAACTTCGCGGGCCTGCTGCCGCTGTGGGACATCGTGTTCGGCACCGCCTGGATCCCCCGCCCGGGCGAATACCCGGCCACGGGATTGGACCTGGACGAGAAGATCGGCGTCGTGGACGCCATCGTCTGGCCCTTCCGCAGATACTTCAGGGCGAGCGCGCCGCAGACCGCCCGGTGACCGGCCGCGCCAGCGAGTCGGCCACGACCCAGGCGGCGCCGATGAGGGCGATGTTGAGGGCGTTCTCGCTCCAGATAAAGTGGCTCGAGGGATCGGCCAGCAGCATCGGCCCGTGCACCAGCAGGGTGAAGGACGCGTACATGGCCGTCAGCAGGATCGCGGCGAGGCGGGCCCGCACGCCCGTCAGGATCGCGACCCCCGCCGCGATATGGGCGATACCGGTCGCATAGCCCCAGAACACCTGGCCGGGCGGCAGCCACTTGGGGACCAGCGGGGCGGTGAGGTTCATGTAGGCGAAGTGCGCGCCGCCGAACAGCACCGCGCACACCCCAAAGACGACCTGCCCCACGCGTGTGAGGCGGGCGGCCAGGGCCGCCTCGATCCTGGCGTGGGCGGCGTAGACGATGAGGGCGCCCGCCGCGAGCGCCAGCTGCTCGGCCGCGCCGCTGTAGGCGCCGTACTCCGCGACGTGGGCGAGCACCACGCGGCCGTTCATCAGCACGACGACGATCAGCGCGTAGTAGGCGGCGAGCGCCGCGGCGGCCCAGGCCGCCGTCCGGCGCCACGCGACCGCCGCGCCCGCCACGAGCATGAACGCGGCGGCGGCGTAGGCCAGCGCGGTGCGATCGGGAAACCCCTTAGGCACGGGCTGCCCCGGGTCGAAGTCCCCCCACGCCAGGCTGACCAGGGCCAGCGCCACCATGCCCAGGGCGTAGACGCGCCAGCCAAAGGCCATCGTCGCTCGCTCCGCCGTCATGACCCGTCCCTCCCCTCACCATCCCCTCGCAGCACCTGCCGCAGGAACCCCCGCGTCCGCTCCTGCCGCGGGCTGTCGAAGAACGCCGCCGGCGCGCCCTCCTCGACGATGCGGCCCTGGTCCATGAAGATCACCCGCGTCGCGAAGCGGCGGGCGAAGCCCATCTCGTGGGTGACCACGGCCATGGTCATGCCGTCGGCGGCGAGCGCGACCATGGTGTCGAGCACCTCCTTGACCATCTCCGGATCGAGGGCGGAGGTGGGCTCGTCGAGCAGCATCAGGCGGGGCTCCATGGCGAGCGCCCGGGCGATCGCCACCCGCTGCTGCTGGCCGCCGCTGAGCTGAGCCGGGAACTTGGCCGCCTGCTCGGGGATGCGCACCTTCTCCAGGTAGGCCATGGCCCTCTCCCGCGCCGCCGCCGGGGCGAGGCGGCGCACGCGCCGCAGCGGCAGGGCGCAGTTCTCCAGCACAGTCATGTGCGGGAAGAGATTGAACTGTTGGAAGACCATGCCGACCCGCAGGCGGATGGCGGTGACCGTGGCCGGGTCGCGGGTGAGGCGAATGCCGTCGACGCGGATCTCGCCTTCCTGGACCGCCTCCAGGGCGTTGACGGTGCGGATCAGCGTCGACTTCCCCGACCCCGACGGACCGCAGATCACCAGCCGCTCGCCCTGGCCGATGGTGAGGTCGACGCCGTCGAGCGCCTTGAACGCCCCGTACCACTTGGAGACGTTGATGATCTCGACCGGCGGCTCAGCGGGCATGGGCGCGGCCGAAGTGGCGTTCGATGCGGGCTTGGATCATCTCCAGCATGATCGAGAAGGCCCAGTAGATCGCCGAGGCGGTAAGCATCATCTCCATGTGGCGGAACTCGGTCTGGCCCTCGGTGCGCGCCAGGTACATCAGCTCCCACACCCCGACGACCGAAACCAGGGAGCTGTCCTTGAGCATGGCGATGAACTGGTTGCCAGTGGGCGGGATGATCACCCGCATGGCCTGGGGGAGGATCACGCGGACCAGGGTGTCGGCGGGTCCGAGGCCGAGGGCGCGGGCCGCCTCCCACTGGCCGATCGGGATGCTCTCGATGCCGGCGCGGAAGATCTCGGTCATGTAGGCGCCGTAGCAGAGGGCGAGGGCGGCGATCCCGGCGGGAATCGCGTCGACGACGATCCCCACCTGCGGCAACCCCAGGTAGATCAGGTAGATCTGCATCAGCAGGGGGATGCCGCGGAAGAGCGAGGTGTAGAAGGTCGCGACGCCGACCAGGACGCCGTTCCCCGACAGCTTGGCGATCGCCCCGGCCAGGGCGAGGACCGAGGCCAGGACGATCGAGCAGGCCGAGATCAGGAGGGTGTTGACCAGGCCGATCGACAGCAGGATCCAGATCTTGCGCCGGATGAATGAGAAGCTGAGGTCGAAGGAATAGAAGAAGACGACCAGCAGCAGGGCCAGCTCCAGCCACACCGCCCGCACCTGCCAGCGCGCCGGCAGGCCAAGGACGAGCCAGGCGTTGGCGCCGATGAGGCCGGTGAGCGCCGCCGCGATGAGGGCGCCGGCGACGGGACCCTGCGGGATCGCGAGGCCGAGGCCGGAGAGAACGCCCTGCGCCACCGGCCAGTGGGCGGCGTCGCCGGCGAGGAGCGCGAGGTAAGTGAGGGCCAGGATCGGCAGCAGGACGACCGGGCGCCGCAGCAGCGGCGGATAGTCGATGTTATCGGCGAAGTTCATTGAGCCAGTCCTGCATCTGCAGCGTCCAGTAGGTGGCCTGGACCGCCAAGCGACCGGCCGGCCCGCCGTTCCAGGCCAGGCCGAAGGGGGCGAACAGGCGCCAGCGGTCGCTTGCCCCCGCGATCGCCTCGGCGATGACGCGGCCGCCGATGGCGGTGGTGTTGAGGCCGTGGCCGCCGAAGGCCGTGCAGCACCACAGGCCGGGACCCAGTGGGCCGACCTGGGGCATCAGGTGGCGGGCGTAGGCCATCAGGCCGGACCAGGCGATGTCGACCTCGAGGCCGGCGAGCTGCGGATAGGTGGAGACCATGGACCGGCGCAGGAGGTCGGCGAGGCGGCGGGGCTCGCTGGTCCGGGTGGTGATCTTGCCTCCCCACAGGATCCGCCGCCCTCCCTCCACCAGCCGGTAGTAGTCCCCCGCGCGCCGCCGGTCGCCGATCGCCGCCGGAGTGCGGATGGCGGTGGCGATCAGGTCCGGCGCGGCCTTCGTGAGCATCACATAGGTGGCGATCGGCAGGTAGGCGCCGTGCAGGCGCGGCGAGAGGCGCCCGGTGTAGCCGCCGGTGGCGATCACGACGTCCCTGGCGAGGACCTCGCCCTCGGCCGCCGCCACGCGGTGGGCCGCCCCCTGCCCGCTCAGGGCTACGACGGGCGATCCCTCGAATACCCTTCCGCCCAGGCGCTCGATCTCGCCGGCCAGCGCTCGGCTGTAGGCAAGCGGATCGATGTGGAAGGCCTTCGGCTGGTAGAGGCCCTGGAAGTAGCGGGGCGAGAGCAGCGCCGCCTGGACCTGTTCCCTCGGCCAGACCGCGATGGGGTGGTCGAAGTCCCGGACCATCTGGTCGCGATAGGCCTTCAGGGCGTCGCCCGCCTCATGGCGGGAGGCGGAGAGGGTTCCGAACACCGGCTCGGCGCCGGCGATGGCCAGGCGCTCGATGTTGTCCGCCACCGCGTTCATGCCTTCGATGGACAGCCGGTGCAGGGCGCGGGCGCGATCATCGCCCACCGCGCGAATGAGGGTCGCGTAGCCCGCGGAGAAGCCCGGGCTGACGAAGCCGCCGTTGCGCCCCGAGGCGCCCCACCCGACCCGCCGCGCTTCCACCAGTGAGACGCTGCGCCCGACCCGGGCCAGCTCAAGGGCGGTGGTGAGGCCGGCCAGCCCGCCGCCGACGACACAGACGTCCGCCTCCAGCCGTCCGCGCAGGGGCGGCCGCGGGCCCGGATCCTCGAGGCGCCCGCGGTACCAGGTCTCGACGTACCCGTCGGTCATGGGGTCACCGGCTGTAGTCCTTGCCGTACCACTTGACGGTGATGGCGCGCAGGGTCCCGTCGGCGCGCATGGCGGCGATGATGGCCCTTATCCTCGCGGTCCAGGCCGGATCTCCCTTGTCGGTGACCACGGTCAGCGGTTCGCGGAAGGCGTAGCCGTCCGGCAGCACCCTCAGGGGATAGCCGGCCTTGATGGCGTGGAGGACGGTCTGCTCGGGCGCCAGCACGGCGTCGAGCCTCAAGCCCGGCTTCAGCCGCAGATCGTCGAACGGGGCCATCGAGTTGGCGTAGGTGCGCACCTTGCCGGGGACCACCGAATAGACGACGGGCGGGGCGCCGGGATCGTCGATCTCCAGCCGGCGGCGGATGTAGTCCTCCGAGGTGGTGCCGGTCTCGACGCCGATCCGCTTGCCGTCGAGGTCGGCGCGGCGGCGGATCGGACTGGCCGCGTTCACTACGAACACATAGGGGCTGTAGTAGTAGACCCCGGCGAAATCGACCACCTGGGCGCGGGCCTTGGTGGGGGTGGCCGAGCCCACCATCATGTCCCAGCGCCCGTACCAGTGCCCGCCGGTCATCAGGGCCCAGTCCGGCGTCTCGAAGCGCGCCCGCACCCCGAGTCGCCGGGCGATCTCGCGGGCGATGTCGATGTCGAAGCCGGCCAGATGGCCCTGGTCGTCGAGAAAGCCCTGCGGCTCCCAGCCGGCGTTGGTGGCGACGACGAGGACGCCGCGCGCCTGGACCCGGTGGAGGGTGTTCACGTCCCTCGTGGTGGCGCCGCACCCGAGCA
>Ga0070730_10000815_pt1 | contig 33021 bp, 15 predicted proteins | sample Coa_R1_3_FD_66447 | JGI IMG/M metagenome (GOLD analysis project Ga0070730, IMG submission 66447) | Surface soil microbial communities from Centralia Pennsylvania, which are recovering from an underground coalmine fire - Coalmine... | ecosystem: Environmental > Terrestrial > Soil > Unclassified ... | reverse complement strand
TAAGAGCCCCCTTTTCCGACGCCTGGACGGTCGAGGTGGATCGCTCGCCATCCAAGGACCACCGGGTATGCGAACGCGTTATGGCGGAAAATGGAATCAAGGTTACGGACAAGAGCATCTCCTGTGCCAAGCCATTGCCGTATGCGACCGTTCTTGCAATCTGCGAACTGGCCCCGGAATGGTATTCCCTTCTCCGCAGGCTGCATGCGATAACGTGGACGCTTTCTGCCCGGGCAATAGAGACTCCTGAAATGCGCCAACTCGGCGAGCACCTCATAAAAGACGCGATTACAATCCGCGATGACACCGGCACCGTGCATTGGGAGACTGGTCAGTCCCGCATCAAGGAGTTCCGCAAGCTAATAGCGTCGGCCAATATATCCCAGAAACGGCGCAAGATCATCGATAATTTGCTTACGGAAGCATGGATAATTCAAGAGATTAAAAAATTAAAATCTTGGATTGTCACATCAAGAAATCCAGTAAAGGCGGAACAGTACAGAGGATACCTCGCTGAAAAAGAACGAGCATTGTTGCTCTTGAGGGCTAAAAAAGAAGATTTTTCGTGAACGCTGCTGTCAAGAGCAGAGTTAACCTTCGCGAATTGATGCGAAGACAGAACCGGGCGCTCTTTGTTCGTAATAGCCAACCTCGCACACACGCGAAGATCTCATCAGGAGATCGTTGGCAAGATGCCTCGCGAGCACAAGAGGTTTCTGGTTTCGGTAAAGAAGCGCAAGCCCAATTGGACACTGCTCGGGCTGCCTGGCCGCCAATGACCTGCTGGCCGTACGCTGGAAACTGGAAAACCTCACGACGCTGCCGGGCGACAGGCTGGCCCAACTCCTCAAAGGGCTGAATGTAGCGCTCGGAGTACGGGTGATGCGTTAAGCATTCGTCACGAACCCGTCCTGAAGCTTACTGAAACTGCATTTGGGACGATCCGTGCTGGGTAGTTTCATACGTTACGGACCTATCGATCCCTTTCACGGCGTAACACGCGGTTTTCAACGGAAGAGGTCTGATCCAGACAGCTGTGCCGTAAGTTACCTCTTGGAAAAGTTCCATCATTTGCTGTTGCGAGGAAGAAAACAATTCTGATACCCTCGGAGCGTCTTGGAAAGGACCGAGGAAGTCATGATAAAAGGCACAGCGGCGGAGTGCGAATCGCGTGTCATGGCCGGGTTCAAGTCAAAGTGTAAGAAAAGTGTAAGAAAGATTCGCCGTTTTCGCCAATTGTGCCAATTTCGCGCATTGCAGAATCAATAACTTAAGTCGAATCAACGCGGGACTGGGGTTCAAATCCACCCCCCCGCAACCAACCTTAAGTTGTTGATCCTGCAAGCCTTCTCTTCGCAACTCTTACAAAGTGTAGGAAAGATTTGCCTTTTCTGCCAATTGCGCCACTGTAGCGTATTGCAAGATCAATAACTTACGCGAAATCAATGCGGCGCTGGAGAACAAATTTGCCTCTGTAGGCAAATTTGTAGGCTGCGGACGCCGCTGGCGCGGCGTGATGCGGTCTATTTTGGCTCCGGCGTTTACAACAAGACTGCAGCACTAAGGAGACACCCGATTGATGTCGCGTGGAAAGAGTGTAGCTTCCCGTACATTCGACAGTCCCAGCAATTGTGATACGAACCTTTCCAATCCGATCGCGAATCCTCCATGCGGAGGCATGCCATAACGGAATGAGTCTAAATAGCCGCTGAATGGCTCAAGAGGCAGGTTGCGCGCGTTAAGAGCCTCCACATAGTCCTGATAGAGGTGCAAACGCTGTCCTCCGGTCACCAATTCCATGCCGCGAAACAGCAGATCAAAACCATTTGCGTATTCTGGGGCATTGGGATCGGGATGGGTATAAAATGGCCGCTTGGACATCGGGAAGCCGGTGACAAAAACAAAGTCGGATTGGCCGGTCTCTCGTGCCCATTCTCCCAACCAGCGCTCATGCTGGGGGCTCAAGTCCGGTTCATGAGAGCAATCTTCGCCGTGCCGCTCCGCAATCAACTGCTGTGCCTGGCGAAAATCGATGGCAGGAAACGCTTCTGGTGCGAGCGGCATCGTCACATTGAGAGTTTTGAGTTCCTGACCCGCAAACTTCTCAAGATGGGCGAGAATCGCCCGGATCAGCACGGTGAGCAGGTTCATAACAGTGGTGTGGTCTTGAATGAACCCGAACTCAACATCCAAGCTGACATACTCGTTCAAATGCCGGCTGGTGGAATGGGGTTCCGCTCGGAAAACCGGACCAACCTCATAGACCCGCTCGAACACGGAAACCATCATTTGTTTGTAAAACTGGGGACTTTGCGCGAGGTAAGCCTCCCGGTCAAAATAATTCAATCGAAAAACATTAGCCCCGCTCTCCGTGGCGGAGGCTACTATTTTCGGCGTGGCCACCTCGGTGAATCCCTGGTCGCTGAGGTGATTGCGGAAACCACGCATGATTTCCGCGGCAATTCTAAAGATCGCCCGTTTATCCGGATGGCGCAGCCCGTACGCCGCGTAATCGAGAAACGTATCCAGGGTTACGTTCAACGACCCTTTGTTAATGGGGAAAGGGACCGCTTCCTTGACCTCCGAAATAACACGGATTTCCGGAGCGTGGATCTCAAAACCGCCGGGTGCGCTTTTCTCCGCAACAACTTTGCCTTGCACTTCGATCACGCTCTCGACGTGCAGCTTACTCAGCATCTGCATCTGGGGTTTGCTGTCAACAACGATTTGCGCAAACCCGGTGGCGTCTCGGACGGATAAGAAGTTCACTTTGCTGAGTTGGCGTATGCTGTGCACCCAGCCAGCAATCTTGACTCTCTCGTTGATGTGTTGCGCCAATTCCCGGGTCAATACTCGTTGCATCAATCCTCTTTCGCACGCCTCGTTTTTGACGACTTCTCTCGCTGCAAGAACGTTCGCAAAGCACGCTCCGACGCACTACACCTGCTGGAGTGGAGAAAATACCTAGAGCAAAACCTGAAGCAGCGGTGTTAGTCTTGGCGGCGAGCCACACCCATACACTGCGATTCGGGATCACAAGCAATCGTCTGTCATAAAAACGAATGTTTGGCTTCGCCCCGGTCTGCGCTTGTCCTGGAAAGACCGTCAGAGGATTATATCCCAAGTCAGGCTTGCGCCGCTCGCACTTGGCAGTGCGCGGCAGGGCAATCGCATGAAAGATTATGCGAGCCCCAAGATCTCGGCCCTATAGCTGTCGCTGGTGGCAGTGCGCGGCGAGTGTTTGTCTCGAGGCGAGTGTCTGTCTTCTGATAAAGGATGGATTCCAAGACGTGGACTCGTTTTCCCGGTATGCGTGCTCATGGCAAGATGCACGGTACCAGATGACAGCGCACCAAGGGACCGGGGTGCGCTTGCAGGTTTCACTGACCTTGTGCGGGATGTTTCAGGAACCTTCCCCCCACCTTTTCAGACTCGCGAGTTGTTGCTCTTAAAGGGGGACAATATTGACCGACTGCTCAGTCAAGGTGAGTTCAACACTATAAGACCGTCCCTTCTTGACGCTCAGGGGCTGACAGAAAGTACTGAACGCTTGTGTCCAGTGACTCGCAGGCTGGTCGAGGCCGTTGCTGAGAGTCACACCCGGGGCCAGCGTCACTTCAAACCAGAACGCCACTCCATGGACCGTGCCGTTTTCCGTAGCCTCGAACTCGATGGTGCGCCTGATGGATTCCGGAGTGAACGCGTAGAGGTTCTCTTCCACCAGGATCCTTATGTCGGACAGGATCCTGTGCGGATACGTGCCAAGGCGGACCGGGAAATAGCTGCGGGAAAACTCATTAAGTGCGCTGACATCGAAACCTTGTGAACAACTCACATGGTTCATGTAATGAATTTTGGAGCTCTCAATCAAAACTCCACAGAGCTTCATTCCACAAGGAATGAGCGTGGCATCTGGTTCGAGCAAATTCTTCTTTGCGTGCCTAAGGCTGGACAGAAAGCCTTCACCAACGAACCCATAATCCAGGGTCTCCGACACCATCACCTGCGCTCGTTCCGGCATCTCTTCACCGACCCTAGCTTCAAAGGAGCTCTTGGGAATGATCGTAATCCTGTCCGCCATGCCATTTTGCCGTACGATTTCCTTTGCCTTTTCGGCAATGGGCTGCACCATTTCACAGGCGTACACGTGCCGCGCGCCACAGCGAACCGCGATCATCGATAAGAGCCCGCTGCCCGCGCCGATATCCAGCACCGTTCTATCTCTTACGTCTATGAGAGACAACGCGTCAGCATATACCTGGCCGCGTTTGACGTCATTCAGCATATTGAAATGCCAGCCCGGAACGGATTGCTGATGGATGCTGCGTAGGCGCTCCTCAACCCACTGCCTTTTCGCTTGCGACTGCAGGATTTTGAGCAGGCGATAGGCGACCGCCTGCTCGCCATCGTTCAAGAGTGAATCAATCGGTTCAAGAAAAGCATCGATTCGATCCTCTGCTTCACTCTTCAGTATTTGCTGGGATAGTGTGCTGGACATGAATTACCTCAGGGCAGGAGGATGGGCAAGCTTTTCAAGAAATGAAACCGCCACCCATCGGGGTTGACTCAAAAATCGTACTTCCTTGGCGGAGAAACCATCGCTAGCTTGTCTGAGTGCAAAAGCATGACTTCCAATTGGGAACAATATGAAAACGAAGGCGGCCTTCATCGTTGCTCGCAGCTGGCACGGGAAAAAGAAAATGCGTTCCGTCAGAACTTACAGCCCACTGCGATGTGACGCCAACGCTCTGCGGTGGCGCCTGAAAAAGAACTTTTTCGGCTCCCTTCCGGAATTGCGGCCCCGGGCTCACATCCACTGCCACCACTTTTCGCTCCGGCGTAAGGTAATACAATTGCTTTCCGTCTTTTTGCCACCGCGGTCCGATTCCACCGCCGTTGGAAAGCGCATGACTTACGGAACCGGCCCGTGCGCCCGGGATGTCAGGAAAGAATTGCCGCACGTAGACCTCGTATTGTCCGGACTTGTCCGACATATATGCCACCCAATTCCCGCAAGGAGAAAAATGGCCGTGGCACTCATTGAATTCGGTTTGTAGAAAAACTTCAGGCCGCCCACCGTGGCCGAGTAAAAGCGTCCACAAATCGTATTTTGTGCCGGGCGTCAGCACCGTATACAGGAGAAACCGACCGTCGGGAGAGCAATTCGACGGGAATTTGTCTTCGGCAGATATCAACAGTGCTTCGGTCTCTGCATTCATTGATCTCGGCAACCGCTGCCGATAAAGGTTGAAATTCCCCTCGCGATTGGACGAAAAAAACAGGCTGTCTCCCGCAGGAGACCATGTCGGGTACACCGAGACTCCAGCATCACAGATCACCTGTGTACTGGCGCGGGACGAGCGGTCGATAGAGCAGATGCCCTGCCCCGGGCTAATTCGCGAAACGGCAATCTGTTTCTCATCAGGAGACACGGCCAGCATAAGGTAGGGCGCGATCTGCGCTTCGCGGGCCAGCGGAGTGCCCTCGCGATCAAACCAGATGAGCTGAGATTCTTCTTTCCCGCTGCTCTTGTAAGAGAGAGTACCGGTCTGAGACGCTGAAAACAGTGCAAAATCTCTGACCAGCCCAACGTGTTCGACCAGCGTATGACGCTCCCCTGCAAATTCCATTCGCTGAAGATCAAAGAGTTGAGCCATCAGTGGACCGTCGCTGACGAAAAGCAAACAGCACTGGCCCGTGCTGCAAGGTATGCACGTGGCCCCGAATTCCGTTGCCAGCAGCCGGCTCGAGCTTTGCTGTTCGCTGGTTGCAGACAGTGCCCCCAGATAGAGGCCCGAGTCTGCCGGATTACCGCACACGCGGAGATAAACAAAATGTTGTCCATCGGGCAAAAAAGATGGAAGCACGTGACGGATCTCTCCACGCGAAGACTCCACGGTGGTAAGGGGAGATGGCACTCCGCCGTCCGCTGAAATCTTCATCAATCCCGGCCCAGGATCCTGTCCGAAAATGATTACGCCCTGCTGGTTCCATGAACCGCCCACTGCATTTCCCCGCAAAGAACACAGGGTGCGAACCGAGCCGTCCGTGACATCGATGGCTTTGAGCTTGCCTCCGGAGTCAAACGCTATGAACCGGCTGTCCGGAGACCAGAAGAAGGGCGAGCAGAAGGGTGATTCCGAGCCATGTAGAACCTGGATTTCGGATGAATCCAGAGCACAAATCCATAGACGGCCCCGACCATCGGGGCACACGGCGCAAAATGCGAGCCGTTTTGCATCCGGGGACAGGGCAAAGACTTGGTTCGAGGCCAAGACTACATCTTCAGGAACCGGAACTTCAAAAGGTGTGGACGCAACGGGCCATCGAACGTCAGCCAATTCAGCATAGTTTGCTCGGTGAACGTCGGCTGCGCCAATGAATGGCGCTTTTTTCTTGTTTGCCAGAATCATCGTCCCGTTCCGTTGGTATTCTTCGCGTGATTGGGCATTGCATTGTAAGCGGCCGTGCTCTCATAAGTGCCGTCCGGCATCTGGCGCAACTTGAAACTGATTGCCCCTACCTCCAGGGAGCGCGCGAAAAGAACCCGGCAGAACATCGGCTCTGGTGGCAGGTCGCTCGGAACTTGAAATGAAAAGTTGCCATCGAGAGAAGGGTTCCCCGCAAATGCGCAAAAGAGCGTGCCCCAGAATCTGACGATACAGACCAGCAATTGGGTTCCGGATGGTATGCCGGAGAGCGAAAAACTGCCGAGCTTCACTTTCGTCAAATCCAGCGCGATCTCCCAGTTCACAGGCATATCCCGGACATCACCACAACTCGAGCAGGATGTCAGATCTCTCCGCTGTCGGGCGTGCCTGGGAAAGATCAAATGAGAGATGCGCGACGGCGCGGAACACGCCGGGCATGGGACGTTTTCAGTGATCCCTTCGATCCAGCCCAGGTGTTGGAAAAAACCGGGTAACCAGGGGAATCCACTCAGGAATTCCAGCAATCTGTGGTCGATAGGAGAAAGCGCATCGTCTGGAGGGCCAGCGGCTGCTCCGGTTTGAGCGTATTCAGCTAACTCTAGAGCCAGCTTTTCACCCTTCGACAAATCATAGGCGGGGTTCGAGTGGAGAGAGTGCAAGATTGCATCTCTGACTAGACGCGCCCGGGATGTTTCTTTGGTTTCGCCCGCGCTGGGCTCCGGCAGGGCAGTTATTGCCGGTTTTGTCATCACTGGAAGTTGCGGATAGTCGCCGTCTCCGGCCAGAGCGAAGCAAGGATCCCCAACGATGCAATACCTGGCGCCGAATCTTTCACAAAAGGGAGAGCGATTCAGCGCAGCTGTCGCCACACCGACGTTAACTCCGGCCGAGAGGTCATTGATCAGGCCGTTAAGGTGACCGCCGTCGGCACTGCTCGGCTCCTTGCGCCATGTTGTTACAATCGCGCCGAAATCGGCTTGATGCAATAATGCGGCGGCGAGCCCGTAGGCCGGGTCAACCACCCCATCGCGCAGCCTGACTGCTGCACAGGTTCCGATGACGCCGATCGTGGCCCGCAAGAGCTTCAACGGAAGAATCCAACCAGCGCTCTTTGCTTCCCTGACACGAGGCATCATGGGAAATTTCGTGCATCTCTCCATCACCTGGCAGCTGGGCCAAAGCCCTCGGTCCGGGTCTGGCGGCAGATCGATAAAAGGACACAATACTTTGGCGTGTGATATGTCCAGCGAAATTCCATCGCTGTGCCCAAAGATCGACAAGATAGCAGCCCCGGCTGACAACAACGGGTACAAGGTCTCAGCCGGTTCTTGGCCGCTGACGAATGAATCGGTGCCTCGGGTCCTGGCGGCAAAATTCAATTTCGTATGGAGAAATATGCGCCTCGGGTTTGGTCTCCCGCTGCGCAGCAGCTTGGCTGCCTGGCTCTTGCAGACGCTCTCAAGTAATGCTGGCGTGCCCGCAAAGATAAGCCCCGGCAGCCCGCTGGACTGCTCGCGGACGTAAAGTTGGTACATCAGGTGAGGACTTAGTTCGCTGGTAATGCAAATGACGACGTCATTCAGCGAGGCTGCTACGTCGGTCGCAGTTTTGCATATTCGGCAAGGTCGTCCCGTGAGCAGCGCGTAGAGCCGCGCCGCCGCTTCCGCTTCACTGCCCAGAGCGAAAACCGTTCCGGGCAGAGCGAGAGTCTGCTGCATGCGGTCTTGTTCAATTTCCGGCGACCGATAACTTGTTGATTCAACCATCAGCGTCGCATTCCATTGTTGCGACAAAAGTTCCCGGGGGCTCGTGAGAAATGCTCAGGGCGCGCTAGGCGGACGAGAACGTCTTCATTACGGAGGCGTCCATAACAGACGATTCGCAAACCGGACGAAGTACCTTGCGCACCTGCCGCAAGCTCGCAATCTCCGCAGTGGTAAGGCTGGGGTGCCACAGGTCCATTAATAGAACGACACGCGGCTGGTTCGTGCGGTTCCAAACCTCGTGCACGAAGCTATCTGAGAAGATGATACATCTCCCTTCTTCCCATTTTCTGGTCTCTCCGCCCACTCGAATCGCACAATCGCCGTCCGGGATCGACAAACCCAATTGCAGAGTGAATTTGTAATTGTTGTCGTCGACATGGGGAGGAATTGCTTTCCCGGGCCCCAGCGCGGAGACGAGTATCTCGCCTGAAATCTGTTCTTCGAACCCCAACATCGTGTGTTGCACAATGGGAACTGTCTCAATCCAGACTTGGTCGCTATAGATTACCTTGGCAGTCCAGTCAGAAGCGGCTACGCCCTGGAATTTGGCAAAGTTATATTTGTCGGTTAGATAGGGCATCGCGGCGGAGGTCTGGCTGAGCAATTCGTGGCGCACGGCCTTCGCGTTGTCTTCAAGGGTCCTGGCCAACGTGCCCAAGGCGCTACCGTCGGGCGGATCAAAATAACGCGTGGGCGGTATGCCGGGCATGAAGAACAGTGAGGGCCTCTGCAGCGGATGGGGCCATGCGGGCGGCCCCCCCTGGATCAAGTAAGTGATGCCTTCACGTACGCGGCGAGTTTCATTTTCTCCAAATTGAACACATAAGTCTTGCGCCAGATTTATCAGCTCGGTTGCCATCGAACCTGCTACAGCCCGGCGGTGGTGATCGAGATTGTCTTGTGGCAGAGGGTTCATAAGTTTCTCCATTATCTTTCTGTTCTCTCAATCTCTTCGAGCAAGGATAGAGCATCCTGCGGGGAGTCGTTCGCAGCGAGTGCTGCGGCCGGTTTCGAATGTTGCAGTTCAGCTTCGACCAGAGCTGCGGTTCCGGCGACGGTTCGCTGGCGCAAGAGATCGGCCAGAGACACCTGCACCCCGAATTCCGCATTCAGTCTGGTTCGAATGCGCAGGAGCATCAACGAATGGCCGCCGAGATGGAAAATATCGAGGTGACGGTCGGGTACAACCTCTCCCAGAATTATCTCCCACGTCTCGGCAACCCGCTTCTCCGCTTCTGACCAGTCGCGGCGGTCCGGCGCTTCAGGTCGCGAACGAGCGATCTCATCAGGGCATTGCTCCTGGTCACAGGAATCACGGCCCAGCCGTTCGAACCACTTTTCCCAGCGTTCGGAAAGAGATCCTTTGCAAGCGGAGAGACATCCCCACCCTGCCCCCAGAGCGCGTTCCAAGAGATCCAATGCCTGTTCGCCGGAGATGGCGTAACGTTCAAGGCTCGTAGGTTGGATCTGTTCTCCTTCCAGGCGCCAGCCGTCCCAGCAAATTGAAGTCCAGGGCAGGCCCTGCGCGCGTTGCGAGTGGGCCAGAGCGTTGAGCGCCGTGTTCGCCGCGGCGTAAAATGCGAGACACGGACCGCCCAGTATCGATGCGTTGGAAGAGAACAGGGCTACGAATCCAGGGCTGCGGGCCGTGAACACTTCCTTTAACGCCAACCCAACTTTGAGTTTGCTTTGCAATTGATTTTGCATGTAGCCGCGCAGCTCTTCTGGTTTGACCTCTGATAAAGGAGAGAACGCCGAAGGAGAGGTGAGGTCGGCAGCCAGATGCAGGACGCCGTCAATTGTGCCGTAATCTTTGCCAAGATCACGGATGACAGAGGAGAGAAAATCGGCATTTCCGGCATCGCCGACAAACACGTGAACATCGGTGCCGGCCGCGCGCAGCTCGCGAATCAGGCACGCAGCCGGGGACGAGCTGTCCGGGACGACGGCAGATCTCTGCACAAAAGCAAGGCATCTAGGCTTACAGCGTGAAGCGCAGCGCGATACCCATCGCCCAAACCGGCCCAGCCCCCCGATCAACAGATAGACGCCACCTGTCTGGAACTTTTGCCGGCGTTCTTGTGACAGAGGGGACACAGCAGGCTCCCACACGCGTCCATTACGAAGCGCGCGAAAACGCGGACCCTGGTCGTTCAGCACTTCCCGCAGCAGTTCCTCAACATCAAGACTTTCGGCAACATCGACCACAGATCGCCTGCGTGATGGCTCTTCCTGCCCAGCTACGAGCGCGAACGTACCTAGCGCGGCCTGTAACGGGTCCGGGCGTTCATTGCCCAGAACATCGGCGCCGTTCCGGGTGACGGCCACGACCTGCCGCCAAGCACCCGCCAGGGTGGATAGCGTCTCCAATGGCTGTTCTTCGAGAGCATGTAAATCAACCACCACATCGGCTTCTTCCGCAGGGACAAGGCCCAGGGCCCTATGCCTGATTATCGCTGCAGCGAACGGAACAATGGTTTCGGGCCGCGCGGAGACAAAGCAAAGCTTATGCTGTCCCTCCCATGTTGCCGCTGATCGGGGCTTCCAATGCATGCTCCAGAGGGCAAGTCCCCCATGGTTCGCGGTGTCCCGCCGCCGGCCATGCGCCGAGTTCCCGAGGTCCGCGCGTTCCAGGGGCGCGATGGGGGCAGGTGCCAACTGTTTCTGCTGAGGCCATGCGCTCCATGAGACTTTTGCGCCACGCTGCCAGAGCCGCGCCAACGCAACGGCAAGGCAATCCTGATCCGCCATTTCGTCTCCGGGATGCCGCATAACGTTGACGACGGAAACCCCGGCAGAATGCAGCGCTGTGTTGAACGTTCGTCCGGGCCCCAGATCGATCAGAATGTCCTGCGCAGAAAAATGGCGGTGGCAAAGATCAAACCGGTTCGGCTCGCGTAATTGCCTGCCCCAGTGTTGCGGATCGGCGAGACGGACGCCAAAAGGCTCTCCGTCCAGGGACGAAAATCCGGGAACAGTCCCCACGCACGGATGGGCAGCATGGACAGCGCGTTCGAAGCTTGGTCGCACACTTTCGATGAGCGGGGAATGCGCTGCGCCAAGAATGGGCAGAATCTTCGCCTCTATTCCTTGTTCGCACAGGTCGTCCACCACCTGTCTTACGCTTGTGGACGCACCGGAAATGACACAGGAATCCGGGCCGTTCACGACGGCAACGCCCACGTTCTCCTGGCGCTCAAGGAGGTTTTGCACCAATTCAAAACCACGGTTCACAAGGGCCGAAGTGCCTGGAGCAGTAAGCTGGAACAGATTTCCACGAGTTACGGCCAGCTCGATCAGTGTTTCAAAGGAGAAACAGCCACTGATGGCCGCGGCGGTCAACTCTCCCAGGGAAAGCCCGACGACAAAATCCGGTGTGACGCCAAATTCAGCGATCCCGAAGGCAACTGCTGCACTCACGCTCACCGTGGCGGCAAAGGCAATTGGGGCTTGGTTCAATTCTTCACTTTCGATCGCTTCCCAAAAGCCCACACCGGTGGTCTGCTTCATTTTGGCGTCGGCACGAGACAACCAGGGCCCAATCCCCGGTGTTGCGGCCAGACCTTGGGCCATCCTTAAATGCTGGGCCCCACCTCCGGGACACAGGAATATGAGCCGTGGACGTTCCGAGGCGCGTATGGGAGGCAGCGTAATCTGCGATTTCGGCGTTGAGATAATTGCACCACGAACACCAAAGCTGGTTCGACCACTCTGAAGCGTCGATGCTACTCCTTCGACTGAGTCCGGCCTCTCCGCCAGATGCCTTGCCAGAGCTTTGACATACGTTGTCACAGCCGGTTCCGATCGCGCGGACACTGGAAGTATGCAAGTGCGAGGCCGATGGGTAGCGATTGTCGGCGCCTGCTGAATTACCACGTGCACGTTTGTTCCGCCGAGGCCCAGGCTGTGAATGCATGCTCGGCGAGGACCTTCCCACTCGCAGGATTCGGAGCTCAGATGAAAAGGCGTACCCTCGAGTCGAATTTCGGGATTGACGCTCTGAAAATTCGCAGTGCCGGGAATAATGCCATGCTCCACTGCAAGGACCGCCTTGATGAACCCGGCGATGCCGGAAGCTGAATCCAAATGCCCGATGTTCCCCTTCACGGAGCTTAGGACGCATCTCTGAGCCTTCATTCCCGTATCACGCCAAACTTCGCGAAAAGCTTCGAACTCAATAGGATCCCCCAGACGGGTTCCTGTACCGTGCCCTTCAATGTAGCCGACGTCCTCCGGAGCAATGCCCGCCATTTTCAGGGCGCTACGGACAACTCGGGCTTGTCCCGATTGTGAAGGGGCCGTATAGCCAGCCTTCTCACGGCCGTCGTTATTAATCGCCGAGCCCAAAACGACGCAGTGTATAGGGTCACCATCGCGCAAGGCGTCCGCCAATCGTTTCAAAACCACGACTCCCGTGCCGTCACCGCTTACCGTTCCGGTCGCTTGCGCATCATAGGGCCGGCAGTAACCGTCTGCCGAATAGATTCCTCCTTGCTCAAACATGTGGCCGCGCAGCAGCGGACGCCGGATTGCCGATCCGCCTGCCAGCGCCAGATCGCATTCGTGCGTAAGCAAACTGCACAAAGCTAAATGAACGGCTACCAGCGAACTCGAGCAGGCAGTGCTTACAGTGAGCGCCGGCCCCCGCAAATCGAGCAAATAGGCGACGCGAGTGGCCACAAAATCCGCGAGCGTACCCAGGTCCGCGGCCACAATGTCGCTCGGATCTGCCGACTCCACTTGGAAGCGCTGGGGGCTGCAGGTGCCGAACACTCCCACATTCTTAGTACGGGGATGGGCGAAGAAGCCGGCACTCTCCAGGGCCTGCCAGGCACACTCCAGGAAAAGTCGGTGTTGGGCATCGATGGTCTGGGCTTCTCCGAGAGGCAATCCAAATAATCCCGTATCAAACTTGTTGACGTCTTCCATGGCGCCACAAGCGGCCACGAATCTTGGGTCGTTTACGGTTTCCGGCGCAAGCCCGGCTTGCAGCAATTCCTGCCGATTGGGCCGCTTGATGCAGTCTTGTCCGGTGACGAGATTGTTCCAGAATGCGGCAAGGTCGGGAGCGCAAGGAAAGCTCCCCGCCATGCCGACCACTGCACACGCGAAGATAGGGGCAGACTGACCGTTCATCTCAACTCTTCCGCTGTGCCGCTAGCTGGGCGATCCTTTCATGACGATCATGACCAGATTCCATCAAATCCGGCGGAATAACCGGGCAGGCTGTCGAGCCCAGGGAAGTTCTCTCAAGCCGGGCGGCCTGAGCCTGGATGGTAGTGAGCTGAAACAATTCAGGGATGGTGAACGTGGCTCCGAGATCCTCTTTCAGGCGTGCGCAAAGCCTCAGTAGAAGGAGGCTGCTGCCTCCGGCATCGAAGAAATTCTGCTCCGTACCGCAATCGTGCCCTAGGACCTTGCGCCATACGGCGGCAACCTCGGCTTGGACAGGTGTCATGGGGTGCGATCCGGTAGATTGGGATGGTTTAGTCTGGGGCAGCAATTTCCGATTGATTTTGCCCGACGTCGTCCGCGGAATGCCGTCGGTTAGAAACCATTCCCTTGGAATGAAGGTACGTGGAATCAAACGCCCAAGATCCGTCTTAAGCTCGGCAGGGGTCACACTGCTTGTACTCGGTACCACAAACGCGGCCAGATGGTGATTGTGCTGGACCACCGCCGCCTCACGCACCTTGCCGCTATTGAGCAGCGCGTTTTCTATCTCTTCAAGTTCGAACCTCTCGCCCTGAAGTTTTACTTGGCGATCGGCGCGTCCCATGAGCTTCAACTTCCCCGGGGCCTGCCAGCATGCAAGGTCGCCTGTAAAATAAAAGCGCGCAGATTCATCTCCGTTTATCGCATGAAAACTTGCGGCCGAGGCTTCTGCGTCTCCCACATAGCCATCAGCAAGGCTCGGACCAGAGATGGCCAATTCACCCACCTGTCCAACGCCCAGGGCTTGTCCTGCTTCGGACACCACTCGTATGGTCAGGTTGTCGACAATATGGTCAAACGTCTCGCAACCATTACGATGCACGTCGAAAGCCGCCAGCGCATCGATGGCAGTTTCCGTGGGGCCATAGACGTTGTGTAAGCGGCAGCCCGGCAAATTACGGCGGAAGCAGGCAATCAGTTCATCGTTCAGGAACTCACCGCCGCAGAAGACATCGATGAGCCAGGACACCTGATGAAGAACAGGGTTATCCAGCAGCGCGCGGAGCAGCGTAGGCGTAGTCTGGAAAAGAGTGATTCGGTTGCACACAATGATCTCAGCGATCCGGACGAGATCGCGAGCGCCCAGCCCGGAGGCAATGGTGACGGTAGCTCCTTCACCAAGCGGAGCGAACCTTTCCCACATCCCCACATCAAAACAGGCTGTGGTCCAAACCAGAACCCGGTCCCCCGGGTAAAGCGGGCGAATGCGACGCATCCAGCCGAAATGGTTTCCTATGGCGCCATGAGAAACCTGGATGAGCTTGGGCCGTCCGTTTGACCCGGAAGTTCCGATGATATAGGCGCTGTCATTTGCGCTGCACGGGTAGTCCACGTGGCCCGCGGCAGGAGGCGTTTCTGCATCGATCGAGATGCCATTCGGATAGTCTCTTGACTCCGTGAGCACTGCGGCTGCGCGGGCAGAAATCGCATGCTTGCGCATTAGCGGCCACATGCAGTCCAGAGCGAGGATGACCGAGCCGTGCCGCGAGATGGCCAGCATGGCTGCTATCTGGTCGAACCCTTGCTCCAGATCCAGGGCAATCACCGTGCCTGCGTTGATTCCTGCTTTGCGGATCAGGGTGAGCCATTGTCGGCTGCGCAAATCGAGGCGTTTCAAAGAGAAATATTCATCATTAATGATCAGCCTCATCGCCTCAGGCTCAGCTTCCATACGCGAGACGAGTCGCGTATGCAGGCGCTCATTCCGGTGAGTGAGTTCGGCGCCGCTTGCCGATTGCGGAACTGCATTCTGGTCTTCTAACCAGGAGACAAGGGGCCCGAGGATGCGGCCGGGGTATCTGGCAATCTCTTCCAAAGTCCAAGTGAACTGCTCAATGCAGCCCGCGAGTTCTTCCGTTCCCAATCCGCGACCGTGCAACTGGATCAGCCAGCTCCCATCATCGTCTTCGATGATATCGACGTCGAGATCGAACATCACGGTGGGGAAAGGCACCGGCAAGCGTCGAATGGAACAGCCGCGAACCGTTCTGGAGCTCCACCGCTCAAAACCGATCATGGCGGTTACGGATGAGGACGAAAACCCGCGGCTGCGACGAGACTGCACGTGGTGCGCATAGGGCGTTTGGCGGCCGGAGAGTTCCGTCACGAGGCTTTCATGAACCGCCTTCACTACCGCTGCAGCCGGCGCATCAGGATCGCAGTTGATTACCACAGCGATCGGATTCACCTTGTAACCGATCGTGCGCTCCTCTTGGTGATTGCGAAGATCAGATGGGGTCGCCACCGCGACGCGCGTGCTCCGCCGTGCGCGGCTCACCACAATTCCCCACGCCGTCAGAATTACCGAGAACTCGGTTACCCGCAGGTCCCGCGCCAGCTTGGTAACTAATCTGGGCACAGACGATGAGATGGAACGGCTCACCAGCCTGGGTTCGGCGCTCGCGGTCGAAGCCAGGCCCCTGGTGGGTAGCGGAAGATCAAGCCAGGCAGGCACGTGATCGTCCATCTCCTCATGCGTTAATGCCGAATTCGGGTCTACGAGCCCAATGGGTTCAAGAGCAGTTCCTTCCAACAATGCGGCAATCTCATCCTGAACGATCTTGACAGACGGGCCATCCATCACGATGTGATGGGCAATGAGGACAAACCAGGCCCGGTCGTCTTCGAACTGCATCCAGGCCGCACGGACCGCTTGACCGTTTTCTGGAGCCAGGGGTTTGGCCCAAAGCTGTCTGACCACGGCCCAGGCGCGACTCTCTGCATTGTCTACGCCGTCACGTTGCATGATCGGGATTCGTTCTATCTCAGGCCGCGCGCGTCCATACTCGATTCGAAGACCGTCATTCTCGATAACGCGAAGACCGAATGCGCCATGGCGCTCCAGCACATTCGCAATTGCCTCCTGGATAGCCGGCGTGTCTATCTGTCCGCGAAACTCCATCAGGACCGGAAGATGATAGGTGCCCTCGCTGGATAATGCGGAAGCGACCCACAGGGCTTCTTCGCAGGGGGTGGCTTTGCGCTCCGAGGCAGGCGCGAGCTGCCGGGTTGGATGCTGTACCTGGCGTGGTTCGGTGAGCCGCGCTTCTAGCACCTCCATATTCTGGGCTGCATAAAGATCCTGGAGACTCACCGTGATTCCGTGCGCGCGTAAGCGCTCGATCACCCGCAAGGCGGCTAGTGAATGCCCGCCAATATCAAGGAAATTGGCGTTGGCATTTACATGGATCCCCATCACCTCAGTCATGACGGCCAGGAGCAACCCCAGGCGATTACTTGTGTCAAATGGCGGCCTGCTCCGTTCTGGAAGCGGCAAACGGTTGAAATCAATCTTGCCGCTGGGAGTCCAGGGAAATGAGTCCACCGTGATCAGAACGGCAGGACACTCGATTGGCGCAAGCCGGCGCCTGAGCTCAGACATCACGGTTGCTTCAGAGCATTCGGGCGTCGGGATGATCCAGGCAACAAGCGAAGAAGCGCACTCCCCAAGCTGGCATAATCCCACTGCCGCTTCCTGGACCCCAAGGCAGCTCCTTAGGACGGCTTCAACGCCGGTTGGATCAACCCTGTAGCCTCTGATCTTGAGCTGGCGATCCAGACGGCCCAAGATGACATAGCTGCCATCAGTCTGGCGCAGCGCGCAATCGCCGGTGTGATAGCAGATTCCTTCTGGCATCGAGCGGAAACGTGCCTTCGTTTCCGCTTCCATTCCCATGTAACCAAGCGAAACGGTAGGACCAAAAACAATGAGCTCACCGGGAATGCCAGGAGGCAGCTCCGCGCCCGATGCATCAACCACTCGTAACAAAACTTCCGGCAAGGGTGGCCCAACTGGCACGCTGCTCAGGCCGTTGGATTCCAGGACAGCGGGATCGAAATGATCGACCTGGTGCGCAGCGACACCAATACAAGTCTCCGCCGGGCCATAGTGATTGAACACGCGTAACGTAGGCCGATGTTTCTTGAGGGCTGCGAGCAACGGAAGATCAAAATGCTCTCCTCCCAGCACGAGCACTTCTCGGGGCAATACTTCCGGTCGTTGCAGCAGATTGCGCAGATGGAAGGGAGTGATTTTAAGCAGATCGATCGGATAACTCTTGTTGTAGACCGCAAAGTCTTCGGCATTCACACATACCGATGCTGGAGGAACATGCAAACAGGCTCCGTTGATGAGCCCGGGGAAGACCATGGTATATCCGAGATCAACGCTCAAACTTGAAACCAGGGCCGCCGCCTTGCCGCGGAACACCGCCGGGCCGCCCAGACGTTCCACTATTGCGCTGCAATAAGCTTGAAGATTGGAATGTGTCACGAGGATAGGCTTAGGCCGTCCGCTTGAACCGGAGGTAAAAACCACATAGGCAGGATCGGACTGCCCAGAGACGATCTCCGGTAGCGAGTGCGCGACTGACACGGGTACTTCAATCACCTGGCGCTTGTCGGCTTCGGCCAGGCTAAGCGCTGTGGCGAGGCTGTCCGGTGCTGACACGATAAAGCGTGACCCCAATTGCTGCAACCGCGCTTGTGCGACCCCGAATGGCACCGGCTCTACAACTGCGAATGCCGCCCCTGACCATAAGATCCCGAGCACTCCAATGATGTCCTCGCAGCAACGCGAAGACAGCAGAGTGACAATCTCTCCGCGGGCGGCGCCGCATCTTCGGAGTTGCAATGCCAGAGAGGCAGCTCGGCCCAGCAGTTCATCGGCAGGAAAGTTCACCGGTCCATTGGCCAGGGTAGGGCAGCTCGCGCAGATTTGTTCAATGATCGTCTTCATTCCGGTAAATTAGAAATCCCTTCTCTTGGTTACAAGAGCACGATTAATCAAAGCAAGGATCGGCCACAATGGTGCTGGGACCGAGACAGATCGCCGATACCCGTTCGGGAACTTCGAAAAATCATCGTCTTTCAAGAGCGTGTTTCATAAATAGGTTCGGCCTCACGTTGGATACTTACGCGTGAGGCAGGTTGACTGGGAAACCTCTGTCGGTTATTTAGCCTCCCGCAGCCTCTTGATAAGGAAGGATGCGGTTTGGCTTATGACCGGCTCGCGCATCATGCTGTAATGCGTTGCTTGAACAACGCGTTCCGTGGTTGGGCCGGAAGTATATCGATTCCAGCCGTTTCCAGGTACGTGGCCCAGACTGTGATGGGAATACACCGCGTGAATCGGCGCGCACAGATGAGACGGCTCCCAGTGCTGGAACAGTTGCGCATGGTGCATTGCCAATTCCGTAAGCTGCTCAATTTCGCGGATTGTAGCTCGGGCTGGAACGGAATGCTGCTCTGCCCACTTCATCACGGCGCCAATCTGGCTCTCTGGATCCAGATGTTGGAAGCCGGAGATAAACTCATTCAAACTGTCAGCGCCGGCCTTCGCCACCAAGGCATCGATTTGGCTCCCGAATGCCACCCGCAGCGCTAATCGCAGGGGATCCACGGCAGGCAACGTCGTATTGGAAAGACTGCAATCCCAAACCTCAATCGAGTCCACCACGTAACCCGTGTCTTCCAGTCCGTTGCCTACACCGAGCGCAATGAGTCCGCCCAGCGACCATCCTGCGAGGTAGACCGGCGAATCAGACAATACTTCTTTCAAGTCGCGCGCATAGACCTCGATCATTTCTCCCGCAGAGGTTGCCTCAGCATGGCCGCGGGCGAGGGTACGCGAGCGCACTCCCAGGATGCGGCACGGTATATCGCTGGCACGGATGACCTTCACGAGTTCGCGATAAGCAAGGATGTCGCCGCCGAGAGGGTGAAACAGGACGACTGTCGGTCCGCCACGATCGTAAAGGGAAATTACCGTAGAAGCGGACGTTCCCGTTTGCTCCACCTCGTCGATGGTGCGTGCCAGGTCGCCGAGTGTTGCCGAGGCAAAAATAGAATTGAGCGGCAGCGCGGTTCCCATGTCGGCGCGAATGCGATGCAGCATGCGCAACACCAGCAATGAATGCCCGCCCAGCGAGAAGAAGTTATCATGCGGCGAAACGTCGCACCCAAGGAGGTCCCGCCATATCTGGGCGAGTTTTTCCTCGGTACTGCTCTGGAGGGACGAACGTGTTCCATTTGCAAAGCCACAGGGAGCCGCCGACAAAGCCTTCAATGCGGTGCGGTCTGTCTTTCCAGACGGCAAGCGCGGAATATGGTCGATCTGCACGAAACCTTGCGGTATTTCCCAACGCGGGATCACATTCAACAACGCTCGTCGCAGTCCGGCTGCATCGATTGGATTGTCTGCTGCCAGGAAGGCGACCAGGGATGTTTCCTGGCCGGCGCTGCGAACGCCTACAGCGGCATCGCGAATACCGGGCTGGCGCAGCAACACTGCCTCAATGGCTTCCAACTCAACGCGCACACCGTTGATTTTCATTTGTCCATCACGACGGCCCTCGAATACAATTCGCCCGTCGGCAGCGAAACGCGCCCGGTCGCCGCTGAGAAAGACTCGTTCGTGTTCCTCAAGCCAAGACGGGGACTTAACAAATCGCGTTACCGTCAGCTCCGGGCGATTGAGATAGCCAAGGCCGACCTGAGGGCCGCTGATCCAGATTTCACCTACTACGCCGGGCGGAACCGGATGGCCATCCTCTCCTACAATCCAAAGTCCAACCCCTGGTAATGGACCGCCAATATGCGGTGGCCGCTTGCCTTGAATGGCGGCAAAGGTGGAATTGACGGTGCACTCGGTCGGCCCATACATGTTGAATGCGGCGGTCGGCGCATTGGTAAGATTCGTCCAGAGATCTTGACTGATGCTTTCCCCGCCGATCAGAACCATGCGAACGGGGTTCTCGGCGGGACCGCCGGCAAATAGACCGGCTTCAACCAAAAGACGTGCTGTCGTTGGAGTACAGTCGAAGGCGTCTACGGCTTGTTCGCGCAGAAACGTCACCATTTTTGCGGGTTCGCGGCGGATATGATGCGGAATCAGGTAGATCTGGGTTCCCGGATCTCCTAGAACCATCAGAAGCTGCAATGATGCGTCAAATGAAAATGGCGCGTTGATGGCAAATTTCTTGAGTCCGGGGACTCTATCGTAGATGGCTTGATGCATGGCGCGATGGAGATGCTCGACCGCGCTATGGGTCACGATGACGGCCTTCGGGGCGCCCGTAGTCCCCGAAGTGTATAAAGCATAGGCTGGGTGCTCAGGCTGCGGCACGATGGCCCAATCCGCCCCCACTCGTCCGCAGTCGGCCGCGACACGCAGCAGAGAAGCGAACTCAGGACGATCGAGAAGTTTAGCCATACCTACGACCGCGTTCACGCCAGAATCCGAGAGCAGAAAGCGTATGCGGTCAGCAGGAAGCTCTGGATCAATGGGCACAAAAGCGCCGCCCGCGGATTGGATCCCGAGGATGGCGGCAACGTCTGCCGACGTCCTCCCCGTTACCAGGCCGACAAATTGGCCGGCACGATCGCCGAGATCCCCCGCCACCGCCAGGGCGGTCCGAAAAAGGTCAGCGGCAGTCGTGCCCAGCCATTCATGCTCTTCTTGGGCAAACAGTATTATCTCTGATGGCGTCTTTCCTGCACGTTCCCTAACTCTCTCCAGGAGCGACGAAAATGAACCGCCTGGGTCTTCCTTCTGGAATGCTCTTTGCAGGGCTCGGCAACGCTCGGATTGTTCCAAGCTGATGCTCTTGGGCGGTCCACTTGCATTCTCCATCATCGCGTCCAGAACAGTTCCCCACTGCGTCAAGAATGCATTGATGGTCGATTCCTCGAACAACCCAGCATCGTAGCTGGCCACCACCGAGTGCTCGTAGTCCGCGGAATTGATCACCAGTTTGAGGTCATTGGCCACGGCTCGGGGTTGTACGATCTGCGGGTGCATCTGCAGTCCTGGCCACTCGAACTCCGCTTCCGCTCCGTAGTCGATCTCGCAAGAGATGCTGAAAAGGGGCACCGAAGTGTTCCCGCCGGCGGCGCCGACTGCAGTCACTATCTCGGGAAATTCCACTTCGTCGTGCTCCACTGCCGCAAGGATCTCTTGGTTGGCGGCCAGTACGAGCTGCTGGACATCCGGCAACCCGCCCCATTGGATCCGCAAGGGCACCGTTCTCACGAAGAACCCAATCGCGCGTTCATAGGCAGCCGTTGGTCGGTCAACAATAGTTGTTCCCAGAACTGCTTCGTCGGCATCCGTCCATCGCCCCACGATCACCGCCAGCCCGGCAAGAAGTACGGCAAGAACACTCACACCCTGGTCTGCGGCAAATCTCTTCAGCTTTTCTAATCGCTCGACGGGCCAAACGCAGCGCATCGCGGCACCGCCGGCAGCATTCCGCCGCCCATGCTTGTCATAAGGGAGATGCACGCCCTCGGGACATTGGTGGAATCTCTCGCGCCAATAGTTTGTGTCCTCTGCGGCTCGCTTTGCATTGCGGCGTTCGGCATCGTGGCGCGCGAGAGCGATGAGGGAAGAAGCCGGCTGCAGTTTTGCGGGAACGTTGGCCAATCGGCAGGCATAGCTGTCCCTTAGATCTTCCATCATGATCTCGAACGAGATGCGGTCACCGATAATGTGGTGCAGGGCAAATGCCAGGACATGGTCTGTATCTGAGCGTCTGAACAGCGCGGCCCGCGCGAGCGGCCCATTCTCCAGATCAAAAGGACGGCAGAGCCAGTCTTCTACTGCGGAACCGTCGCCATTCCAGGTGAACTCCTCAAGAACACCGGCTCGCGCTGGCATGCTGACAACAAAAACGGTTCCATCGATCTCTGGGAAAGCCGCACGCAAACCGTCATGGTGTCGCCATACGTCCTCAACAGCCAAGCGAAGAGCGCTGTTGTCAAGAAATCCTTCGACTCGGAACACCTGCAGGATGGAATACTCAGAATCCTGTGACCTAGACGCTGCAAACCACAACCCGGCCACACGTAAAGGCGCCGGGGTAGCGCGCGACACGTAGCGTGTTCGCTGTTCCGGGCTCAGCCTCAGCAAGCGATCTTTCAATGAACGACCAGCCCCGCGTCCCGGCCCGATATCTGTCGATTGTGTTTCCAATTGCGACATGGCGAACGGAAAGTTCAGACTAGCCCGGCTCAACCACACTTATTCCATCGATCTGCCGGGCCGTCGTGTGCTGCCGCCCGTAGACATTGTGCGATGGATCGCCGATGGTCCCAATGTGCGATGCGGAGATCATTCTGGGTAATGGGTTGGGTCTCACTTACTCGGCAACGATTCCCGCAGGAACCAATCTTCCCATCATGGTCTTGGGGGACAGTATGCATCCATCTGTAACAATATACTTGCCATTTCGATTGAGCGTATGAGTGCAAAGACTCTTTCCTGGCAGCCAGGACGGTAAGATCTCCCTGGCTGCTCGCTCCCGGTATTCACGGGTGCTCAATTCTTCCACGATCTGAATATTGATAGAGTGTCCATACCGCGGCGTACAGTTCTGCGATACGCGATGCAATTGTCCCTTTTCGACGAACAGGTGCCCTGCGGGCCTTGCCTGGCGAACATCACTCACGATGGGGTTCTTGGGATGCGGCTTCCACTCGGAGGTTAAGGAATCCGCATAAAAGAGATGCAACTCGTCATCCCAGCTTGCGCCTGGTTCCGGAACATTGGCAAACAACCAGTGCTTACCGGAATATTCACAAATCGTGGGATCCAGGGCGGACACATTGTCGATCAGTATTCGTTCAAGCTTCCAGCGCTCCGGAAAGGAATGGCACTGGTATAACCGAATCGAGCCGCTATCCATGGTTTCGGGAATCATATAGAAGCGTCCATCATGCCTGAAGACACAAGGGTAGGAGAGATGGAAGTCTTCCTCTAAGACGGTAAACGGTTTACCGGCACGTCCGTCCCGGTTGATCTCCACGCAGGAAATAATCCCCTTTCCGTTCGCGAACGAATCGTTCTCGAAAAAGATAAAGTCGGAGTCTTCGTGCGTAACGATGAACGGGTCAGCGTAGAGACGCCCAGGCGGCGGCTGGATGATATTGAAGTTCGGGGCACCCCGACCGTCTTTGGCAAATGCCACGAACCATTGCGGCCCCCAGTGACGGCGGCGAAATTCTTCCCTAAACCTCTTCCAGCGGGCCACGGCGCTGAACCTGATTGCCCGGATCGGATTCGGCGCAGCCGGTCGCTTGGGACTGCCTACGGACGTCACCCCGAGCGACGCCATCATCTTGGGCCCATCGCGAAGCAGCTGTTTGAGTTTCCGCAACACCATCCCCGACGCTTTCCAATAGACTCTGCTTCGGTTGATCAGCGATGAGTAAGGATGTAACGCCGAGTAGGATGCATAGAGTACTTTGCACTCGCCGGGTTCCGGGGTGAGCACTTGCAGGGTCGCGCATGTCACCGGTTTCTTCGCACACATTTCCCACAGGAACGGAGGATCTCCGTAGTCGAAGGCGCTGTCTCCGAAACGCAAAAACCAAGCGCCGAACCGCGCGCAATGGAGCAGTTTCCTGCCGGGGAAGTGAAGTCCCAAACAAAGTAGAACATCCACCCGCGCGGTCCGAAGAACGCTGGCCAGATTGTTCTCCGGATCATCAAGCAATCCGCTCACTACTGCTTTGGCCGAAAGTTTCTTCGGAATTTTTCTGGTAATCCCGGAAATGTCGGCTGGCGCCTCGGGGTCATCCTGCTGCTCGTACCGGGGATTGACCTCGCAACATCGTTTCCACAGGCTGGAGCCGCCTCGGCTGGGTCGCTCCCTGGAAGGCTCATACCCAGGTCCCTCGGTGGAAACAGTACTGACCGCTACCACCAGTTCCATGCGATCGCTGCGGGCAATGCCTGCAAGAATCCGATGAACATAGCGGGGTGCGAACTCCAAAGACTCGAGCAGTACGCCCAGACGGATCGATTCCGGCGGAGAGCTGTTGCCTGCCGATTTATAGGTCATGTCCCCTTGCGATCATGCCATCGTGGCAGCTCGGCACACGAACTGCGAAGGAAAAAATTCACCGAGCACACTAGCCCCTGGTTGCTGACTTGGTGATACCAGCCGCAGGGAATGTATAAGAGGTCTCCAGGAACCAACTCGACCGTCAGCCATCGCGCCTTCCTGGCTTTGGGAAAGCGAACGTAATCCGGCGCCAGAGCAGAGAACTTACAGCTGGTCAATTCTGAATGCACTTCCCAGGTATAAAGCGCCGCGGTCTGGCTCGGTGATGCCAACAAGATCTTCTTGCGACCCAGGACGGTGAGAAGAAAGTTATCGGTAAGATCACGATGCAAGTGTGCGCCTGAATTGTCGCCGCCGATCCAAAGGCGCGTTCCTTCGAAATAGTACCGCGCGGAATCGAGATAAGGCGGGAAGGCAATGTCCGCTCTCATGGGAGACGGGACTGGGTTGTTCGCCATGTAGAAGTCTTCTCCACGTTCCACTCCCTGCAAGTACTCAGTAATCGTCATCGAGGCATAGGCCATTTTGTCGTAATCCCCGCCCTTTCTGACTCGCAGCAGCACGCTTCCGTAACGTTCGCGGAGAAAGCTGGATGTCCATGACATGACCGGCCAGTCACGGGCAACGCCCGTGAGAACGACCGGCACACCACAGCGGGCGAAGCGGACATGAAATTCGTCCTGACTGAGAGGTCCCACCCGCGAGATCTCATCCGGCATTGCTCTGTGCGACCATACGCTCTCGAGGTCAGCGAGAAACTCGGCGTCATGCGGACCTATTACTCCAAGTCTTGCAAGCAGAAGGCGACGCTGTCGCAGACCGAGGGCTCCGAGTCCGACAACCAGCGAGGACCATATACCCTTGTTCACCACCGAGTCGGGAATGATAGAGCCCATACCAGAAAGCATTTTGTTATCTTTCACTTTGGCCCCCAACTGAGGAATTTCGCTCTGAGCTTTGCGCTGCAGGATGATTTGCACTCACGAAGCTAAATGTCCTGACCGAGGGTTGATAATCGACGGCGGCCGCTCAGACAGGAACGGAAGTCGCAAGTCCGACCTGGCGGGAGAGGGTTTGCCCATTACCAGGATGCAGGTGAACCACTCGCTGTTCCCACAGCGCCATGAATTCATCGATCAGCGCCTCCGCAAGAGCAGGCGCAACCTGGGCTTCCTGGAGCAGCGTTGCTATGTCTTCTTGTCCGGTTGAGCGCACCAGCAACGAAAACATTTCGGCAGAAATGAATGTAACAGGTATACCAAAATACTTGCTCTTTATGTTCTCGATGGCAACCCTCTGTTGGCGGTTTCCCGCCGTGCGCTGCTGGACCGGATGCTTCACCAGCTTCCTGCTGACGGGAAGCGCCGGGACCAGCCTATAGACTGCCCGCCTAATTTCATGGGGAGCGCGCTTGGTCACCAGGTAATCCCCGATCACCAGATAGTTGATCCCCGTGGTGATAAAACAGGTGATGGCTTCGGCCACAGAATCCACAATCGGCTCGGCATGGTTATTGAAGGAAGTATTCAGTAGTATGGGAACGCCGGTAAGCTTACCGAACTCCGACAAGAGCTTCCAATAGATCGAATTCGTGTCGCGAGAAACTGATTGCACGCGCGCTGTTCCGTCTGTGTGGGTAATCGATCCCAGCAAATCTCGGACATGCTCTTGTACGTCCAAAACAAAGATCATGAAAGGAAAATCGTGGGCCTGCTCCGGCATTACGAAGAATTCGCCCATCTTCTCTTCGATGACAGACGGGGCAAAAGGCCGGTAGGCTTCGCGCTTCTTGACCATGTCATTGATGCGCGCCTTGTTTGTGGCCGGCCGGGGATCGGCTAGAATGCTGCGGTTCCCCAGCGCTCTCGGACCGAACTCCGATCTGCCCTGCACCCATCCCACTACCGCTCCATTCGCCAGGAGCCCAGCGGTTGTGGCCGCGATATCCGGTACCGGCTTGTATTCCACAAAGTCAGACCATTCATCGAGAACGCTCACGAGCGACGGGCCGGTTGGAATGTTGCCTCCCCAGTAGAGATGTTTCAATCTCTTCGCTCTTGCCTCAGGGTCACTTTCATACCATGCATAAAGACACGCTCCCAGGGCTCCCCCCGCGTCGTGGGCCGCAGGTTGCACGAACACCCGATCGAATAAGCCGGAATAGAGGACCTTGCCGTTAGCTGTGCAGTTGTGGGCCACGCCGCCCGCAAGGCACAGATGTGTCTCCCCGGTTTGCTTCCGGTAGTGGTCCAGGACATGAAAAATGATGGTTTCTATAGTTGCCTGGAGCGCAGCCGCAAAATCCTTGTGCATCTGGGAGAACGAGGCCCCTCGCCTGCGAGCGTGCGCGAGAAGGCCGGCACGGCCAAATGTGCTGATCCATGTCTCTTCGGTCTGAAGCCGATACTCTCCTTGTGGCAGAAGGGTATAACAAGTTTCAAATAGCGCACGGTATACTTCCGGGTTGCCATACGGCGCCAGGCCCATGACCTTGTATTCATCAAAGCGACCATAGCCGAGAATCTTTATGAGCTTGGCGTAAAGACGACCAAGCGACTGGGCGTTGTCAAACTCACGGAGTTTGGTCAAACTACGTCCATTTCCGGTCCATATCATTCCCGAAGCTTCATCACCGCTGCCGTCAAATGATGCCACCAGGCTACGCTCAAACCCTGAGCAGGCGAATGCACTCCACGCATGAGCGAGGTGATGGTTGCAGAAAACCAGCTTGTCTGCTACGTCTACACCAAATGCACGCTGAAACCGGTCCGATATATATGACCGTCCATTCACAAAGATCTCACCGCTTGGATTCTCCAGCGTCAAATGTGCCGCCCATGCATCCATGTGGCACTCTTCGGTATTAAGAGCGATGATATCGACATCCTCTAGACGGTTGTTGGTGTGGTCCAGACAATATTGGATGGCCCGCACCGGAAAGCAATTCGAATGTTTGATTCGGTTGAGTCGTTCTTCTTCAATGGCGGCAATTACTTCGCCGTCCTCGAACAGGACCGCGGCTGCGTCATGCCAGTCGAATCCCTCCGGGTCGCTCTCGTTTTCGAATTTGCTGCCACCATGCACGCCTAAAATCAACATGGGAGCTACTCCTTCCGACTTAGTCCCGTTCGATCGAACGCCATAGGAATAATCCGGGCGTTTGTGGCCCTATCGATCGGTATGTGCACTTGCCTGAAATGACCCCGCGAAAATGATCGCCGGGGCGGCGAGTCAAATCGGCTTTATATCCTCGATCGACACCTCGAGAGCCACGCTCTTTCGAATCATCTCGATTGAAAGAACCACACGAAGGACATTCTTGTGTCGCAGCAGCACGCCTTCGATTCCAGTCATTGCCCCCCGATGCACTTGAACCCTTGCTCCCGCGGCCAGATTAGGATGGGGTTTGATCTTCCCGTGCTGGAGACCATCACGGAGAAGACCGATATAAGAATCCGGAACCGGACAAGGCTGAGGGCCGGTGCCTACAACCGATATCACTCCCGGCACTTTCAGAACAGGTACCCTGCCACCGCAACCAATGTGAACAAAAAGATAGTTGGGAAATAGTGGAAGCTGCAGCAGTCCCTTGGAGCCATCTCTCCATTTGCGTGGCGTCTGGTAAAGCGGTAGATAGCTCTCGATATCGCGCACACGTAGTTGCTGTTCTACCCGCTTCTCATGCCGAGAAAAAGTATAGACTGCAAACCAGTTCTTTGTTTCTCCCTGCTTCCAGCTCGAATACGAATAGCTAAGATATTCGCCCATGGCATGAATCCTTTCTGCGCCGTCACAATAGTGCATGGGATTGTATACTGGCGCAAGCGTTAACACCAAGAGATTAAAGAATAGCTATTTGGTCAACTAGATAATGTCAGGCGCACCGGATTTTTGTGGCCCACGGCCGTCGACGCACGTGTCATTGGAACATGCTTTTCCAATGGAAAGTTGGATATATTGGCGTAGTTCGTGCGAAAGAAATAACCAGTCGGCGGCGGGCAATTCCTTCAAGCTTTGCAAGCTCCGCGAGCATCAGCTGGCAAGCTCCTCTTTGTCCTGAAACCTCACCAGGCGCCCTGTTCCTTGAAGGCTGGCTAGGTCGACGTCGGCAATGCACCTGACTCTCACGTAATCGAGGGTCAGATCACCCTCGAGGTGAACAGCCCCTTTTCCATTCTCAAAGTCCGCCTCACTAAGATTTGAAGCGCTCCGGTCAACGTAAAAGCCGAGTTCCGTTCCTCCCTTGGTCTGGATGAAGTTGATATAAACATAGTTATTATCAATAGCATCTTTAAACAGTTGGATATTGCGTTCGGGCCGCAGCCCGACCTCAACCGGTTGGCTACCGTCACATAGGCGATCCACTAAACTTCTGTCGCTCCCGGGATCGGCATGGAGAGATGGCTGCGATGGCGGCGGATTGTTGGAGAATTCTTCCATCTTCTTTCTCAGACTGAGCGGCCTCATATCAGTCCACACTTCTTTGATGTACCCTAGACAGTCCCCTTTAAGGCCGGTCTTCCCGAGAGACCTCCACCCGCCAGGTATTTTCTTGTATTCTGGCCATATAGAGTATTGCTCCTCGTGGTTGATCACGACAGTGTAAATCGTTGAATCATCCCGTTCGCCTTCCTTGCGGCTCATTTTGTTCTCCTAAGTTGATATCACTGTGAATCTCGTATCCGCGACTGAAAATCTATATCTGTGGCGATCATGCTTTTACCCCGAAGGAACCGCCACATCCTTATCGTTACCGTGAGCTTCAGCTCGTTGTGGGTGATGCTGCAAAAAGCGGGATAGGGCGGCTCGAGCACGTCAGGATTCTGATGAATGCACTCAAACTGTCCGGTTCGGACATCTCAACCCTGACATAATTGTCGTTCAGCCCAAACTCTGAGCCCCACATCACACAGATGCCATGCTGCTCAAGGGATTCTCGCAATGTTCGCGTGTCGTGAAGGAAGCTGATGAGCGCATAGCTCGATTCAACGCGCGAGGGCGGCTGAATTAACCGAAAACCGCCTTCCTGTTGTGCCGCTTTAAGCATGCAAAATGATTTTTCGATCAGGGCATGGACCGAAGGTTCCTTCTTCAACTGCCCCGACGCCTCTTCTACTGACACCGATGAAACAACATTACGGTTCTCCTGCTTCAATGTCGCGGCATCTCGGGAATCTGTGCAAACTACCCAGCCAATACGGTATTGTGCGGTGTTGTGAGATTTTGAAGTGGAGCCTACCAAAAAGCCCCTCTCCCTTCCGTGAAAGCGCTGGTAAAGCTCACCGGTGAGCTTCCTTGCATCAACTTTTCCATTCGGCAAAGTCAAATCCAGCAGGACAGACACGCTCTCACCTATTCCCTGCAGGATTGTTGTGGCGTCGAAAGTCGCCCCGGTGGGATTATTAGGAAGACTCAGGTATATGAGGTCAGGCTTGATTTCTTTAGCTTTCTGTATCAGAGCGGCCTCGCTGATCGCAAAACCAGCCGCTTCGGTTTCCAAGTCCACCAATTCGAAGCCGAACCCTTGAAAGCATTCCCGCGCTCTCCAATATCCAGGAGAGACAGTTAGCAAAACCGGCGAGCGCCTTGGAACTACCCTGAAAATGTGGTTCCGAACTGCCTCAATCCCGCCGGTTGCACCTGAAGACGGAATGACGTTGCACGGGGGTACGTTGAAATATTTGCCCACGAGCGCAGCAAACTCCCCATGGCTACGAATCAGTTGCGCATAGGGGGATCCCGTCCTAAGGTCGATCTTTAACTTCTGATGCCCGGCGTTATTAGTTTGGTCCATTGGGCTTTGTTACCTCTGCAGGCTTTCCTTGTAGTATGTGCTGAGCAGTTTCATATCGACATTCGAACATTGTCTGCACGTCAGCATATTTGCCGCATGCCTTTACTTTCCGCTTGCTTTCTTACGAATGTTCATTTCGGACTTTCCGAATGCTCCTGCCTCTGATCTGACAGCGCGCAAAATGAAACAAAAACGATGCCTGCGCCAGGAATCAGGGGACTGGCGCAGGGCTAGCGAACGATACCAACAAGGTCATTTGGCGGAAGCGCCTTTGGTCTGAGTGGAAACCAAGGGATTGGTAGGGCTAAACAGGCCAAGCGGGCTATCTTTCCAAATCCAGGCATGAATCATCCATTGCGATTGCAAGGTGAAGTTCCCGCCTTTCTGCCGACATTTCTCTTCTGTAGCCCCCATGGTGTGGGTGCCGTCCTTCATCATGCAGATATTTGCATGGCGGTGCCACAAGGCCAGGGACTTGGGAAATGGCGGGTTCTGAGGCTGACCTTCAGGACCTTCCGCAGCATTCAGAAGATAAGCGACGCCCACCAAGGAATAGCCGCCTGCCACCGACTGGTTGCTCTCGTAGAGCAGGATAGGTGGCTTTTCCGGTTCGAATTTTTCCGGTGACGCGTTCAAAAGGTAGTGGATTCCCATGCCGGGCAAATCCGGCCCGATCTGCCGATATCCATCCGCCTGCGCCCTGTGAATGTCATGATATTTGTCGGTAGCTTTCCGCGTACGCTCCAAGGTATCTAGCGTTCGCTTCAGTTCAGAGTAGGAGACGATCGCAGCGGCAGAACTCTCATCATGATGATGCATTCCTGCCATGCTGGAACCTGCTTTTTGCTGGGGGGGTGGAGAATGTTGAGCCGTGGCGGCAACGGCCGAAACGAGTAGAGCAATGATAATGATACGGAATGGCTTCATATCCTTTTCCTTTCTGATGTACTGCTGGGTATCTGTTCCATTTCAGCGGCGCTCCTGCGTAGTGGACTGACGGACGAAGGCTTCCAGCCTGATCCATTCTCTCCGCAGCAACACCGGTTGCTGATCGAGACGCGAAACTCTGTTGCATAAGGTTGCTTAGGCGATGGTGAGCGGAAGGTCGTTCATTTGTACCTGCATAGGCGTCCAACGGAGACCCACCGCTTGATTACGGCTAGCGTACATGACGATGGCACTGGATAAGAGCGGCGCCAGAGACCGATTCTCCACAACGGTGCGGCGGAGCACCAGCAGCAACACATGTTGTTCCTCCTCCAGTTGGAACAACCAGACGCGCACAGGGACATCGGCCTGACCGAAGGGAAAAACCGAGGCCTGCTGCATCGCCAGCGCCAGCTTATCTTCAGTGATCCGCTGCACGTCGAACAACGGAGAGGCACCGTTGCTATCGAGGAGCTGTAACTCTTCCTCGGAATAGCTCTTTGAGATTTCGTGCCGCGAAACGATATCCATGAAAACCTGACGCAGCACGGAAACGTCCAGAGGCCCCAGAAGCCGCAGAGCTAACGGGATGTTGCTGGTGGCTGGATCTGGCTCATTCGTCTGATCCAGGAACCACGGCCGGTCGTGCATGACCACAGCCGTATGCTCGCTTGATTGTCCCCGGGATAGCCTCTCAGCAAGGTCCGCTACCGAAGGCGCATCAAAAAGTGTGCGGATCGCAAGCTCAATTCCAAACATGAAACGGATGCGGCTGATCAGGCGAGATGCCAACAGCGAGTGACCGCCGAGGTTGAAGAAGTTATCGTCGATGCCGACCTGCTCAAGCTCCAGTACTTCAGCAAACAACAAGGTCAGAATTTCTTCCTGGAGAGTGCGTGGAGCTTGCGGGCTGCTGGGTGTGAAGTCCGGCGCGGGCAGTGCCTGCCGGTTGAGCTTCCCGTTGGGTGTAAGCGGCCATTCAGGTAGTACGACGATGGCCGCGGGAACCATGTAATTGGGCATCTGCTCGCCGACATAACGGCGCAGCGAGGCAGAGTCGACCTGATGGTCTGCCGCTGCTACCACGTAGCCAATCAGCTGTTTCTGTCCCGGGGAAGCTTCGCGCGCGATTACCAACGCCTGAGAAACCGATTTATGCCGAGTGAGCACGGCCTCGATTTCGGCGGGCTCGATGCGGAACCCTCGAATCTTAACCTGGTCGTCGGCCCGTCCCAGAAATTCCAGCACGCCATCCGTCCGCCAGCGCGCCCGGTCACCCGTGCGATACATTCGGCTGGCAGACTGCTCGAACGGATTCGGCAAGAACCGCGCGACAGTCAAATCGGGTCGCCGTAGATATCCCCGAGCGAGGCCTGCTCCAGCAATGTACAGCTCTCCAGGCACTCCCGCCGGGACGGGTTCAAGTCCATTATCGAGGACATAGATCTGGGTATTCCAGATTGGGCGACCAATCGGTATTGATTCTTTCGCAGGCTCCGAGATTTCAAACGCGCAGCATCCAACCGTGGTTTCTGTGGGTCCAAAGTGGTTGATCAAGCGAACACCGGAGAACCGTTGTTGCCAAAATGCAACATCGTGAGGCACAAGAGCTTCGCCACCTATCATGAGTGTCAAAGTCGGGCTTTGCGTCTGGTTCGCGCTCATACTTTCATTCAAGAGTTTCAGGTGCGTCGGAGTGACCTTCAGAAGCGTATAGGGGTTGCCCAATCTTCGTGGCTGGTTGAGACGATCGATTTCGCTGCCTTGTGGGAATAATGTCAGCGTCTGACCCGTAAGAAGCGGGCCATAGAGTGTTGTAACGAGCCCGTCAAATGCAATTGAATGGATCGTAGGTGATCCTACACCATTTTGACTGTAGAACAGCTGATTGGACCATGATAGATAATTTGTAAGTTCTTGATGTTGTATAACCACGCCTTTGGGAGCGCCTGTGGAACCGGAGGTATAGATGACATAAGCAGCATGGGAAGGCAGCAGAGGGCAAATTCGCTGGTGCTGCTGGGGGTTGCTCGGACTCATGC
>Ga0070730_10000814_pt1 | contig 33051 bp, 27 predicted proteins | sample Coa_R1_3_FD_66447 | JGI IMG/M metagenome (GOLD analysis project Ga0070730, IMG submission 66447) | Surface soil microbial communities from Centralia Pennsylvania, which are recovering from an underground coalmine fire - Coalmine... | ecosystem: Environmental > Terrestrial > Soil > Unclassified ... | reverse complement strand
CCCGACTGCACGCTGACAAAGCTGCGCACGCCAGAGTCCCCGCGCTCCAGCTCCTGGGTCATCAGGCCGTATTCGACGTTCCCCATTCCCGCACAGCCGTATCCCTTCAAAGACGCGCCAAAGAACCCGAGTTCGGCCATGGGTTTTACGAGCTCGCGCGGAAAGCGCCCGGCGCGGTTGCATTCTTCGATGATCGGAATCAGATTGTCTTCGATGAACTGGCGCGTGGTGTTGCGAACAAGTTTTTCCTCATCGCTCAGTAAGGAATCGTATTGCAGGAAGTCGACGCCGCGGAATTTGATGGCGGGCATAATGAAATCTCCTGATGAAATGGTTCCCCAAATCCGGCGGTGGTGAAGGCATGTACAGAATCGCTCGCGCGCCAGAGGGCAAACATATGACGGTAGCAGGCGCAGGGAAGGGTGGTCAACGTCAGGGAACGACTTGACCCACCAAGGACACAAAGGCACATGAAGGCAAGCATCAGTGAAGTCCTTCGTGTCCATTGTGGTTATTGCTTTTGCATTTTCATTCCTGAAAAAAAATCGGTGTATGCTGTTCGCGTCCCAGTGAATCGTTTGAATACGTACGTCATGCCAGAAATTGCGTCAGGGGAGGCGCTCATGCAGGCCGATACCAAGCGTCATTTTTCCGCGCTCATCATCATCGTTGTGAGTTGTCTGCTATTACTTCCTGCTGCCACCGCCCAGAAAGTCACCGTCGACGCCGACCCTGCGCACGTCGCCAATACTTTCAGCCCGGTTCATTCTCTGGGGGCGGCGATTGACCGCTTGCGTACCGGAACTCCCGACCATCTGTTGAAAGACCCTCTGCTAAAAGAAATTCTCGGTGCCGGATGGCAAACCGTCACTTACCGCCAGAACACTGAACTGATGGTCGAAGCCTGGCACTGGAATCCGGCAGGGAAGTGGAGCAACTCCGAGAAGCAGGAAGGATATTTCGTCGGCCATGCTGAGCCCGGTGACGAGATTCATAGTTCTTGGGCGTATCCGCTGCCGCATCGTGGGTTCAGCCGCGGCGACGGCAACGGATGGTCGCGCCTGACCGACGGCGACATCCACTCGTATTGGAAGAGCAATCCGTACCTCACGAAAGCCTTCTCCGGAGAGGACGACTCGCTGCATCCGCAATGGGTGATGATCGATCTCGGCACGAAGATTGATGTCAACGCGATCCGCATCGCCTGGGCTGACCCTTATGCGAAGCATTATGCGGTGCAATTCTGGACCGGCGAACTCGAGCCGTTCTACGACGGCACGCAGAAGGGAACGTGGCAGACATTCCCCCGAGGATTCATCACCGATGGCAAGGGCGGCACGGTCACCCTGAAGCTGGTTTCGTGGACGATTCCGGTTCGCTACCTCCGCATCTGGATGACCGAGTCGTCGAACACTTGCGACACCCATGGCTCGGCCGACAAGCGCAACTGTGTCGGCTACGCCATTAATGAGCTTTATGTGGGATCGCTTTCCTCCGATGGTACGTTCAACGATTACGTCACGCATTTTCCCAGCCGCGACCAGACCATCACCTGGCCTTCCTCGATTGACCCCTGGCATGCGGCATCGGATCTCGATCACAACCGCGGCGATCAGGTGGGCTTCGATTTCTTCTTCAACTCCGGCGTCACGCGGGGCCTCCCGACCATGGTTCCAATCGCAATGCTTTACGCGACCCCGGACGATGCCGCGAATGAGATCGCATACCTCTCCAAGCGGAAGTATCCGATCTCCTACATCGAAATGGGCGAAGAGGCCGATGGCCAGCACATGCTGCCCGAAGACTACGGCGCGCTCTATCTACAGTTCGCAACCGCCATCCATAAACTCGTGCCTGAGGCGAAACTCGGAGGGCCGCCCTTCGAGGGCACATTTGGCGACGTCGAGGTCTGGCCCGATGCCAATGGGAAAGTCTCGTGGATCGGACGTTTCGTGGACTACCTGAAAGCGCACGGACGCCTGAACGATTTCACGTTCTTCTCCTTCGAACACTATCCATATCAGGATCGGCCGAGTTACTCGTGGGCTGATCTCTACCCCGAGCCGGAGTATGTGCGCCACATCGTGCAGGTGTGGAAAGACAATGGCGTGCCGGCGAACATTCCATTCTTCATGACAGAAGGAAATATCGGAGGCGGGGCGCCGCCATCGACGGTGAAGGCCGGGATCTGGCTCGCGGATTACGTTGGCACCATGATGAGCGAAGGCGCCGGCGCCACCTATTATTTCCACTACATGCCCTATCCACGGGACCAGGGTGGGTTCGGCAACTTCCTGTGGATCGATCAGGATTACAAGGTACTCGGCTACCCGCCGCAATACATTGCGGCACAACTGATCACCAAAGAATGGGCGCAGCCCATCGACGCTCCTCATAAGCAGTTCAAGGCCGAGAGTGACATTAACGACGCGGCAGGACATGTCCTCGTCACTGCTTACGCGCTCGAACGGCCAGACGGGCAATGGGCCGTAATGCTGGTGAACCGCGATCAATCGAATGATCATGCCGTGAAGCTCGCCTTCGACACCGGCGGCCATCACGAAAAATATTTTGCGGGCCAGGTGGATCGCATCACCTTCGGCTCGAACGAATATCAGTGGCACCAGGAGGGCACCGGAGGACATGCTGATCCGGATGGGCCGCCCGCAAGGTCTGAGATCACAGGAGGCGCTGACGCGCTCTACCAGATTCCGAAGGCATCGATCACTGTGTTGCGAGGAAAAATCAGTCCATAACTACTCAACAATGTGGGTGCCCTTGGTCTCGCTGAATTTGTGAGACCTGGGAATATCGACTCCCGAGACTCCCACTTCTCGCAAAGCGAGGAGTGGGGCACTCCATTTGTGAAAATTTCAGCGCTCCAAAATATCTTTGTAGTAATTCAGCGCCATTTTCTTGGGCTGCGCCGGTAACGTCGTGTCCGCGGTTCGCGTGCTGTTGCCTGCGACACCAACTTGCCCGATCCGGATCATGCCTTTCCCAAAATCAGCAAAAATCGGTACCAGCATCACGAAGTGGTCGTCCACCTCGCTCTGGGTGATGGACATGTGGACCTTTACTTTGCCGCCATCAGCGGGAGTGACCTGATATTCGAAATGATATTTCGGAACCGAGGTCCCGTAGACCCATTCGTTGAAGAACCAATCCAGCCGCCCGTTGCGTTCCACGTCCATCAACTTTGTCATGTGTTTCTCGGCGACGGCTTTGAAAGTTTCCGTCGAGGCGAGGTGGTCGCGGTGGCTCTCGACAAAATCGTGCATCATGTCGATGAATGCCTGGTTGTTATCGCTAAACATGATCGAGCGCAGCATATTGAGGATGTACGCTCCCTTGGGATAGGTCACGTTCTGGTAGGCATCCTGCGTCCGTGGGGAAATTAAACGCAGGCCCATCCAGAGAGGGCCGGCATCGTTCGGGGCGACGTCAAACCGGTTCTTCTCGAGGATTCGGCGGCGTAGCCGATCCCAGAATTCCAGATAGTCTTTCCGCCAATCACCCGCGACCGCAGATTGCAAAAAGAGCCCTGCCGAAAACTCGGCGAAACCCTCCGATAACCACTGGTCATGGTAAGACGCCCACCCCACGGCGTGGCCCCACCACTGATGTGCAACCTCATGCGGGGTCACTTCTTGCACGAAGCCTGTGAATTGGTTGCTGATGCGCCCGAATAGCAGCCAACGCTGCGTCGAGTCGGTATACGCGGAAATTGGCAGGTAGACCAGGTTCGGCCACGACTGGCCGAAATTGAAGTCGGGCTGCTCCGTGATGGAGATGTCCTCGTACGGGATCTTGCCAAAATAATACGTGCACAGCTGCATCTGGGCCCGCGTCTGGTCCAAAGCATATTGCGTCATAGGCGTCGGGGCCAGAGATTTCAGAGCCTCAAAGTTTCGCAGCTGGTCGGGTAGTTCGCTCAGGTAATAACCGGAAATGCGGTATCCCGTGTGATCGTCCGCGATCGTGAGCTCCTTGTACCTGCCAATGTTGAAGCCCGCCACGGCAACCGGAACAGGCGTAATCCAATGGCTCACCGAGTGATCTTGCTCAACTTTCTCTGACTCCAGCTTGCCGACGCTCACTACCTTGAATTTTTCAGGGACGCGGAACGTGAGATCGTACAGCGCGTGCTCACCAAAGCCGTTCAGATTGGGATACCAGGAGGTGCGGGCGCGTACGTAAAACGTACCCCCGCCTGCGTCGTATAGAACCCGGTCCCCGCCGTATTCGACCGTGATGGAGAATTCTTTTCCGACGTCGGCCGCCTTCGCCAGGATCACGTAAAACGAGCCGTCCTGCTTACGGCTCTCCTGCACGAAGTACAAATCCTGTCCGGACTCGTCGATGACACGATTCACGCGCAGATTTGGCAGCAAAGAAAATTTGAGGACCCTTTCGCCCGTGATCAGAGGTTGGAAGGTAATGCTCGCCGTGCTGAACAGGTGCCCGTTTTTCCCAATAACCGTCTCGATCTTGTAGCGATCGGTAGCAAAGAGCCGACGGTCCTCCAACGAGCTTGCGGTGCGCTTGTCATATTCCGACTTGAAATGAGCTAGGTACCAGACACCATCATCGAGCGCGTCCGTCGCCAAGTTGATCAAAGCGACTTCCTCCGGAGAGTCCAGCGCTGGCAGCGCGCCCACCCGGGCCCGTTCAAAGAAGCGGAGGTCCTTGTGCTTCTTGCCATGGATGTAGGCGTTCAGAAAGGCGGGGTGCGAGCCGTTGTAGATCGCCGCCAGAATATCGGCATCCACGTTGTCCATCGACTCGCCTTCCAGTACTTGCTGGCTGAAGGTGAAAGGAATTTCCCGGCGCTCGCGAACCTTGTCGCGCCAGCGCTTCAATGCGTTTGCCGCTTCCTGCGGTGTTTCTGTTCGATCCTTCAGGCCGGCAAGAAAGTTCAAACGCATTTGTCCGGTGAAGCGGAAAACGACTTCCGAAAATTCTTCGTCGAGTTCCTCCGCGCCAATGCGCCGCTTGAGTTCGTGAACATCGAGGGACGTAGTCGGCTTGAGATGAAAATGCCCCTCGCCCAAAAAGATGGCGCCGGTGACCACGCCCTCGACCGGACTTAGAAAGGTGAGCGTTCCCGATTGAAATTGGAACGTGCCGACATCGGCCGGCATGGTGAAATTGTCGAATCGGAACGTATCGCCTAGACCCAGAGTGCGCAACTGCCGATACACAGGATCGGAGTTGGCAAACGGCGACACCTTACCTGGGACGGAGATTGCGGTCTGGACGCGCGCGACTTCGAGCGTCAGTTGCAAGTCGAGGGAAGTTTGTAAGGTAATCGATTCCGTCAGTGGCTCGAATCCGTCGTGCGTTACCTGGAGTTGATACTCCCCGGGAGCCAGGTCCGGCGACGAGAACCTGCCCAAACCATCCGAGGAGAGCACCACAGGCTCCGTCAAGCTTCCGCCGGAAATCTCGATCCGCGCGCCGGCAATGACCGCTCCGGAAGGATCCTTCACGGTTCCGGAGATTGTGGCCGCGTTCGCCGGTGCGATGAGGGAAAGAAACAGAACAAAAAGGAAACCAAGACACACATCTCTGGCCCTGCCATTCGCAGATGGCGAATCCATGACACTCCTTTGCGGGGAAGCGCGGAGTACGGGACAGCATATCAGCATTTCCGATCAAAAAATCAGTGCCGGAACCTGGGAATCCAACGCGGCACCGTCCGCCGGTACTCCTCGTACGACTCACCGAACTGGCGCAACAATGTAGGTTCTTCGTAGGAGATGACGAAGACGTGAGCGATCGTCAGCATGACAAAGGCGTATTCAACCAGATGAAACGATCGGAACAGTGCGGCCTCGCCGAGGATGAACGTCGCCACTCCGAGATACATCGGATTTCGCACGTAACGGTGCAATGCGGTCGTGACCAGATATTTCGTCGGAGCTACCGGCGCGGGTGTCCCGAGCCCTCGCACTGCGAACTCCCATGCGCAGCGAAAATAAATGGCCGCCCCCAAAGCCGTGACCACAGCTCCAAACCACGTCTGCGGGGAGTTGGCCGGAGTGGAAAAGCCTCCGAGCAGCCAGCGCGGCACAACCATCGCGACCGTTCCCGGTACCATTATCGTGAACAGCACCGTGTTGATGATCGGCCACGCTGTTCGGCGCATAGAAGCAGAAACGTTCTCAGAGGGAGGTTTTCTCTGCGAACTCCGCGGAGGTTCTCCGCGAACTCGGCGGTTAAGAGCTTTTTGGAACCTGCTAAACCGCTGAGTTTCCTGCGATCCGCCAAGTCCACACAGCACGCCATCCGCAAGACAGCCGGCACAACCTTACTGTAAAATTGATGGCGACGGAAGAGATCAAGACGCAGCATCAGAGTCTTCCTGAGTGGATCCCCACAGTTCTGGGCGGTAGGTTTCGGCAATATCCTATCCACAGTCGTCCGCAGAAATTGAGCGGATTCTGCTGCGCACACACATTCGCATTACAGGAGAGAACTATCATGGCAGTAGGCGCCAAGATCGCAAAGACGGCCGATCGCAAGAAGGTCATGGACACCACCAAGAGCACGGATTGCCCCAAGTGCGGCAAGCCCACCCGCATCGTGAAGCGAGTGAAAGACCGCGAACGCGGCGTCCCGGGCGGCGTTTACATCTCGTGCTCGGCGTGTGAGTTTTTCGAGAAGCTGTAGTCGCTTGCTTCGAGTCGTGGCTTTGAACTTCTTCGTGCCGGAGGGCGGATTAGCGCTGCCGCCTCCGGCTTTTTCTATTAGACCTGTTCCGGAGTGAGTTGGTAGGTAATCTGCATGGAGGGATTAAACGGAGTCCATCCGCTCTTACCCGCTGATCTGCCCCAGGATCGCCCGTGCCTCCGCCGCCGGATCGGCGGCTTCGGTGATCGGCCGCCCGACGACAATATGGCTGGCCCCAGCCGCAATGGCCTCAGCAGGGGTGACGATGCGGACCTGATCCCTGGCATTGGTGCCGGCGGGCCGGACTCCCGGAGTGACAAGCGCGAAGCTGTGGCCGAGTTCGGCGCGCAGGGTAGAGGCTTCGCGGGCTGAGGTGACGATGCCTTGGCACCCGTTGGCGAGTGCGATGGTGGCCAGTCGAACGACGCTATCTTCCACGCTCCCGCGCACCCCAATCTTCTCCAGATCGTTGGCGTCGAGGCTCGTCAAGACCGTCACTGCCAGGATCATCAAGTCCGGACTGGCTTTGGCGGCATCGACCGCGGCGCGCAACATTTTTCCGCTGCCTGCCGCATGCACCGTAAGCATCCTCACACCCAGCTTGGCGGCTTCAGCAACCGCTGCGCCGACGGTGTTTGGGATGTCGTGATACTTCAGATCGAGAAACACGCGCCGTCCCGAATCCACCAGATCCCGCACCACTTGCGGGCCTTCGGCCGTATAGAGCTGCATGCCGACTTTGTAGGTAAGAGCAGAGTCTCCCACGGCCGTCACAATCTTCTGGGCGGCAGCGGCCGACGAAACATCAAGCGCAACGATGAGCCGCTGGCGCGGATCATCGTTGCGAATAGAACTCTTGCGATAGTCCAAGCTATCGTTCGGGATGCGGTTGGGTAGAGCAGCCGCCATCCCGGCTAGTGTACTGGTTTTACGGGAGTTGTGCTACTGGGGGATGATTATAAGCAATCAGCTGGATCGCTGGCTTCGGTTGTGGCGCGCTGACTACGTCTAGGCGCACTCGTTGCAAGCCGCGGCCTTTCATTTGGATGGCCCGAGCCGCACCGTACGAAAGGTCGATGATCCTGCCCGGAACGACCGGACCGCGATCATTCACCCGGACGATTACCGACCGTCCGTTGCGCAGGTTCGTGACCTTCACGTAGCTTCCCATCGGAAGCTTCAGGTGGGCGGCGGTCATGTCGTACATGTTGTACGCTTCGCCGCTGGCTGTTGGTTTCCCTTCAAAGGTTTCGCCGTACCAGGATGCTGTCCCAATTTGATACGGTTTGGTCTTCTCGACCTGATGGCGGACTTCGGGTGTAGCAACGGAACTAACTGGAGCCGGTTTCGCCTCCGAGATGTTCGGTCCCTGAGCCGCTCCCAGGCCGGCGACCATACAAACAATCGCCAGTCCATGAGCTATACGTCGTCGCATTCAGTTCTCCTCGCATACTCACTTGGTTACTTTGGCCTTAAGGCTATTTTCGCTGCAGTTCGTAGATGCTATCGGCCTGCCAAATGCGTGTCAAGGCGAAAGGCCCCCTCCGGCGATGACCTCCTAGTAATCGAATCCTTACGTAACCCATTGGTAATTCAGGGTAATACTTAGGCTTTCCTTTTGTTTAAGCTAAGTTACGCATTTACTTTTAGGTAAATAGCACGACCGACTGTGCAGCGTAGAAATTACAACTTCCGTGGAATCAATGGATTACAGCGATAAAGATGCCAACCTACATGAAATCAAGTATTTACAGCCCTGTGAAGCGGAGCGCCGTCCGAAAGTTTTTTCCCGAGTACCCCATCCGGAAGTAACTTCACTTACGAATTCCAGGGTGATGGTGAGCCCCCGATCAGGTTAGTATCGGGGATTAGCCAAACGGAAGTTCATGACCGATAAGCCACCAGTCGTCCTCACCATCGCCGGATTTGACCCTTCCTCAGGGGCCGGCGTCACTGCCGACATCAAGACGATCGCCGCGCACGCCTGCTACGGTGTAGCGTGCATCACGGCCATGACCGTTCAATCCACGTCAGGGGTCAGACGAGTCGAGGCACTCGATCCTGGTTTAATTTCCGACACCTTAGAGGAACTAGCGGCTGATCTGGACATAAGTGCCGTCCACATCGGCATGCTGGGTTCAGGAAAAGTGGTCAAAGTGATAGCCGACTTCCTCTCCCCCCAGGGAAAGAAACGAACCGGTAGCGGCCGAGCTCGTTTTCCGAACATTGTTCTGGATCCGATCCTTAAGTCCTCTTCGGGAGCCGATTTGCTGGATGCCCCGGGTACGAAGCTTCTGATCGAGCGCCTTATTCCCCTGGCCGATGTGGTCACCCCGAACGTGGATGAGGCGACAGCAATCACAGGTATCAAGATCAAAGACTTGGAGGATATGAGAGCCGCCGCCGGCAAGCTCCACGAAATGGGTGCCTCGGCAGCGGTCGTGACGGGAGGCCACCTCGAGAAAGCGACCGACCTCCTCAGCTTCACTACTTCTCGCGGGGTTGAACAGGAAGTCTTTAAGGCGGAGCGCCAGCGATCAAATTCCACTCATGGCACCGGTTGCGCTTTTGCAACCGCCATGGCCTGTCATCTGGGGCTGGATCGCGGTCTGGCCGAGGCCACCCTGCTTGCCAAGACCTATGTCACAGCCGCTATATCCAATGGCCAAAGCCTCGGCAAGGGAACCGGGCCGGTACACCATCTCTACCGGATGAACCAGCAGCGGCGAGCTGCGGGATCGGGGAGCGAATCGAGCTAGTCTCGATCCGCGTGGGAGTGTTTCTTCAGCAGGATTCCAGCCACAAACGAAACCGTAGCCGCCAGCAGCCATTCCGCACGATAGAACTGAATCGCCTGCCACTCGACCAAATTCTTGGCCGTAAGTAGCCCCACAAGCAAGGCGCCGGCCACGCACGCCAATCCGATTACGAATGCGATTAGCGAGCCAGTCGAGAGACCGGTGCGCTCCTTAACTTCGTGAAAATGCAGATGGTGAAGCCAAGCCGGAAATCTCAACCTGCGCCACGATATGGCGGCAACGGTCGAATGTAGAACCTGAATCCCGCGTTCCCAAAGGTTTGCCATCGCGGCAGCATCGGCTTTGGCGCTGGGGCTCAGACTCTCTGGCCGCTTCGTGCCGCAAGTGTGGCAAAAACGCGAGCCGAGCAGAAATTCGGTCCCGCACTGCAGGCAGACTTCTGCCCTGGTCTGGACGTACTCCTGAACCAGAACCTCGTCCTCAAGCCTTGGGGAGGGAGGGCGCCAAAATTCCGGTTGTGTGCCGTGTGCCAGTTCTGCCATAAACTCCTACTGGGAAAGCTGTAGTCGCATTCCAAACGCCAAAGCTCATTTCGTCGTAAGCCAATGAAGTCTTTAGACTTGTCTTGTTCTGCCGGTCAGAACGCCTTCGTCGCAGAGCAATTCTTACGCGCGCTGGCGGGTAAAGATGCCTCAGTTACGAAGGCGCATGCACCCTTGCTCCGGTGCTGCTCAGCCCAGGAGAACAAGCCTCACACAGATTACAAAAATCACTTTCCCCTTCGAAAGGTAGCAGCCTCGGCACCTGATGGCGTCCTTGATTCCTGTGATCTTGTTCCTGCATTGGGTGGATCGGGTCGCGGCAAGCCATGAGTTCGTTTAGACTAGGCCCGTCGGTCGTAAGGTTCTGGGATAGATTCCGAATGAGATTTGTGCGTCGATGTCGATGTCTGCCGATCCTCTTCCTGCTCGCTTCCGGCCTGGCAGCATCTGCCCAGATTCAGCTTGCCCCGAAAGCCGTACACGGTCCTCCTCACGACCCACAAACCGAGACTGCGTTCGACCACTTCTACAACATGGACTACGACCGGGCGACGCAGGAGTTTGAAAAGATCGTAGAGAAGCGCCCCAACGATCCGTTCGCCGTAAACCATCTGCTCACTGCGGTGTTGATGCACGATCTGTACGACACCGGCGCGATGAATACCGGCGACTACACGAACGACAGCTTCATAGGCAGAACTCCGCGCCCGACGGATCCCAAGATCAAGGTGCGCATCAAGGAACTCGTCCACCGCGCCGAGAACCTGGAAGAGCAGCAACTCAAAGCCAATTCGAGCGATGCAAACGCTCTCTATTGCCGAGGCGTGACACGCGCCCAATTTTCCGTGTATACGGGCCTGATCGAGCGCGCCTGGTTTTCCGCCTTGCGCAATGCCGTCGGGGCGCGTCACGATCATGAGCGCGTTCTCGAACTCGATCCCGACTATCTGGATGCGAAGATGGTGGTAGGCACGCATAACTATGTTGTCGGCAATCTGCCCTGGAGCGTGAAGGTCGCGGCCGCGCTCGCCGGACTGAGCGGATCGAGAGAAAAGGGGCTCACCTACCTCCGGGAAGTCGCCAATAGCGACGGTGAAAATGCCGTCGACGCCAAAGTTGTCATCACCCTGTTCCTGCGCCGCGAGCATCAGTACGATGAAGCCCTCGGATATATGCGCGACCTCACCGCCAAGTACCCGCACAACCACTTGTTCCCGACCGAAGTAGCCAACCTGCTACGATCTGCGGGCCGTCTCGATGACGCCGAAGCGGAATATCGCAAAGTGTGGCAGAACGGGCGAGAAGGAAAATACGGCACCTTGCATTACGAGCTCGCAGCCTGGGGATTGGGCGAGCTACTGCGCAGCAAGAAAGATCTAGCTGGTGCAGCCGCAGCTTACGAACTCGTGAACCAGGCTCCCAATCCGGATCCCGACACGCTCCAAAAAGCCAACCTGGCCGCCGGACAGATGTACGACCTCCTGCAGAAACGGGATCTGGCCATGCAGCGATATCAGACGGTCCTGGCGGGCAACGCTAACACCGGCCCGGCCGACCAGGCGCGGCGCTACATCAAGGAAGCGTACCGGGAGTAGAGGGAACCTTCGGCCCAACAATTTCGTATTGTCTAGTGAGGGTGAAACTATGTACTGCAACTACTGCGGAAAAGTGATTCAGGATGATGCGATTGTCTGCGCCTATTGCGGCACTCGGGTGGGCGCAACGCTGGCACGGCGCAAGCTGATTCGCCCGCGCCTGGGCCGCAAAATCGCCGGTGTTTGCCTGGGATTTTCGGAGTATTTCGACATCGACGTCACGGTCGTTCGAGTCGTGTGGTTGGTCATGGCCTGCATGACCGTGATCGGATTTCTGTCCTATCCGATTGCTTGGATCATCATGCCCGAAGAGCCATTGATGCTGCAGGCTCCTGTAGCGGCGAGGCCGGCAACAAATTCGTAAGCATGGCGCCCATTCCATCGCAACGGGTGAAAAGCGGTGACGCGAATATCTTCTACTGGATCACGGGCAATGGGTCGCCTGTAATTCTTCTCCATCCTTTTCCCGTTCATCACGAGTTCTGGTTGCCGGTTGTGGGCGCGCTCGAGACGCGCTACCGCCTGGTCATGCCCGATCTCCGTGGGCACGGCGAATCGGATTTGGGAGACGGTCCCGCCACCATGGAAAAACATGCCGCTGACATCGTCCGCGTGATGGACGACGCAGCCGTGGGCCGCGCGCCCCTGGTTGGCGTTTCGATCGGCGGCTACCTGCTGTTTGAGCTTTGGCGTAGATACCGCAGCCGGGTTGCGGCTCTTGTCCTATGCAATACAAAAGCCGGTGCGGACAACGCTGAAGCCCGCGCTGGACGCCTGAAGGCAGCCAACGACGTTATCGAAAACGGAACCGAGCCCTTCTTCGAATCGATGATCTCTCGCGTTCTGGCGCGAAGCACGCGCGAGTCACGTCCCGACCTCGTGGACGGCGCCATCCGCATGATGCGCAAAATGTCGCCTCAAGACGTAGCGCACGTCCAGCGCGGCATGGCCGAGCGCCCCGACTCGATCGACACATTGAAGACCATCAATGTCCCGACGCTACTCGTGACTGGCGATGAAGACCAGATGACCGGCGTCAAAGAGGCTGAACTGATGAAGCAGCATATCGCCGGAAGCCAACTGCGCGTGATTCCAAAAGCCGGCCACTACTCGCCCTGGGAGCAGCCCGAACAGGCCGCCCGAATCCTGCGCCAGTTCCTGGATAGGGTTCACTAGCACTGCGCCGCCGCAATTTCGACTGAACAGCTCAGTCGTCCAAAGGCGATGTCATTGTAAAGACCAGGCCATCGTTAAGACGATGTCATCCTGAGGAGGGCCGCAGCCCTCCGAAGGACCCTACGAAACGCGGACAGTGGCAGTGCAGTGAGTGGGACCTGCACAGCTGCAAGCATCGTGGGCATTCCTTTCGGCAGCACCGATAATCCGGCTAACGTACGTCCCTCACCGAGGCTGCGCCGCGGTTCAGGATGACAAGTTGTTTGTACGCTGTTGGATGAGGAGCACGTCACCCCGTCTCGCCTCATTTGATCTAAAATCGAATCGCCATGAACAAGCCCTCGCTCCTGTTCTTAATCCCGCTCGTCACCGTACTCGCACACTCCCAAACGCCCGCGCAGCGTCCGCGCATCACCGGCATCGATCACGTCGCGTTTTACACCACAGCACCCGAGGGTGTGCGCAAGCTCTACGGCGACCTGCTAGGCCTCGCCGCCGCTCCTCCGATTGAACCAGGCCAGGTTGCGCGCTACATGTCCGGCACGCAGTGGGTTGGATACAGCCCGGCTCCCGATCCGAAGGCAACAGACCGCATGGATCACGTGGCATTCCGGACCGAGAACATCGTGGCCCTGCGCCGCTACCTGAGCGAAAAAGGGTTCAAGCCCTCCCAGATCCAGGGACAATCCGATCACAGCCTCAGCTTCAGCATGAAAGATCCCGAAGGGCACCCCATCGAATTCGTAGAGCGCGGCAAAGCAGAAGACGCAGCACCGCCGGCGTCTGCGGTGTCGCACCGCATGATTCACACCGGCTTCCTGGTATACAACCGTCCCGTCGAAGATCACTTCTATCTCGAGGTGCTCGGCTTCCGTCCGTACTGGCACGGCGGCATGAAAGAAGGCCAGAATGACTGGGTTTCCATCCAGGTTCCCGATGGCTCCGACTGGCTCGAGTACATGCTGAATCAGCCGCAGCACCCCGACCTCCAGCTAACCGGCGTAATGAACCACATCTCGTATGGTGTCGCGGACATGAAGAAAGCGCAGGCCCTGATGGAATCGCATGGATGGAAGCCACACGGAGACGAGCAAGCCGAAATTGGCCGCGATGGCAAGTGGCAACTGGATGTTTTCGATCCAGACCTGACGCGGGTGGAATTAATGGAATTCAAGCCCGCGCAGAAACCGTGCTGCAGCGACTTCACCGCGTCGCACCCGGCGGACTAATTAAATCTTCAGGAAGATCCGCTTCCGCCATAGCAACCACAGCAGAAGCCAGCAGAACACAAGCGCGGCGAAGGAATAGACAAGCGAAGCGTTGGCAGCGCTAAGTCCCAGGGACAGCAGCTTTGCCTGCGCCGCTTCATGCCAGTTCATCGACGTCCCATTCGCAGCCTTCACCGTAAATGTGTAGCCCGGGCCGTAGACCAGAGAATCGGCCACAAATCCCGCAATTGCATTCATCCCAAGAACCAGAAATGGCATTGTCCACCGGCCGCGCCAGTTGCGGACTTCGATGATCCAATAAAAGAGCGATAGAACGATCAGAGCAATGCCGCCCGTGAAAAGCACGAACGAACTGGTCCAGAGATTCTTATTGATCGGAAACCACCGATTCCACGCGAGCCCAGCCGCCAGGCCGAGAGCTCCAAAGGCGAGCATCCGAAGTAGCTTGGTGCGAGAATTCGCTTCCGTGCGGAGCCAATGCCCCGTGAGCACGCCCATCAACGTTGTGCCGATCGCCGGAATCGTGCTCAATACCCCCTCGGGATCGCGTACCTCGTTGTACAAACGTCCCATGAGGAGTTTGCGATCGAGCCAGGCGACAATATTTTTCGCCGGGTCCATAAACGGAATTTCGTGCCCCGGTACACCCAGGCCGGGAACAGGTACGAAGCGAAGCATCGCCCAATATCCGACGAGGCAGGCAAACAAGGCGCCCAGTTGCGTTCGCCAGTTTGACCAGAGCACCAGAATCGCCGCGGCCAGATAGCACAGCGCGATCCGTTGCGTGACCCCATAGATGCGCCACGTGTGCAGGTCCAGTCCGTAAATTGGCATAGCGTTCACGAACAGCCCAATGGCAATTAGAATCAGGCTTCGCTTCACGGCATGCAGAAAGATCTGCCCGCGCGATTCTCCCCGGGCCAAGCGCGCATTGAACGAAAGCACCATCGAGACGCCGACCAGAAAAACAAATGACGGGAAGATGAAATCGGCGGGCGTCCAGCCATTCCACTCGGCGTGCTTGATGGATCCATAGGCCAGGTCGTCGCTGCCCGGATTGTCCACCACGATCATCCCAGCCACGGCCAGCCCGCGAAAAACATCGATCGAAGTCAGCCGCCGCGAAGGGACTTTGCCGGACTGCAGGTTTGTTGAGACTTGCGGAAGCCTTTGCGCGGTGGTCATGTCCGACAACTATAGACCGGTGCGCTGTGACTGTCATCGCAGATGGGAAGCATTTTCATTCTTCGCCGACCACGCCGCCACGCCGGAATTTGCTAAAATCCACGACGATGACGATTACAGCGACTGAAACAACTCTGGTTTCCTCAGGGACGGTGGTTACCGCCAAGGGGGATGGCCCTGCGGCGGGTGTCAGCGAGGCGCACAACCGCGTGTTTCTGGTGACCCTTTCCATCACCAAGATCATCGAGCAGGAATCTCTCGACGTCAGCATCTTCGGATCAGCCGACGGCGCAACATGGGGCGCAAAGTCCATTTTGGCATTCAAGCAGGAGTTCTACGCGGGAGAATATCCGCTGCTGCTCGACCTGAACGCGCATCCGGATGTGAAGTTCGTGCGCGCCCATTGGGAAGTCGCGCGCTGGGGCCGCGGAACCGAAACGCCCATGTTCGAATTCGGCGTGACCATGAAAGAAGTTCCCGCCGAGATCCTGCGTGAAGTCGCCAAAGGATGAGAATTGTTGATTTTTGATTGTTGAATAAACCCCTTTTCCTTCCCACGATCGCTTGAGGAGCGGGTTTTCATTCAACAATCAACATTCAACCATCAAAATTTGCTTTCCTGTCCCAGCAATGAAACCTGACCCGCAAGTGACCATGCGCCCGGCGCGCAACGTACGCGGCAGTGTACAACTGCCAGGCGACAAGTCCATCTCCCACCGCTACGCCATGCTCGCGGGCATCGCCGAAGGCTCATCGCGTCTCGAGAATTATTCCACCGGTGCCGACTGCGCCAGCACTCTCGCTTGCATGCGGTCGGTCGGTGTTGCCTGGGAGCGCAAAGAGAATGTCATTGAGGTGCAGGGCTGCGGCTCTTCTCTTAAAGCCCCGTCCGCCCCGTTAGACTGCGGCAATTCCGGGTCGACCATGCGTATGCTGAGCGGCATTGTAGCCGGACAGCTTTTCACCAGTGAGATGGTCGGCGACGAGTCGCTCTCCCGCCGCCCCATGGAGCGCGTCATCCAGCCACTCTCCGCCATGGGAGCGAAGATCGAGTCGCAGCAGGGCAAGCCTCCTCTCCGCATCCAAGGCGGAAATCTCAAGGCCATCGATTACAAGATGCCGGTGGCCAGCGCTCAAGTGAAGTCCTGCCTGTTATTTGCCGGATTGTTTGCCGAGGGCGAGACCCGCATCGAAGAGCCGCTACGGACCCGCGATCACAGCGAAGTAGCTCTGCGCACCTTCGGAGCACATCTCGACCGAAAAAGCCTGGGGCAGGGAAGCGAGATTCGCATTCGCAGCGGGCAAGTGCTGAAGGGAATCGATGCCCGCATCCCAGGTGATCTTTCCAGCGCAGCTTTCTTCCTTTGCGCGGCTGGATTGTTCCCCGGATCGCAACTCACGATTCCCCATCTCCTGATGAATCCCACCCGTGCCCGCCTGCTCGACATTCTTATGCAGATGGGACTCCGCATCTCGGTTACGCAACTGGAGGAAATCAACGGGGAACTCGTGGGTTCCTTGCAAATCGAGGGCGCTGGCCTGAAGGGCGGCAAGATCGCCGGCGCAGATTCCGCCGCCCTCATCGACGAGATCCCCGTACTCGCCGCGATCGCTCCCTTCACCGCTCAGGGACTCGAAGTGCGCGACGCCAAAGAACTGCGGGTAAAAGAGTCCGATCGCATCGCTGCGGTCGCCACGAACTTGCGGCGCATGGGCGCCCAAGTCGAGGAACTCGAAGACGGTCTCACGATTCCCGGTGGACAGACGCTGCACGGAGCCGAAATCGACTCCTGCAGCGATCACCGCATCGCCATGGCGTTCGCCATCGCAGCTCTCCGCGCGCACGGCGAGACCCTGATTCACGGCGCCGATGCTGCCGCAATTTCTTACCCGGCTTTCTTTTCAACGCTCGAAGAAGTTCTCGAACGCTAGCTACAGGATTTCGACCAGGTCGCACTTGTTCTTCCCCCGAAACGCCTTATCCCGCAGGGCTTTTCGACTCCAACCCCTGTCTCGGGGAAGCTCATCTAAATTCACAAGTCTGGCCGTACCTCCGCTCTCCTCGGGCTTTGCCGGAGGGGAAGGTGTGTTCGGGACAAGGAGTTAATAAAACATGAAACGGTATCTAGGAATCGTGCTCGCGACACTTTTTATCGGCGTACCCATGCTGTTGGCGCAGGAGAGCGAACATATGGACCACGTCGAACTCGGCGCCTTTGTCAATTATTACCGTCTGTCGGATCCGGGGCCGACGAGAAATTTCATTGGCCTTGGCGGGCGCGCAGCATTCGGGATTCGGCCCTCCGTTCAGATGGAAGCCGAGATGGCGTACGACTTCAAGCGGAACTACACCACTACCTTCAACAATGGTGTAACGAATGCGGATGTAACTTCCCGTCTTCGCACTTTGCACGGATTTTTCGGTCCGAAATTTCAGACCGGATCGGGAGCCTTCCGCGCCTTCGTTACCGGGAAAGTCGGGTTCGATAATTTCAGCGTGACCGGTGCGAATGCGCCCGCCGGATTCACCAACAGTGTTGGACTAGGAACCGGGGCCACGTACTTCGCGTTGTACCCGGCTGCTGGCATTGAAGCGTTTGCGGGACCGATTGGTCTTCGCCTGGAAGCTGGCGATGACATCTTCTTCAATGGGGGCGCGCACAACAATCTGCGAGTCACTCTCGGTCCGCAACTCCGCTTCTAGTAGTCAGCTTAGAAATCGAATGGCGGCCTATCCGGCCGCCATTTTTTTGTGCCGCTTTGACGTTCTCTGAAATGGGTCCCGCTCGGTGGGGCGCCACGGATCGCTGCTTTTGCGAAACCTGGAAGTCTGAGCCCCTGTGATACAGTAATGCCCACGCATGTGGCCGGCTGGGGGCTGGCCGTCCTCAAGCTTTGTCCTTCGTCCAAGGAGCAATCCATGACCACTCTCCGCGACCTCGTGAAAGACCGCCGAGTCTATTCCGTTGACGCCACCCGCACCGTTCTCGAAGCGGCGCGTTACATGATGGAGCACAACGTGGGCGCAGTGCCCGTGCTCCGCAGCGGAGATCTGGTTGGCATCCTTTCAGAGCGCGATATTATGAACCGCGTGGTAGCGGTGGGCCGCACCCCCGGCACCACGTCCGTCTCTGAAGTAATGACCGCCAACCCGCGTGCGGTCGCTGCCGACGAGAGCATTGAGGAATGCCTCTTCATCATGCGCGAGTTCGGCTTCCGCCATCTTCCCATCGTCGATGGTACTCAGCTGCGCGGACTGGTGTCGCTGCGCGATGTCCTTATGTATCAGGCGGCTGATATTGAGCGCCAGGCGCGGCGGGCCGCGTCATAAAACGGGCTTCAGCTTCGAGTGTCGGCAAGGGATTCAGCTTCTAAGGATCGTATAAGGCTTAGGTCCATCGCCCTGACAGCGTCTGGCGTCGTCGGCCCATGCTCAATGAGGTTTCGGTGCGGTGACGGTTAGGCTCACCGTGGGACTCGACGTGCCCGTCGTTCCACTGTTGCTGGAAATGACTCCATTCACATCGACTCCGACCACGGTGAATGTATAGGTGTTGGCTGGCGTCGTGCCGTTCGGAGTCGAGGTGGTAGCGGTGGTGTTGCCGCAGGCCGGCAACAGAAGCATCGCCGCGCTGATCATACACAGGGCCAACAGTCCCCACGCTTTCCCGGACCGCCTCCTCCCCGTAGCTGCCCCCACTCCCGCCAAGGCCAGCAAAGGCATCATTAACCAAAGCCCATAGGTGTTGTGCGGGTGAAACGCGGCTCCGGTAATCACCGGTCCAAAGGTGCTGATCGTTAACGTCGAAGTTACTGGGGCGGAGATCACACTGGGATTTGCCGGACTGAACGAGCACACCGGAGCAGGCGTAACCAGCGGGGTGATGGTTGCGCAGGACAAATAAACTCCAGACTTCTTTGGGTCGCTCGCATCGCTGGGACTGCTGTATCCGTTGATCGGATTGATGCTGATCACGCCCTCGGCGCCGCTTCCAGCCACAACGCTACTGGGAGCCACTGCGCTCTGAACGGTGATCGTAAACTGCGGCGTGACCGCCAGCACAGTTAAGGTCAAAGCCGGAGTCGTGAAGGTCGTCGTCGGTCCCTTCCCGGTGATCGTAATACTGTAGTTCACCGTGGTGGTCTGGGCTGTGGTTGTAATCGTGGCCGTAGCCGTCGCGGGAGGAGTCACCGACGCGGGACTCACCGTACAAACCGGCGTGGAGGTAGTAGCCTGACTCGATGTGACCTGGCAGGTGAGATCGACTGTCCCGCTAAAGCCATTGACCGAGCCAATCGTGAGGAGCGTCGACGCAGTTCCTCCCGGCGCTATCGCGTCCGTGGAAAGATTGGACGCCTGGAGGGTAAACTCCGTCGTCCCCTGGCCGGCGAGTGGCGAAACCGCCAGCACCACCACGGTCAACGAGCACACAATTCCTAGCGCCGCGCGTTTGATGTACGGATCAGACTTAGCCCAATCGGATTTGAACATTCGTAAGATTCTTGATTCAACTACGTTCGATTCGTGGGATTACCAATTAGCTGCCCGCCCGGGCTTACAAACTATGTCCACGGAATTTTCCATACTAACATCCCGGCAACCTTCATTGCCTGCCGCCACTGAATCGACAGGTACCCCGACACCGGATGGACGCGAATGCTTACGAAGTCACCTGCTAGCGTATTTCCCTCATGAACTTCGTGTCCTTCGTGGATCATCCATTCAAGGAACCGTTACGATGACTCCCGTGCACTGCCTTGCGCCCAGCCGTCGATAGCTATGCTGGACGGCAGAGTCAAAATAGATCGCGTCTTCGGCCTCCAGCACGAACTCTTCGCTGCCGATCCTGATGGCAAGAGATCCCTTCAGCAAGAAAAGGAATTCAATTCCGGGATGCTGATGTGGCTTGACCTTCTCCGGGGCCATCTCCTGAAATTCCGCCAGAAAGGCGCTCAACTTGCGTTCCGTCGCACGATAGTCAAGGCATTCGAAAAAGTATGGGACGTCCTGCGTTCCCGGTCGCTCCGGAAACCGCACGCGTTCCTCCCGCCGCACGATTCCGACGACGCGCCGCTTTCGCTCGTCCGTAAAGAAATAATCCAGCCCCACACCGAACACCATGGCAATCCGGAGCAGGGTCGGCAGAGTAGGGAACAGTTTCCCCCGCTCCAGCTTCGACAGCAATGCCGCCGAAAGCCCGGTGTGCTTGCCCAACTCCACGAGTCCCATGTTCTTGCGCAGGCGCAAGGTCCGCAATTTCTCGCCGATGGAATACCGGCCAAGACCTTCAACAATCGCGTTCGAAGCGGTAGCCATTTCATGAAAATAAAACAAAAGTTCCTGCCAGTAAATCGCGCAAAAAAAAGAACCCGGCACCTCTGCCGGGTTAATGCAATTAGAAATCCGCGCGCCCTGCCCCCTGCCTCACTTCGGCTGCTGCGCAGGTTTCTTCTTAAACAATCCCATCACGCTGTTGATCGGATTCTGCTGCTGTTGTTGCTGATTCTGATTGCCGGTCGCGCCACTGGCGAATGCACCGAGCAGTCCGGTGGCGATGCCCTTTACGTCAGGCGTGAACTTCGGGTCGGACGTGGTTCCAGTTACTCCGAACGGAATGCCCATTCCCCCCACGTCGGCCCTCATTTTAAAAGCGAGTTGATTGCTGGGGCTAACCGTACCCGCACCAGTGAGCACTCCGATTGCTGGTACGTCGAGATTCAGATTGTTCGCCTCGGTCCCGGCGGGAGAATTCTTCACATCGGTACTGAAATTCTGGATCGTCGTGTCATTTCCGGTATTCTTCCCCGCGAGTGCTGCGACCGCAGCCAGTTTTTGCCCCAGGTTGAAATTCGCCAGCCGCGTATTCTCGACCTTCACATTCCCAGTAGTAACTAGCTTGTCAACAGGCCCCGTGCTGTCCGCATGGACATTGAGATCTCCGCCCGTCAATTTTGCGTTCGTGGGCAATGTCACGCCCACCGCAGGCAGCATCGCCTCGAGATCGTCTACCGGCATACCCGAGCCGTTCAACTTCAAGTTCACAGTGGTCACCTTGCCGTGCGCATCGTATGTTCCCGTCAAATGCGCGACCGCCTTGCCCATGGAAATATCGCACTGCTGAATGTCCCCGGTTTGCCTCACCAGGTTATGGACGACATTAAACTTCACATCGACGGGACGCCCCGCCGGCGTGCCTTTCTGCGACACTTTAAGATTATTCACCGTCACCAGGCCATTTGCCTTTGCGTCACGACCGTTCGAGGTCACGGTCCCATTCAGATCCGCAAGGCCCCCGACTCCTGCCGCCGGATCAATGAAGCCGGACTGAGCCAGGTTCATCTTCTGCACCGATATTTTGGCGTTAACCGGAGTGAGCGCTGCGTCGTTTGCATTGATGGGTCCAGCCTGGCCATTCAGTTTCATGCTTCCGCCACCTGGCAGATCGGATGACATTTGAAACGGAAAGGGCGAATTGAATGAGAAGTTTGTTACTTGAATATTAACCTTGTCGTAAACCCTCTGACTCTGCGTCGCGTTTGCCTGCGACACCGTGAGTCGCCCGTTGTTCACATTCAGCTTCCCGACCGTCACGTTGGGATTGCTTGGCGCAGCCGAGCTCGGCTTCGCGTTCTGCGCTGTCCCATTAGGCGACGGAGTCGGTTTTGAGGAAGACGGAGATTCGGGTGCGCCAGGAGTGGACGTCGCGTTCTTCGTCCCCAGGCTGGAAAAATTCCACTTCTCGCCGTTGTCCGACCTCACCAGGCTGATCTGCGGATCGTTGAGCGTAATGTTTCTTACGTTCAACGTTCTCGAAAAAATCAGCGGAATCATCTCCACTCCGACCCGCAGCGACTTGGCCTGGACAAACGCACTCTTGCTGAACGTCGGATCGTCCGCAATGGAAATGTTGTCCGCCGCAACCCCGCCGCTCCATAACGAAAGCGACAGATTCCCAACCTTTACCTGGCGTCCTAATAAGTCGGTCAATTCAGATTCGAGCTTTGGCCGAAAAGTATTTGCGTCAATGACGAACGGAAGAATGATCGCGATCACGATCAATAGTGCAATGATGATTCCTAAGACTTTAAAGAACCGTTTCATGATTTCTACCTCCTGCCGGAGCGGCAAATTGCGATCGTACTCGAGGAAGAATCCGTGGCTGAGGCAAGTGTATCACTGCGTATCCTGCACCAATTCCGGAGATGGAAGCGCGGACTCTGCTTGCTTCTCGCGGCTGTTGCTGATGCGTTGCGCCGCCGCCAGTTCCTTCTGGGCCTCTTGCTTGCGCTCCATGTGTTGCAGTATCTGCCCACGCACGTAATGCGCTTCCGGCCGTTCGGGATCGAGCTTTACCGCAGCATCCGCCTCGGTTAGAGCTTCAGCGTACTTCTTCTCGCGCTGATAAATCTTCGCTAGCCCGAGATGAGAATCCACCAGCCGCGGGGAACGCTTCAGAGCTTCCCGGTAGCTGTGCTCCGCGCTTCTGTCGTCTTCCATCAGCCAGTACACCGCGCCGAGTTCCTCGTAATTTAGGGCCATATCCGGCTCGATTGCCGCATCTTTCAAAAATTCGTCCCGCGCCTGCCGATACTCCTGCTTCTTCAAATGTGCCAACCCCATATTGAAGTGGACGAATGGAAGGTTGGGATCGGCTTTGGCGGCCGCCTCGAAATCGGCTAACGCCACGTCGTACTGTTCAAGATTCAGATGATATTTCCCGGCGAAGAGATGGTATTCCCCCGAGTCATTTCCAATTTTGATCAGCTGTTCGGCGGCCCGTTCGTCCAGCTCAGTTCGTCCCGCCCGGTGGGCCGCATTGGACAGTACATACAAATACGGAAACTGCCCGGATTCCTGCCCCCAGAGCGGTTCCAGTGTCGAAGCCGCCTCCTCCCATCGTTGCGCGAAAAAATAGCAGAGCCCCAGCAGGTATCGGGGTTGCACTGCATCCGGCTGCTCCCGCACTACGGACTCCAGCGGGGGAATAGCCTGTAGAAACTCGTTCTGACGGAAATAAACCAGCCCGATATTCAAACGTACGCCGGCAACTTGCGGCATCAGGTGCTCGGCCTTGCTGAGCGCCTCCACCGCCTTGGCCCATTGTTTGCGGCGCATGTACACGACGCCGAGATTTGCGTAGGCAGCACCTGCTTTTGGATCCAGTTGCAGCACCTGGCGGAAATCCTTTTCCGCGTCCTCCAGATGGCCCTGCTGGAGAGCCTCTTCTCCGTTCGCAAACACCGCCGCCGGATCCGCATGTTGCGCCTCAGCATGAGCGTCGGCGCGGGCGGGCCCGCTCTGACGTGCAGTAACTGCCCCTGCAGTTCCCATCGCCAGGCATAAGATCATCGACCGCAATTTTATGTGTGCGCTTGACACCGGTATCACTCTCTGCTGTAGTGTCCGCCAGCGTTCGCTTGAAATTCAAGCGGGCGCGCCCATGCGGAAATCTCTCAGTGCTTCAAGGGTTCGGGTGTAGGCCGCTGCAATGGTAACCATTCGTGATGTGGCGACGGAGAGCGGATTTTCCTCGACCACCGTTTCCATCGTGCTCAACAATGCGCCTTTGGCGCGCTACATCCCCGCCGCGACCAAGAAGCGTATCGAGCGTGCCGCCCAGAAGCTAGGATATCGTCCCAACCAGTTTGCCCGCTCTCTGCGCAGCAAGCGCAGTCACACCGTCGGCGTCATGGTCTTCGACATGACCGATCCCTACTGCACACTCGTCCTGCGCGGCATCGAAAACACGCTCTATCAATCCTCCTACCTGCCTATCCTCACCGATGTTCACAACGAGCGCGGACGCTTCGAACGCTATCTGGAAATGCTGCTCGACCGTCGCATCGAAGCGCTCATCGTAGTGGCCAACTGGCTCTTCCTCGATATCAACCTTCTCGGCGATCTCGAGAAAAGCAGCATTCCCACAGCTATGATCGGATTCGAGCTCAAGACTGATTCCATCAGTTCCGTCATCGTTGATAACGAGGTCGGCGGCCATCTCGCCCTCGAGCATCTCTACTCGCTCGGCCACCGCAAGATCGCCTTCATCCGCGGCCCCAAGGCTCTCACCGACAGCTCCCCGCGATGGCGCGGTATCCGCAACTGTGCCCGATCGTGCGGAATGGAACTGGATGCGCGCCTCGTCATGGACCTGCCTGAGTCCCGCGATCCCATCTCCAGTTTTGAGTCCGGCTACAAGCTGACCGAAGACTTGATCCGCCAGAAGCGTTCTTTCACGGCCCTGCTCGCCTTCGACGACATGAGTGCCTTCGGCGCGATCCGCGCTCTGAATAAAGCAGGGGTCCGCGTACCGGACCAGTGCTCGGTGATCGGCTTCGACGACGTCTCCACCTCCGCCATTTACTCGCCCTCGCTCACCACCGTACGGCAGCCCATGGAGGCCATGGGCGCTTCAGCGGTAGGAATCGTTGTCGACGGGATTAACGCCGTTCTGGAAAAGCGTGAACTCAGCGCCTCTCACCGCAAGGTGGCTCCCGAACTGGTGGTCCGCGAGTCTACCCGCAGCTTGCCTTAGCCCCCCGACGCCCAGTCAGAAAACGGTAACGATTACGGCCCGTCGGATGTCGTTTTTTCTTGACAGTGACCCTGGCATAAACGCACTATTCATACGTTTTAATATCCCTGCGCAGGGTCTCAATCCGAGCAGGCATAAGTGTACGTAACCGGTGACGGGCCGCAAGGCTCGAAAAAAAACAAGCGAGAAGCCGATTGAACCAGCGCGGCCACGTCCGCGCTCATGGGAGTGACTATGAAATCATCACGTCTGCTGTTAGGGATGTTCCTGGTCCCGATGCTGTGCGCGGCCGGTTGGGCGCAGACCGGTTCGATCAGCGGAACCGTCAAGGATCCCTCCGGAGCAGCCATTTCCGGAGCGACTGTAATCGTTACCAGCCCCGAACGCGGGATCAATCGCCAAATGTCGAGCAACTCGACCGGCGACTACAGCCAGACCGCCCTGCCGGAAGGCTATTACGACGTAATTGTGACCGCTACCGGCTTCAAGAAATTCGAAGCCCGGAGGGTGAAGCTCGACGTGGCCGAGAAGGCGCGCGTCGATGCCACCCTGCAAGTCGGCGCTGCCACGACCGAGGTAATCGTCGAAGGCGAGAACGTCGCGCAGGTCGAAACGCAATCTTCCGAATTGGCCGGCACGGTGACCGGAAAAGAAATTACCCAGCTCGAACTCAACGGGCGCAACTTCACGACCCTAGTCATGCTCGTTCCCGGTGTCAGCAACCAGACGGGATACGACGAGCCGCAGGTCGGCATCAACGGCAACGTCTCGTTCAGCATGAATGGCGGCCGCGTAGAGTACAACAACTGGGAACTCGACGGCGGCGACAACATGGATAACGGCAGCAACAGCACCCTGAACGTTTATCCCAGCGTTGATTCCATTTCCGAGTTCAAGGTTTTAACTTCGAACTACGGTGCCCAGTATGGCCGCAACGGCTCCGGAACTGTGGAAGTTGAGACCAAGAGCGGCACCAAGGCTTTCCATGGCGATGCCTATGAATTCGTGCGAAACGACGCCTTCAATGCGTTGAACTACAACGACCAGGTATCGCATGGCGGAAATGGAAAGCCGGCGCCCTACAAGAAAAACGATTACGGCTATACCGTCGGCGGACCGTTTTTTATTCCCCATGTCTACAACGAGAACAAGGAGAAGACATTCTTCTTCTGGTCGCAGGAATGGCGGCGTGATCGCACACCGGCGTCTTTCAACTCGCCTGTGCCGTACAGCAAGGAACGCGCCGGCGATTTCTCAGACCTTTGCCCGAACCCATCCACCGGTTCTATGGATGACTGCCCTACCGATCCTCGCACCGGCGCGCCATTCAACTTGGCCGCCACCGGGCCCCTTCCTATCGATCCAGTGGCGACCGCTTTAATGCCTCTGATTCCCGTGGGCACGATTGACTCGCCCGGCGCGTCCAGCTTTGTGAAAAACGTCACATTGCCGACAAACTGGCGCGAAGAGTTGTTCCGCATTGACCACAACATCAACAGCAAGAACCGCGCTACCTTCCGCTATATCCATGATTCGTGGACTTACCTCGAGCCCGGTCCCATCTGGGATGCCGCGTCATTCCCGACGGTTCAGACCTTCTTCAACGGACCCGGCGTCAGTATGGTGGCTCGCCTCACTAGCAACCTGTCACCGACCCTTCTGAACGAATTCGTTGCCAGCTATACGACCGACCACATTTCCTTCAAATCTGTTGGCTACTGGCAGCTTCCTTCAGGCGGCCTGCCCATGGGATATCTCTTCAACAATGGGGCGGCCGGCAAGCTTCCCGCCGTCTATCTTAGTGGTGGCATCTACGACGGCATCGCTCAAGACCCCGATGGAGTGTGGCCCGAAGGTCCCTACAACTCGAATCCCACCTACACCTATCGCGACAACATGACCAAGATCATTGGCCGCCATAACCTGCAGTTTGGTGCCTACATTGTAACGGCCCAGAAGAATGAGCTGAGTAGCCTACAGTTAAACGGCGCGCTCACCTTCGACACCGGCTCCAAGCTGAGTAGTGGAAACGCATTCGCCGACATGCTGCTCGGCAATATTGGTTCCTTCGGACAGGGCAGCAAACAAGTGAAGTTTTACAACCGATACAAAATTGTTGAACCCTATTTCCAGGATGACTGGCGCGTTACCGATCGCCTTACCCTGAATCTGGGCTTGCGCGTGAGCTTATTTGGAACTTATCGTGAGCGCTATCATCAGGCGTACAACTGGGATCCAACTGTTTACGACGCGACAACTGCGCCCCTACTCGACGATGCCGCCGGCACTCTCACAGGAAACGCCGGAGCTCTGATTCCCGGCAGCGGCAACCCGCTTGACGGCCTCGTTCGTTGCGGCGCGCCCGGTGGAACTGTGAACCTCGCGGGGTGGGGACCGGCTACGGTCGGCACAACTTCGCAGCCAGGCTGCATGAAGGGGCACCTCTTCAATCCTGCTCCACGCATCGGTTTTGCCTGGGATCCTCGCGGCAATGGTCGAACCGCAATCCGCGCAGGGTACGGCGTCTTCTACGAACACGCCAACGGAAACGAGGCAAATACCGAAGGTATCGAAGGGCAGACCTCTCCACTGCTGCAGAGTGCAACCCAAAACAACATTCCTGGCTATACCAACATCGGGAATACGGGGCTGACCGGAGTGGCACCTAGTTTCCCCTTCAGCTTCATGTCAGTCCCGACGAAGGTAACTTGGCCTTACATGCAGCAGTGGCACATGGACGTACAGCAACAACTGCCGCAGCATACCGTTGTAACCGTTTCGTACGTTGGCAGTAAGGGCACGCATCTGGGCCGGCAGAGTGACCTCAACCAGCTTTATCCAGTTGCGGCAAGCCAGAACCCTTACACCGCAGGCGAGCCCATCAGGGACCAGATTACTTACGCCGATGGCACGTCAGCATCGCCCGATTGCGGGGCCCAAGTAGCCGGCGGTAGTTTTGCCCAGGACCAGTTCGGCGTTCCCACCAACGCAGTTACTTCCGGCGGCGCACCAGTTCCTTATGCCGGGGCGGGAGTGATGAGCCCCGCGGTAAACCTCGGTGTCGCAGCCTGCGGAGTGATTGCCGATTATTTCCGACCCTATCGCGGCGTTTCCACCATTACGAAGTTGGAGAATAAATCGTCTTCCGTCTACCATGCTCTTCAGGTTTCCGCCCGCAAGAGCGTGGGAGCCCTCAACCTTAGCTTGGCTTATACCTACAGCCATGCCATTGACGATACCTCGGATCGTTACGACGGCGCGTTCGTTAACTCGTATGACTACGCAATGAGCCGAGCAAGTTCGAGCTTCGATCAACGCCATATGTTAAACGTTGGTTACATCTACGATCTGCCGTTCTTCCGGCATCAGGGCCTGATGCACACGGCTCTGGGTGGATGGCAGTGGTCCGGAATCGTCACGTTCTCCACCGGAACGCCATTCACGGTCAGCAACGGAAGCACGTTCGGCGACAACGCTGGAGTTGGCAATGCGCTCGGAAGTGGATCGTATGCCGACATCGTGGGCAATCCCAAGGCGGGTGTTCCCGGAACCGGCGCTGTTAGCTCTAACGCGTACGCTGGATTCTTCTATAACCCGGCTGCCTTTGCAGTCCCAACCGGCCTGACCTTCGGCACTGCTGGCCGGAATGGTCTGCGCAACCCGAACCGCACCAATTTCGATATGGCTGTGTTCAAGCATTTCGCCATTCACGAGAGCATGGCCTTCGAATTCCGGGCAGAGGCATTCAACGTGTTCAATCACGACGAGTGGCAAGGACCCTCGGGAACATTCGATGGAACAGGCTTCCTCGAGATCCCTGGAGCTCACCTGGCTCGCGTACTGCAGCTGGGCGCGAAGTTCCTCTTCTAGTTCTCACGGCCAGACAACACAGAACCGGCCTCGCAAGAGGCCGGTTTTTTTGTCTTGCGAAAATGGGGATTCGTATCAGGGCACCGCTTCAGCGATGCCGCCAGAAGACCGGCATGAAGGCCCCTTCAGGGGCTGTTGTGACGTCTGCTTATCTCACGGGTTCAATTCGTTCCGCAGTTGCTTCGACAGCTTCTCGATCCGCTTGAGTTTCTCGATGATGTCCTTTGGCAGAGTGCCTTGCCGGACACCGGCCACGTCTGTAGGAATGGTTTGCGCAGTGCGCGCCAAGTCGTCGGCATCCCGCTGTAGCTTCACCGGATCGATGTGGCGCTGCAACTTGGGCTCATCCGATGGCGTCTTCCCGTGATCTCGATCCATCGACGGCGGCGGCGGTGGCACGCCGGGGATGTAAACGTCCTTCATCTGGGCGCGCGCGGGAAGCACGCAAATTGAAAGGATGATCGCTAGAAATGCAGCTTTCGCCATGGCACGCCTCCGGACCGCAATGGCGGAGTTCAACTATTTTACTCCGGCCGGCTTATGTCCCGGGTCGCAGGGTGGCCCAGGTCTCGCCGCATTTGCGAGACCTGGGAATCACGACAATCGAGATCTCCTCGTTTTTCCACAACCCTTATGTGACATCTGACCTTGCGCGTCGCGTGGACATTGCGTCATCATCGCGCAAAGCGGCAATGCAGGCTGAACCCGCATCGCTTCCCATTTTGGAACTGCGTTCCAAAATCCAGTCTGCTAAGTTCTTTGAAACCAGGATTTTGCCCGTAACTGATTGTGCCCCATAGATTATTTCGCAATTTCGCGCCAATGTGCTGATTCCAATAGACCGAGGGGGAGGGGGATACCCTGCCAGTTACTACCCAATCCCATTTTGGGAAAACACAGCGGGAAAAAAATTTCGCCGGCTATTCTGCGCCAAGGAGAGTGCGACACAGAGACTTGACGGACCGTGGAAGAGCGGCGCTTGGAGCGCCGCGTTAGGCGCACAAGAAACAACGGGGCTTTAGCCCCCAGATCCCACCGGAACTGCCACACGTCCTCCGACCACCTGCAACGCCTGTTCCAGATCCGCGAGCAGGTCCACGACACTCTCGATTCCAACCGACAAGCGCACCATCTGCTCGGTGACGCCCATTTGCTGTCGCTGCTCAGCCGAGATCATCGCGTGCGACGTCAGCACTGGGATCGATACCAGCGACTCGACTCCACCGAGACTTGTTGCCAGCGTGAACATACGCATCGCCTCGCTCACGCGGCGAGCGTCGTCGCCCGTACCTTCCACTTCGAACGTGACCATCCCGCTTCCCCCGCTCATCTGCGCCCGCGCAACCGCATGCTGCGGATGACTCTTTAGAAACGGATAATGCACGCGCCGTACTTTCGCGTGCTGCTCCAGAAATTCCGCCACGCGCAACGCATTATCGTTTTGCCGAGCCACGCGAACGGCCAAAGTCTTCAGCCCTCGAATCAGCAGCCACGCCGCATGCGGATCCATGCAGTTGCCCAGAGTCGTCCGCGTCTCCCAAAGCTGGTCCATCAGTTCTTGGCGCCCACACACAACACCGCATGTCAGATCAGCATGTCCACTGAGGTATTTCGTCCCCGAGTGCATCACCAAATCGATGCCAAACTCCGCCGGATGCTGATTGATCGGCGTCCCAAACGTGCTGTCAATCATGCTGAGCAGGCCATGCTGTTTGGCCAGAGCCGCTGTCCGCTTCATGTCGATCACGCGCAAGGCAGGATTGGTAGGCGATTCCAGGTAGAGCAATCTCGTGTTCGGACGAATCGCCTTCGCGTGTTGCTCGCAGTCCGTCGTATCGACAAACGTGGTTTCGATGCCCACTTTCGGCAGCCACTGCGAGAAGAACTTCGTCACACCGCCATAGATATCGCGTTGCGCCACGATGTGATCGCCCGCCTTCAGAAACGCGAGAATACTCGTCGTAATCGCTCCCATTCCGGAAGCGAAGACGCGAGCGCCCTCCGTTCTTTCGAGCGCTGCCAGTGTCTGCTCCGCCAACGTGATCGTGGGGTTTCCCCACCGCGTGTAATAGCGGTCGGTTGTCGTGACGCGGATCTGCTCCTCGTTGTCCGCGACCTCGAATGTCGAAGTCTGGTAAATCGGCGGAGCGACCGGACCGTTCTTCTTCTCCAGGTCCGACGCGCCATGAACGGCAGCCGTTTCCGAACGGCGTTTGCGGAGTGTCATAGCAACCTCATTCCGTCAAGACTAATAGCGGCAAATCCGCTCGGCAAGCAAAAGCGCGCCGCGCACATTTATAATGCCGCATTCGCATGGATCTGGGTCTTAAAGGTCGAGTTGCCCTGGTTGCAGCTTCGAGCCAGGGAATAGGCTTAGCCACCGCCGAAGCCTTCGCCGCAGAAGGCTGCCGTGTGGCCATGTGCGCCCGCAACCAGCAAGCCCTCGCCGCAGCCGCGGACAAGATCCGCAAGCAACACGGCGTCGAAGTTCTCACCGAGGCCTTCGATGTGACGAATGCCGAGAGCGTCAGTCGCTTCGTCGCGGCGGTAGCCAACAAGTTCGGCAGCGTCGATATCTGCGTGACCAATGCTGGAGGACCTCCCGCGAAAGGGTTTCTCGCGGCCACACTGGACGATTGGCAAAATGCGATCGATGCCAACTTCCTCAGCACGGTCTATTTCGCCCGTGAAGTCATTCCGCACATGCAGCGCAAGCATTGGGGAAGAATCATCACGATCACCTCGATTACGACCAAGCAGCCGGTTGCGGATCTGGTCTTATCGAATGCGGTGCGCGCGGCCGTAGTCGGCTTGGTGAAGAGCCTGGCCAATGAGTTCGGCAAAGACGGAATCCTGGTCAACAACGTTGGACCCGGCTTCACGGCGACGGACCGGCTCAAAGAACTGGCCAAGGCGCGATCGTCGGCCAGCGGCAAGAGCGAGCAGGAGATTTTCGATGCTTGGGCCGCGGACGCGCCACTCAAGCGACTAGGCGACCCGCGCGAATTGGCAGAAACGGTTGTGTGGCTCGCCTCGGAGCGCGCCTCATATATAACGGGCCAGACCGTGCTGGTCGACGGCGGAATGTATAAAGGATTGTAGAGTAGCGCCGGCATCTTGCCGGCTGTCGCGAGGCGTCTCCGGCCTCGCACCATGTGACTTATGAGATCCATTGCTTCACGAATATCAGTGATGAGCGGCGAAGGTGCTCTTTCGGTCTTCGCCCGAGCGAAAGAGTTGGAAGCGCAGGGACGCTCCATCATTCACTTAGAACTCGGTGAGCCCGACTTTCATGCCGGCCAATCCGTGATCGACGCAGCCAGCAAGGCGCTCTCAGAAGGCAAAGACCGCTACTGCGCCGTCAACGGAATTCCTGCGCTGAAAGAGGAGGTCGCTTCGTATCTGGCGCGCACGCGGCACATTGAAGTCTCGGCCGATAACGTTGTCATCTTCCCGGGCTGCAAAATCGCGCTGTTTCAGGCGATGATGGCGCTCCTCGAACTCGGCGATGAAGTTCTTTATCCCGACCCGGGATTTCCGGGATATCCATCGATCACGCAGGGGCTCGGCGCGGTTGCGGTGCCCTTTACCCTTTCCGCCCGCAATCAGCTGCAACCGGATCCGGACGAGATTGCCGCAAAGATCACGCCACGCACCCGCATGTTGCTTACCAACTCCCCGGGCAATCCGACGGGAACCGTCTACACCGATGCGGTGCAGCGTGCGATGGCCGAACTCGCAGTCCAGCACGATCTTTGGGTGCTCTCGGACGAAATCTACGCCCGCATTATTTATGGCGGAGAGTATTTGTCGATGCTGCGCTATCCGGGAATGCACGAGCGCACCTTGATTATCGACGGCTTCTCCAAGAGCTTCGCCATGACAGGCTGGCGTTTGGGATACGCGGTTGCGCCGCCGGAAGTGGTCCCTGCGTTGAATATGATGGTGGTCAACACGTTCACGTGTGTTGCGGAATTCACGCAGTACGCGGCGATTGAAGCCCTGCGCGATCGTGAGGGCAATACTCCGCGCATGGTCGCTGAATTCGCCCGCCGCCGAGAACAGTTCTCCAGGGGATTGAACCAGGTTCCTGGGTTCCGGTGTTTGCCGCCGGAAGGCGCATTCTATGCCTGGGTCGACATTACGGGAACCGGCATGTCTGCGGAGGACCTTTGCCGGATTTTGCTGGAAGATGCCGGCGTCGCGTGCATTCCCGGAGCGGCGTTTGGACCGGCTGGCAAAGACTTCATTCGCTTCTCCTTTGCATCGTCGATGGAGACGTTAAACCAGGCTGTCGATCGCATTCAAAATGTGTCAGCGGCGTGGCAGGGAACTGCTGCGGCCCGATAGCCGCAAAATATCAACTTTGCCTTCGAGGCTCTTCATGCGAAACCTTCTGGTAGCTTTGTTCCTGTTACTGATTTGCACGATGTGCGCCGCGCAGGCACGACCCTTTCCCGGGCCTGATGTTCCGCAGATCTACC
>Ga0070730_10000810_pt1 | contig 33130 bp, 26 predicted proteins | sample Coa_R1_3_FD_66447 | JGI IMG/M metagenome (GOLD analysis project Ga0070730, IMG submission 66447) | Surface soil microbial communities from Centralia Pennsylvania, which are recovering from an underground coalmine fire - Coalmine... | ecosystem: Environmental > Terrestrial > Soil > Unclassified ... | reverse complement strand
GGCGATGGCCGAACAGCGCGTCGCCGCCGTCGCAGCGCACCGCCAGCGCCACCAGCAGCAGCAGCGGCCCGAACAGCAGGATCAGCAGCACGCTCCCGACCACGTCGAACGCCCGCTTGCTGCGCCGGCCGGCCGGCGGCGTCAGCACCGGGCGCGGCACTTCGCGCGGCCGGAAACTGGTGCGCGGCGCTTCCGCGCCCACCGCCGCCGTTTCGACAACCGCAAAAGCGTCGCGACGCGCAGAAGTGTTCAAACTCGAAATCGAATTCTTCATATCGATCCCTGCTAAAGTAATTCCACAACAGAATGTTCGGAAAAATCTTGCAGGACCGACGAGGGCTGCCCGCTGCCAGGTTCAAAATCTCATTCGCATGCGCAGCATACTAATGGACCGTGCGAACGGAAAGTTGCGGGGCAAATTTGGGTTATCTGCCGCCTCTTAATTGATTCTCATGGGAGAATCTAAAAAATTCTGATAGAATTTTCGTCAGGAGACCGGGCAACGCAGAGCAGGGTTGCGCCCGAAGGTAAACAGCGCCTGTGCAACGCAGCATAGCTCTATCAGAAAATTTCCCGCCCGGTTTTAGTTTTTTTTCGTTCTCGGGGAATTTTTCCGAAAGAAAAACGTAAAATTGCTAATACCTGACAGAGATCGAGCCCCCATGTCGCACCGCAAAAAAATAAACCCGGTCGATCGCTCTTCGGTCCCTTCCGTCAAAGCGATAATTAAGCCGGTTTACCCTAGGCGTCCCTCGCTTCGCGACGTACGCCTGACCGCAATGCTTCTCTCAGGCTTCCTTGCGCTACTCTCGGCTGGGAAACCCAATTCCGCCGCCGCCCAGCAAGCCCCGGCTCCAGCCGCGACAGGCGTCATCTCCACCGAGGCCACCAGCGAAACGCTGGCGGAGGAGGTGCGCCCCTATGAACTGCTGCAGAGCCGCTTTACCCGCCGCACTTCTGTCCCGCCAACACAGGTCGGCGCAGTCGCGTTCCAGGTCAATGCCGTGGCAGATTTGGGATTCAATGACAATCTGTTCGGCCAGGACACCAACGTGAAGTCCGCTTTCTTCGCGGATTACGGCGCACACCTCGACGGCGACTATCACTACGACGGGTTTCGCGCGCACCTGGCCCTCGGCGGCCAGGAGCGGCATTATTTCACGGTCACCAATGAAGATTATTGGCAGGCGACCTCGCGCCTGGAGCTGTCCGAGCAGTTCTCCCATGATTTCGGCGTGTTCCTGGACGGCGGCCTGGAGCGGCTGGCGGTACCGCGCACCGATCCGAACGAGATCAATGGCTTCAAGCCGGCAACCTATCTGCTCTATGACGCGGAAACCGGCACCCAGATCGGCGACGGCGCCCATAACCTGCTGACGGTCACGGCCGGCTACAACCAGTCCATCTACGACCAGTCGTTCGGGTCCCAGGGGCTGATCATCACCAACGACCGCGATCGCCGGGAATTCTTCGGCGACGTGCGGTTCGACCATACGTTCTTCGGCCAGCAAAAGGTCTTCATCGAGGTCCGCCCGGATGGCCGCAGCTTCGGCCGCGACATCGATACGTCGGGCTTCAAGCGGGCGAGCAACGGCGTGCGCACCGACGCCGGCGTGCAGTTCGACATCAACAATCTGTTCCTGATCACCCTGTCGAGCGGCTACCAGGTCCAGTCCTACGCCGACCCGCGCTACGGCCAGATCAACGTGCCGGACGTGAACGCCGAGGTGCTGTGGTCGCCGACCAACCTGACCCAGGTCGACGTCAAGTACGTCCACGAATATTACGAGGACCTGTTCATCGAGAGCCCCGGCTACACCCACAACATGACCACGGTGACGCTCAGCCACGAGCTGCTTCGGGAACTGCTCCTGAAGGCGGACGTGAGCTATGACGACCGCCAGTTGGAACGTTCCGTCCGCCACTACGATATTCTCACGTCCGAGGTCCGCGCCGATTACGAGATCAAGCACGGGCTGACCGTCGGCATCGACTACACGAACCAGAAGCTCGATTCGAACACCGCGCGCACCTTCGTTGACAACATCGTCATGATGACCCTCAAGAAACAGTTCTGAGGCCGGATCAGAAGGGAACCCGACTATGCCCCACGCAGTCTCAAGCAAGTCCGTCCGCTCGAACACCGCCCACCGGTTCGCGCCGCTCTTCGGCCTGGCGCTCGCCGGCCTGATCGCCGGCTGCGCCGAGACGCCGCTGCCCCAGGCCACGGCCCCGGCCGCTGACGCCAACCTGATCCACACTGGCGATACCATCACCATCACCGTGTTCGGTCAGCCGCAACTGACCGGGGAGCAGGTGATCGACGATCGCGGCGAGGTCTCGGTGCTGCTTGCCGGCCGCGCCAAGCTCGCCGGCCTGACCCCGACCGCCGCCGAGGCGGCGCTCAAGGAACGGCTCGGCCGTGGCGGCATCGTCGTCAACCCGAGCGTCTCGGTCGTGGTGACCCATCACCTGCCGGTCTATGTCGTCGGCGAGGTCCTGAAGCCGGGCAGCTACGATTGGCAGGGTGACCTGCGCACGATCAACGCCGTGGCGCTGGCCGGCGGCTACACCTATCGCGCCAAGCAGTCCGACCTGCGCGTGATCCGCCATGACGATCCGTCGCACACGGAAATGGCCGCCGACCAGAGCACGCAGATCCAGCCGGGCGATACGATCATCGTGCCGGAACGCTGGTTCTAACCAGGGCACCGTCATTCCCGTCGCTGGAGACCGATCCGATCAAGCCGTGTCGGTTTGATCGGATCGGTCTCTAATCATCCTGATCTAGCGGGAATGACGGGCCGGTTCGGCGGCCGCTATACGGCCCGGGAGGTCGCCTCGGCCGGATGCCGGCCCGCGTGGGCCCGGCGTTCGGCGATCGCCGAGACATAAAGCTGCTCGGTCTCGGCCGCGATCCGGTCCCAACTCGGGATGGCGTGGACCAGATCGATCAGGCCCTGGCTCATGCGGGCCCGGGTCGCCGGCTCCTCGACCAGGCGGGTGATCGCCTGGGCCAGGCCGACGACGTCGCCCGGCGGCACCAGGAACCCGGTCTCGCCGTCGCTCAGCAGCTCGGCGAAGCCACCGATGTTAGAGGCGACCATCGGCCGCGCGGTCTTGAGCGCCGCCATCAGCACGCCGCTCATCTCGATCTCGCGATAGGGAAACGCCAGCACGTCGGCCCAGCGGAACAGGTCCGCCATCTCCTCGTCCGGGACGAAGCGGAATTCGAAGCGGATCTGCGGCAGGCCGGCCGCTGCCGCCTGGAGCGGGCCGGTGTCCATATAGGGCTTGCCGATCACCAGCACCTCGATGCGCCGCAGCGTCGTGGGCGCCAGGCGCCGGACCGCCTCGATCATCAGGTCGATGCCCTTGTAGGGCTTGATCTTGCCGAACAGCAGGAAGCGCACCGGCCGATCGTCCTCGATCGGCGCCGGCGGCGCCACTGGCTCGGAATCATCGAGGAAGCCATGGGCGATGCGCTGGATGCGGTGCTGCTCGACGCCATAGGCCGCGAGCCGGGGCCGCGCCTGCTCGGTATGAATGATGACCCGATCGAACCGCGCCAGCACGGCGGTGGCGCCGACACGCTGCACGACGGCGCTGGGATTGGCGTTGAATGGCTGAGAATCGTGGCAGGTGATGACGACCGGCGCGATCCGCCGGAGCCGCCCGAGAAAGGCGCGGTCGACGACCGGCAGGGGCAGCCATTGGAAATGGATGACGTCCGGCCGCTCACGCGCCAGCGTCCGGACCAGGCCGTCCATGGCACCGACATGGGCGAGCCCCTTCGCCACCTTGGCCGGCAATCCCGGCCAATGCTCCGCGCCCAGCGCCCGCAAGCCCCCGTAGAAATGCTGACGCAGCGGCACGGCCACCGGCACCGGGTCACGCCGGCCGAGCGCCTTGCCGAAGAAATCGATGCGATGCCCCCGACGCTGCAGCCCCGCCGCCAGCTTTTCGTCATAAGGCAGGGTGAAGAGCGACGGATCGATCATGGCGACGCGCATGCCCGACCCCATCAATGCGCCGCAACCGACAGGCCGACCGGTGCCGCTGATTGGACATCCTTCGCGTCCTTGGGCGAGGCGCCGTAGCGGATCATGGTCAGGAACTCGCCGCCGCCGGTCCGCTTGATGCGATAGGCCGTGCGCTTGCCCGGCCCGGCCAGATGCAGCGCCGAGATCGGGCGGAACGGCTGATAGGGCCGGCAGAACTGGCCGGCCTCGTCGTTCCACATCGGCACGCCGCGGTCGCAGATCCAATTGGCGCCGGCATCGAGGAACCGCGTCGGCAGCCGGTCCTGATAGATCGCCTGATTGAGGGCGAACTGATCATGCGGCGTGATCTTGCCGGTCCGCCGGATCGCGGCGCCATAGCGGCGCGCCCAGGCCTCCCAGTGCGGCGCGCCCGCGCGGATCGCGAACATGCCGGCGTTGAGATGTGGTTTGGACAGGAGCCAGAGGCCGCGCAGCGGGCCGTAGCCCAGCAGGAAATGCTTCGCCGTCCACAGGAACAGCCAGCGCTGGAAACGGTAGGCGCGCTCGTTCTCATGCGCGATCGCCATGCCTTCCTGCCGGGCGCCCTCGACCAGCCCCAGCACTGCCTCCTCGCTCTGCAGCCAGACGTCGGAATCGATCCAGCAGTAGACCTCGAAGCCCGGGAAATATTCCGGCAGGAATGGCCGGACCAGGAAGGCGAGTTCGAGCGGCTTGTCGACCGATCCCGCGTCCAGATGCGGCCGCGGCGCCATGATGACCGCATCGCGCTCGGCAAGCCACGCGCGGTCCTCGTCAGACAGGCCCAGGTCGAAGATGCCAAGCGCATAGGTCGGCAGCCGGCTCGCGGGCAGGCTCGCCAGCCGCTCGAGCGACAGGATCATATGCTTCAGCAGTCCGAAGAATTTCGTGTCGGATGAACTGACGATCAACAGCTTGGCAGGCACGGCTCACTCTCTCCTCGCGATCGATGCGAGGCACGAAGTGCGGCCCGCGACGACAAGATTCTTCACACCCGCTGCGACATCGCCGCATCGGGGGCCGGGGCGTCCGAGGCCCCACAACGACCGGCTGCGACCACGGGAAGCGGTCACCGGCGCCGCGCGGGCTCAGGCCGAACTGAGCGCAAGATTCCGGAAGACGTCGGCCCGGTATTCATGCGGAACATGCATTCCCGCAGTTCGCCGCTACGCCCTCGAAGAACGGAGCATCCTACCGATCGTTCCCGCAGCGCACACGTGTCCATAAAGGAATTGCACAGCAATTGATCGAACTTTGCGCGACAGAATGGGAGCGTTGGACTAGGGTCAGGTGTTAACCAGCAGCACTTTGTTCCTGTCCCTGCCGCTGGATTTCTCACTATGACGCGCGCCGCACCTCGGGTTTCCCCGCGGGTTTCAGTCGTGATGCCGATCTATAACGGCGCGGCCTTTCTTGCCGAATCGATCGAGACCGTGCTGGCGCAGACCATGGCCGACTTCGAATTGATCCTGGTCGACGACGGCTCGACCGACGAGACGGCGCGGATCATCGCGGCCTATGCCGCCCGGGATCGGCGCATCGTGGCGCTGGCCAAGGCCAATTCCGGCATTTCCGACACGCTCAACCAGGGCCTGGCGGTCGCGCGCGCCGACTGGATCGCGCGGCTCGATTCCGACGACCTGATGCTGCCCGAGCGCCTGGAGCGGCAATTGGCCTTCGTCGAGGCCAATCCCGACGTGATCGCCGCCGGCAGCTATTACGAGATCATCGACGCCGCCGGCCGCAACCGCGGCAGCCGCATGCCGCTGCCGCGCACGCGGGAGGAACTGGCCGGCTTCCTCGCCGCCCGCGAGCCCTTGAGCTTCCTGCATCCAAGCATGATCTATCGCCGCCGCGCGGCACTCGAGCTTGGCGGCTACGAGAAACAGACGGAGCCGGCGGAAGATGTGGCCCTGTTCGCCCGCATGCTCGCGACCGGCGCGCCGATCCTGATCCAGCCCGAAATCCTGCTGCGCTACCGCGTCCATGCGAACGCCGTGTCGTCGCGCAACGCCACCCGCCAGTTCATGAGCGTGTGCTGGACCTATCATAATTTCTACGCGGCACGGGACGGCAAGCCGCCGCTGACCTACGAGGCCTATATGGAACATATCCGCCGGCGGCCGCTAGGCGAGCGGCTGGCGCTTCGGCTCCGGCTGCTGTCCGACGGGCTCTATCGCCGCTCCGCCACGGCCCTCGTTGGCGGCCGGCGGGCCTCGGCACTCGCCTATCTGGCGGCGGCCTCGGCACTCCGCCCGGCCAAGGCGATCCGCCGGGCGCTCCGCAGCCTGACGCCGACCGGCGCCGCGTCTTCCCGCTCGTGATGGCCCGCACCTGATGGCTCATTCCGTCAAACTGGCACCCTGCCAGATCGATTACCTCAATCTGGTGCGCGCACTGGCGGCCCAGATCGTCCTGGTCGGCCATAGCACCGCCTATTTCCTGGCCGGCCACGACCGCGGCGGCCGCTGGGAAACCACCGGCGTGCTGGTGTTCTTCCTGCTGTCGGGCTTCCTCATCGCGCTCAGCGTGCAGCAGAAGCGCGACCGGGCGGAATACCGCTTCGGCCATTACCTGATCGACCGGTTCTGCCGCATCTTCTCGGGCTACCTGCCGGCACTGGTGCTGGTCGCGGTCGTCGACGGCCTGATGCGCGACCTGCCCGCCTATCCCTACGCCGCCAGCTCGACGCCGCTGCAGTGGCTCGGCAACCTGGTCATGCTGCAGGAATATCCGCCGTTCCAGATCCTGCGCCGGCTGGGCCTGGGCGACCGGCCGTGGTTCATCGAGGCGTTCGGATCCGGCCGGCCGTTCTGGACCGTGGCGATCGAGTGGTGGATCTACCTCTTCTTCGGCTATCTCGCCTTCTTCGTCGCCCGGCACAAGCGCCTCGCCGCCCGCGACCTGCTGATCCTGGCCGCGGTCGGCATCGTGCCGCTGTACAACGCCATGGGCGGCGTCGGCCAATGCCTGAGCTTCGTCTGGGCGATCGGGGCAGCGGCCGCCTGGTTGCAGGATCGCCTGATGCGCCAAGGCGGGCCGCAGGCCCTGCCCGGCCGACGCCGCTGGGCCTGGGGCCTCGTCGGCATCGTCCTGCTGTCGACCGTGCTGCTTGTCGGCCGCATGGCCGCGACCGACGCGCGGATCTATGACCTGCAGTTCGCGCTCTTCGCCGGCGGCATCCTGTTCGGCATCTTCTTCCTGCTGGGCATGGCGCCGATCACGGTGCCGCGCTTCGTCAGCGGTGCCATCGACCGGATCGCCGACTACAGCTACTCGCTCTACCTGATCCATTACACCGTGCTGATCTGGTTCGTCGTCCATCGGCCGTCGGCCGATCATTACGATATCGGAACATTCATCGAAATATTCGCGATCGCGAACGGCGTCGCCTGGGTCTTCTGGTTCCTGTTCGAGCGGCACTACCATCGGCTGGCCGCCCTGGCGAAGACGCTGCTCGACCGCCGGCGCCCCATTGCCCGGCGCGCGGTCGAACCTATCTCACGATAGGGCGACCTGCTGCCGGCCGTGACGGACGGAAGGCGATCGCAGGACTATCGGCCTTCGGCGGGGGATGTCATGGCAACGCTGCGAATCTTGGGTCTTCTCTTCGGGATGGTGCTGCTCGCCGGCTGCATGGACAGCCGGCAGATGCAGGACTCGCTCAAGCTCTCCGGCCCGTGCGCGCCCAATTACGTGAGCCTGGCTCTGCAGTTCTGACGGGTGCCACCCGTACGTCGCGCGGCCGGTTCTGCAGCACGACCAGCACCAGGATCAGTACCTGAAGCCGCGCATCGAGCAGATTGCCGCCGAGCAGCAGGTAATTGATGAACAGCGCGCTCGCCAGCCAGACGGAGCGCGCGCCGGCGAAGAAGCAATGCAGGACATAGACGGCGAAGGGCACGGCGCCCAGGAAGCCGTATTCGAAGATCAGCTTGCCCCAGGTCGGGTCATGGATCAGGTAGGCGGTCTTGAGCGTATAGCCCTCGATCGAGCCCGGCCCCATGCCGAACAGCGTCGTCGAGAGATGCGGGTAGAGGAAATCCTGGAACAGATAGAACGGCGATAGGAAGCGGGCGAAGCCGCTCGACTGGTTCGACCCGAATTCCTGCAGCCGGTCGAGCAGCATCGCGATCTTCGGACCGGCCAGGAGGAAGGCAAAAACCGCGAGAGCCGGCACCACGATCAGCAGGAGGCCGCCGCGGCCGCGGCGCAGCAGCATCAGCGGCACGATCGCCATGAACAGCACCAGCCCGGTGCCCGAAAACGAGAACGCCAGCGCCGCGGCCAGCACCATCATCCGCCAGGACGGCCGGAAGAATTCCAGCTCGATGATGATCGCGATGGTCATCATCTGCGACAGGCTCGACGGCTCCAGCAGAAAGAAGCCGTTCGCCTTGTTCATGCCGCCCAGCCCCGGAACCGGGATGACGTAGTTGAAGCCATGGCTGATCACGGCGCGTGGGAAGACCGTGTCCCAGGTGAACAGGGTCGGTCCGTGGATCACGGCCTGGCCGAAGAATTGCGCGATGGCGCAGAAGGCGATGATCAGCAGCATCCGGCGCAGCAGCCGGATCGCCCAGGCGAATTGCCGGTCGTCGGGCACGACGAACAACCATGCGGCATAGAGCAGCACCAAGTTGAGAAACGAGGCATAGGACGGCTGCGTGCCGCCGCCCAGCATGAGGGCCAACAGCAGGGTCGCGACCGCGATGGTGAAGAGCGCGGCGCGCGTCGGGCTGACCCGCACCGCGCCGGTCATCGCCATCACCGCCGTGCCGGCCAGGACCACCACCAGCGCCAGCGACAGTTCGCTCTTGCCGACCGTGAGCGCGAACCGGGTCAGGAACAGGGTCGAGAGCAGCATGGCTGCGAGCACGCCTGACACCAGACTCGACCGTTTGGCCGCACCGCGGGCCCAACGGCGTTCGATCCCGTAATCCCCGAACGTCGCGTCCATCTAATCCGCTTTCGTGTTCCGCTTAAGCCCTTGTCAACGCCTGATCGTGCAAAGTCGCTCCATTGTACGACCGATTTATCGAACGAACCTTGGTCTGGTCCCGTGGAACGGAACCGGACGATTAAAGCTTATTCCGGAGAAATGGCCGATTTCATCGTGCCATGAGGAGCGCGAACATGTCGCGGGTGACCGAATCAAAAGTCATCGACGGGCGGGATGACCGCCGGCCCGAAGCGGAGCCGGAGATCCTGGGGCCGCAAGCCGCCGAGTTGGACCCGTTCTTCAAGGTCCTGGCCCATCGCTGCGGCCCATCCATCGCCGGGTCGTTCACGCCCGGCCAGTTCGCCGCCCTGAAGCGCGCCTTCGCCACGCGCGCAATCGATCCGCATCCCGTCGATATCCGCGACAGCTACACGATTTTCGGCTATTCTTTCTATATGGTCCTCTTGATGGGACCGGAGCATCGGTCGGCCGAACGCCGCCGCCTCGAAGAGCCGACTGGCCTCACGCGCGTGTTCCGCGGCTGCCTGAAGGCGCTTTGGTGCGGGAGCGTTTTTGCTGCCGGCGCCATAATTGTGATCGTGTGCAGCGCAACGAATTAGGCCTAGCGCCGTTTACGCGGGGTGACTGGAGCCAGCACCCCGGATAACTTGCCGGTTGTCGCCGCGCTCCTTCCGCTGTTGCCGAGATAGGAACTTGTGCATGACCGACGCCACCACGGGCGGCAGTGGGCTGCCCTCCCCCCCGATTTACCGCCGTAGCGCGCTCATCGAGCATCCCGCGCTCGAAAGCTTCGCGCCGCCGCCGATCGAAACCACGACGATCCTCGGCATGGGCGCGCTGCTGTGGCGCCGGCGCTGGATCATCTGCGCCTCGATCCTGGCGGCGATGGTGGTGGCGGTGCTGATCGGCAAGATGCTGACGCCCAAATACACCGCCGACGGCGCGGTGGTGATCGCGACCCGCAAGATGTCGATCCCGGAACTCGAGACCCTGGTCACGCCAACCGGCGACCAGGCGCTGGTGCGCAGCGAGATGGCGGTGATGAGCTCGCGCCAAGTGCTGACCGCCGTCGCCAATTCGCTGCACCTCGACCAGGATCCGGAATTCAATTCGCGCCTGAAGCCCAAGGACGACAGCCTCTGGGCCGAGCTCAATCCGATCCCCTGGATCCAGGGCCTGATGCGCGGCAACCAGCCGGTCGTCGGCGACGAGTCGGCGGCGATCCAGGACGACGTACTGAACACGCTCACCCGCAATCTCGACTTGGTCAACGACGGCCGCGACTATGTCATCGCCGTGTCCTACAAGGCCGAGAACCCCGAGATCGCGGCCAAGGTCGTCAATTCGCTGATCCGCACATATCTCGATCAATATATCTCGGAGAATCGGGCCGCGACGATCGAGGCCAACCAGTCGCTCGACTCGCGCGGCGAGGATCTGCATCGCCAGCTGCTCGAGGCTGAGCAGAAGGTTCAGGACTTCACCAACAAGACCGGCCTGCTGGTGACGCCGGCAGGCACCGTCGCCGGCCAGCAGGTCGCGGAGCTGAACGGGCAATTGTCGACCGCCCGCGCCGACCGGGCCGCGGCCGAAGCAAAATACAACCAGGCGATCGCTGCCAAGCAGTCGGGCATCGCCGCCAATACCGACGTGCTCGCCTCGCCGGTCATCCAGCAGCTGCGCACCCAGGAAGCCGAGGCCGCGCGCAACCAGTCGGACCTGGAAAGCCGCGTCGGCCCGAATCACCCTGACCTGAAGGCCGCCAACCGGCAGGTGGCCGGCGTCCGCCATGCGATCGGGGTCGAAATCGACAAGGTCGTCTCGTCGCTGCGGGGCCAGGTCGACGTGACCCGCGCGCGCGAGGCGAGCCTGGTGCAGCAGATCGCCACGCTGAACAGCAAGGCGACATCGAGCTCGGCCGCGCAGGACCAACTGCAACGCCTGAACGACGACGCCTTGAGCAAGCGCAAGGTCTATGACGAGTTCATGCTGCGCGTGGCCCAGACCGCGAAGCCGCAGGACCATCAGACCCCCAATGCCCGCATGATCTCGGCCGCCATCGTGCCGCTGCATCCCTCGAGCCCCAAGATCACGCTGATGGCGCTCTTGGCGGGTTTCGCCGGCGGCCTGATCGCGATCGCGGGCTCGATCCTCTATGCCCAGCTCGACCATGGCTTCGAGAACCTGGAAGAGGTCCGCACGATCACCGGCCTGCCCGGCCTGGCCGCGATTCCGCTGGTGCGCAACCTCGGCCGCAAGCGCCTGCCCCATCGCTATGTGATCGACAACCCGACCTCGCCGGTCGCCGAGACGCTGCGCGCCTTCCGGGCGAAGCTGCGCTGGGCGTCCGAGGGACGGGCGCTCAAGACCATCCTGATCAGTTCCGCCGTCCCGGCCGAGGGCAAGACCTCGTTCGCGCTGTCCTTCGCCCGGCTTGCCGCACGCGACGGCTGCCGCGTGCTGCTGGTCGAATGCGACTTCCGCCGGCCGACGCTGGAGACGATCCTGCCGTCGCCGGTCCGGCCGGGCCAGCCGAGCTTCCTCGACGATCCCCAGAGCTGGCGCGACTGGGTCGGCGTCGATGGCCTGACGGGCCTGAACTACCTGACGGCGAGCGACGATTCGAGCCGGATGGCGCCGATGCTCGAGGCGGACGGCATGGGCGCCATCCTGCGCGATGCGCGGCGCGAATATGACTATATCGTCATCGATTCGCCGCCGATCATGCGGGTGCCCGACGGCATGCTGCTGGCCCGCTCGGTCGATGCGGTGGCGCTCATCGTCTCGTGGAAGCGCACGCGCCAGCGGGTGGTGCGCGAGGCGTTGCGCCGCCTCGCCCTCGATCCGGACATGCCGACCGGCATCATCCTGACCAAGGTCGACGGCGTCGCCGGCCAGGACATGTATTCAGGCTACAGCCGGTAGGCCGGCCCTTCGGGGCGGGCGCTCAAAACGACTTGTAGACGATCTCCGGCGCCGGCGCGTTCAGGATGAGCGCCGCGACCAGGATGACAAACGTCAGCGCGGAGGCGCAGGCCGTGCGGAGATAGCGGGAGGAGAGCAGCCCGCGGTCGCCGGCCGACAGCACCGCCGACCGGATGGCCTCCCACGCCGCGAGCACGATCGTCGCCATGGCCAACAGGAGCAGCCAGGCCGCCACGGCGGCCGGCCATCCGAGTCCGGCGACGAGCGCATGGAGCTGGCCCCAGTTGGACCAGAACCACAACAGCGTGAATGCGAACCAGGCGAAGGTCAGGCCGCGCGCAACCGTCTGATAGAGCGGGCGCCGGGCAAGGGCCGCATAGCGTGCCCGGCCCAGCCCGAGGATGAGGCAGGTCTGGTAAAGCTTGTTCGCCGCGACGCCACCGCCCTGAAGCAGGCCGAAGCACAGGAACTCCGAGGTCTGGCCGTGCCAGAAGCCGACGAGGAAAAAGGTGACGAAATATACCAAGACCGCCAGGAACGGTTCGATCCCTCGCGCCGGGAAACGCCGCATCAATGACAGCAGCAGCGGGCTGTAGACGTAGGTCTTGAGCCAGGTCGACAGCGTTATGTGCCACCGGTTCCAGAAATCGATGAAATTGAGCGAGGAAAACGGGCGGTCGAAATTCTCGGGCAGCTCGATCCGGAACAGTCGGGCGATGCCCACGACGAAATCCGTGTAGCCCGAGAAATTGAGATAGAGATAGACCGGATAGGCACCGACGACGACCGCCCCGAGGCCGATGCGCATCGTCGCCTCCCCGGTCGTCGGCAAGGCGGCAATCGCCTCATGCTGGAGTTCCGAGACCAGGGCCGACAGCAGATAGACCTTGAAGAACCCGACGATGATGCGTTCGAGCGCCCGGCCGACGACGAAGGGATCGACCGGCGGGGGCGCCGCCTCGCATCGCCGATAATCCTCGTAGCGCTGGATCGGCCCGGAAACCAGGCTGGTGAAGTTGAGGGTGTAGTTGAGGTAGGAGACGAACCCCGTCGCGTTGCGCGGCAGCGTCTCCCAGCCGTCGATGGCGAGATGCATGACGCGGAAGAACACATAGGACAGGCCGACGGTGACGTATGGCGCCGTCAGCAACAGCGTCGGCGGCACGAAGAGGTAGCGCTTCAGCCAGACGAACAGCGCCAGGACGACGACCGGCAGCAGCCATGAACCCCACCACGGCAGGGTCGGCCGCAGCAGGATGCCGGCATAAGCGATGGCGAGAAAGCCGATGAACGGCAGCAGTTGCGTCCACTGCCCGGCGAAACTCTGGAAGACATACAGATTGACGGCCATCAGCACCGCCGCCCGCCACCATTTGGCCGCGGACAGGTTGAACGCGATCGCGGCGGCCAGGGCCAACGCCAGGAACTGGAACGAGGGAACGGTCATGGCGCGCGCTGCCCGACGATCATGGTGGAATTGGCCCGGCATTGCGCGAAGGCCGGGTCCTGGAGCAGCGCCTCGACCACCCGCCGCCCGATAATCCGGTGGCCGCCGGCGCTCGGATGGCCGTCCGCCGGGTAATAGAGCGACGCGAAATCGCCGGCCGCGGCAAAATCCGGCGTCAGATCGGCGAACTCGGCCCCCTCTGCCTGCGCCGCGGTACGTAGCGCCTCGCCGAGCGCCGCCGGATCGAGGCCGGGGCGGGCATATTGCGGAACGCTCAAGGCGGCATGGGCCCGGTCCGGCACATAGAACAGCAGCACCGGCACGCCGACGGGCCGGGTCTGCGCGGCGATCCGGCCGATGAGCCGGCCCAGCAGCTCCGCCCGCTCCTGCCAGACCGGCGGCAGCGGGCTTTGCACGTAGCTGGACGAATCGGACTTGTTGCTGAGGAAGGCCGAGACGTGCGCCGCCGGATCCCGGTAGAGATAGTGCTGGGCCACGATGAAGATCCGCAGATTGGTCTTCATGAACCCGACGACGTCATGAAGCGTGAAGCCGGGTCGCTCGCTCTGCGGCTCCATCGCGATCGCCAAGTGGCTGAGGTCGAAGGGGCCGACCGTGATGACGATGGCATTGGGCTTGAGCGCAAGCGCCTCCGGCACGCGCCGATCCATCGTCGCGAGATCGCCCCAGTCCGTTCCGAGATTCTGGAAGTCGAAGGGTTGCCGGCAGAGACGCGTCAGCGCCGCACTGGCGCGGGCGGCGAACGTGTCCTCATAGGCCACGAGCGCGCCCCGGCTGGTCGACGAGCCCATCACGACGGCGCGGAGCTGGCCCGGCGCCGCCGGCCGGCAGGATTCGGCGCTGCGATAGCCGCACTCGTTGAACTGGTTGCTGACCCAGGGCCCTTCGGCCGCCTTCGTCTCGGCGGTGCAGTTAGGCCGGAACCGTTCGCTCGTCGCCGGACCGCCGATGGCGCAGGACACGTCGGTCTGCTCGGGCCAGACGATCCGCGCGGCGACCTCGCTCACGACCATCAGCAAGGTGATCGTTGCGACCACGACCAGCGGCAGCAGGATATAGTCGCGTGCGGGCAGCCGGCGCGTCACGGCGTCGGTCGGTCCCGGTTCGGCGCTGTGGTCCGGCACGGCCAGGCTTTCCCGCCGGCCGGTTCAACCGCAGGGCCGCAGGGCGATGGGCTCCCGGAAATCTAAGCGCCGCACCGCCATCGGAGCCCCGGCGATCTCGGCAGGAAGCCGGAGTTCCCAGGCCGTGGCGCCATCGCGCTTCTCGGCAATCAGCGAGAAGCCAAGCTTGGGATAATGATCGCGCACCATCGCATTCCGTTCGGTCGGGATATAGCGGCCGACCAGGCGCGTGACGGCGTGGTCGGCGGCATGATGGACGAGCTCGCGCAGCACCATCTGCTCGACCTTGCGGCCGAGGACCCGGCAGCTCATCAGCCAAGTGTCGATTTCCCACGTGTCCGACGATGTCCGGCGGCAGATGACGACGCTGATCATGCCATTGTCGCCGACCGCATCGACGAGGCGGACCTGCAGGGTGAAGCAGTCGGCGTCGTGCTGCGCCTTGGCGACCTGCGCCTCGGTGTAGCGGCGCGTGGTCAGATTGAACTGGTTCGACTTGTTGATGAGCTGCGTGATCCGCGCCCGCCCGACCTCGTCAAACGGCTGGAAGGTGATTTCCATCTCGAGCGACCGGAGATAGGCATCGAGATCCCCGACCTGGCTGCGCAACGCCACGCGCCGGGAGTTGCCCTCATAGAAGGCGGCGCGGGCCCGGTCCTCCTCGGAGAAGGCGATGGCCTCGAAATAGCCGGCGGCGCCGAGCGCGCGGGCGAAGAGGGCCGGATCGTCGGGCAGTTCGGGGACCGCGACTTCTGGCAGGGCCTGGCGCACCTGGAGGCGCTCCGCCGGATTGTCGTCGAGGAACACCATGGCGTCGATGCCGAGCGACAGTTCCTCGGCAATGGCCGCGATGTTGGTCGCCTTGTCCCGCCAGTTGGCCTGGAACACAGCGAAATGCTCCTCGCGCAGCAGCATTTCCGGATGATGGCGGAACGGCAGCCGGGCGACAGCGTCCTCGTTCTTGGACGAGACGGCCAGCACGACACCGCGATTGCGCAACGCCAGCGCCATGTGCTGGACCGCCAGATGCGCCTCGCCCACATAATCGCCCTGGGCGATGCGGATGCCGTCGAGCCCGTCGTCGCCGATGACGCCGCCCCAGAGCGTGTTGTCGAGATCGAGCACCAGGCAGCGCCGGCTCTTGCCCCGCATCGCGGCCAGCACCCGCATGATGTGGTCGGCATAGAGCGGCAGGAATTTGGCGTCGAACGGCAGCTTGGCGAGGTTCCATTGCGCGGGCGAATGCCATTCCGCGGACCCGACGAGATCGGCCAAGGCCGCCACATCGAACAGGACGCCGCCGTTCTCCGCGGCATCGAGGCAGAGGGCGCGATTGACCTCGGCAATCAGGAACCGGAGTGTGCCCGGCTGAACGCAATCGAAGCTGCCGAGCAGCGGCTCGGGCGGCGGTGCCAGCGTCTGGAGAATGGGCGTGGCCCCGCTGTGTTTCTGGATCGCGTCGCGGATCGCATGGAGCTGCTCGACCGCCGCCTCCGTCCGTTGCCGCGCCTCCTCGGCATCCTCCGGGCATTCCTTGAGCGGCAGGGCCCGATAATCCACGGCGATCAGGACCGCATCGGGCGCGGCGCGGTTGATGATGGATTGCGGATCGAACGCCTCCTGGGCGACCTGATCGTAATCCCCGCGGATGCATTCGAGCACGAACCCATAGCGGGCGGCCGTGGCGACCAGGGCCGGCTCGATGAAATTCAGCGTGCCGGTGCCGATGATGCCGAGCCGGAGCGGCAGGAGCGGCCCGAGATCCTGGCCGGACTCCCGAAGCGTCCCGATGAGACGCGCCAGCTTTTCGAGCTGGGTCTGGTCGAGCGCGTTGTCCGCCAGCGCGCGGACCGCGCGCCCCGGCGTATCGATCTCAAGCAGGCCCGCGCATTGTTGTCGGAAATCCACGGGCGGCCGGGTCAACCAACCGAGTTCCTCTATGTATTGGAAGCTCATGATGAATCCTGGATTGGCGTCGGGAAGCGTGCGCCGCAGCGCGTCTTCAGGCGGATGCCGCAATCAGGTCGATCAACTCGCCGACAGTCTTGAGGCCGGAAATTTTCGTCGAAGCCAAACGCATCTTGAAGGTACGCTCGACCGCGAGGATGAGCCGCAGATGGTTCATGCTGTCCCAGCCATCGACGTCGCGCGCGGTCATTTCCGGCCGGATCTCGATCGATTCATCATCGAACACGTCTTGGAAGACTTGCTGAAGCTTCGTCTCTATTTCTGAATGCATGTCCATCTTCATTTTCCCTCAAAATGAAACGCCACAATAATATTGTAGACATGGATGCATCATTACAGCCGTCCGCGCCGCCGGGCGTACGGACGTTGCAAATGACGGGCGCAACCTCGCCGAGTTCCGGCGGCGTCAGCGCTCGTCATTGACGAATAGAGCAGGTTCTCTCAATGGGCCCCGTAAGCCGTCTTCCGCGGCTAGCGAGCCCATTATGGTTAACAGAAGGTTGACCGATTTAGTCCGAGCGGGAAAGTCTGGTCTCATTTTTGACACAGCACCCGTCTGGAACTTGCGACCGGCGCAGAGTCATAACCAGAAAACCCTTTATCAGCCAATGACTTATGAGGCTAACGCCCGCAGGATCACCGCCGCTCGAAAAAATGGAAGTCGGCGAACGAGGTGTCTTCCGGCGCGGCCGGATCGAACGGATAGCGGTTGGCGATCGTCGCCGTGTGGCGCCACTCCGGCCGTTCCTGCGCCACCCAGGGCGTGAAGGCCCGGTGGCGGACATGGGGCGACAGGCCGGCCGCGTCCTGGTCGCTGGCGTAGATCACCACATGGGAAATGGCGTGGTCGAACAGGTTGCGCATATAGCCGTCGAAGGCGGCATCCTCGACCAGGTGATAAATGACGTCGAGCGAGAGGGCGAGATCGAACGGCCCGAAATCGGGCGGCAGGGCTCCGACCAGGTGAAAGCGTTTGGTCGCATCGTCCCCGAACCGTTCGGTGCAGAGGGCGAGCGCCGCCGGCGACACGTCGACCCCGTCGTACTGGGGATAGTGCGCCAGCGCCAGTTGCGCGCCGTCGCCACAGCCGAACTCGACGACCGACCGGATGCCCCGGCTGTGGACGAAATCGTTCAGCACTTCCGCCTTGAATGCCGCGAGGCGGCCATAGGAGCCGGCGCCGGAATTGCCGCCGGCGCGGTAGCGTGCATCCCAATAGGCCGCCGAGCCGCGGAAGCCCAGACGCTGGCGCAGCCGCTCGACCAGAGGGGCCCGGGCGAGGCTGCGTGCGAGCGGGCCGATCAGCGGCGTGTGTTTCACGAGGGTCACGAGCGGGCGAGCGGCTTGACCGGGCATAAGACACCTTTCGTTCCAGCGTTGGGCAAACGTGCTCTCGCCGGACGAACGGTCCGATCTCGACGAGTCTAGCGGGCCAACACCCCTGGGTCGCCTGGACTCCTCTCATGTCGCGCAAAAGTCACAGCCAGACGTATCGGATTCTCGCCACATGTCCTCGTCATGTACAAGGGGGGAACCGTTTTGCCGCGCCGGTCGTTCCCTCGGTTGAGCGAAATTCGCGCAAAAGATTTAAGAAAAGAACCCAACCCAACCCGGCCGTCCAGACGCTCTCGCCCCAAAAGCGAAGGCACGCCGTCGCACCTTTTCTAGGCCAATGCCGTGGGCCGCCACCAACCGATGCGAAGGATGCTCGCTTCCCGATGAGTCTGCGCGTAAAAGCCATGAAGTCGGTCCGCTGGACCGCGGCAACCACTGCTTCCAACATTGCTGCGCGCTTCGGTGTCACCCTGGTCGCGGCCCGCATGCTGCCGCCGTTTCAGCTCGGCCTGTTCGCCATCGTCAATCTGGTGCTGGGCTTCGCCTATATCTTCGCCGACGCGGGCGTGACCCAGGGCATCATCGCCAAACAGGATGCCGGCAGCGATCAGCTGTCCAGCCTTTATTGGTTCAATCTGCTGTTCGGCTGCGTCGTCGCCGCCGCCTTCGCGATCCTGGCCCCGGTGCTGGCCTATGCTTATGGCCAGCCGGAGCTCACCGGCATGCTGTTGATCGCAGCCGCCAATTTCGCCGTGGCACCGATCGGCCAGACCTTCCAGGCGCTGTTGCAGAAGAATCTGCGGTTCGAGCGACTGGGCAAGGTCGAGCTGGGCGCCAACCTGCTGAGCGCCGCGAGCGCCGTCGCGCTCTTGTGGTTCGGGGTCGGCATCTACGCCCTGATCCTGTCGCAGCTCCTGACCGCGTCGCTCAGAAGCCTGTTCCTGTGGATCGCCGGGCGCGACCTGCTGCGCCCCAGGCTGCGGCTCAAGTATGGCGAGATCCGGCATTTCATGCGGTTCGGCATGTTCCAGGTCGGCGACCGGGCCGTGAACTACGTCAATCTCCGGCTCGACCAGTTCCTGATCTCCGCCCTGCTCGGCCCGCAGCCGCTCGGCTATTACAACATGGCCTGGATGCTGATCGTCGAGCCGGTCTATCGCATCAATCCGATCATCACCAACGTCGCCTTCCCGGTCTTCGCGAAGAAGCAGAACGATCCGGCGGCCCTGAAGCGCGGCTTCCTGGTGGTGACCAAGCTGCTGTCGACCACCAATGCGCCGCTGCTGTTCGGCTTCGCCGCGATCGCGCCCCATGCGGTGCCGTTGCTGCTCGGCGACAAATGGGTCCCGGCCGTCCCGCTGGTCGAGCTCTGCTCGATCATCGCCATGGCCCGCACGATCAACAATCCGGTCGGCTCGCTTGTGCTTGCCGTCGGCCAGGCCGACCGGTCATTCTATTGGACCCTGGCGCAATTCGCCATGCAGGTGCCGGTCTACGCGGCCTGTCTCGCCTGGTTCGGACTGCTGCCGGCGACGGTATTGCTGTGCGCGATCAACGTCGCCGTGGTGCCCGCGGTCTACCGCTGGCTGATCCGGCCGATCCTGGGACCGGGCTTCGGCGAATATGTCGCCTCCTTCGCCCCGGCGATCGGGCTCGCGCTCGGCATGGCGCTCCTGGTCCGTCTGCTCGACCATCAGCATGTGCTGGGCGGCATCCCGCTGCTCGCCGTCGAACTGACGGTCGGCGCAGTCGCCTATGGCGGCATGACTCTGCTGTTCCGTCGCAGCGATGTCGGCCTGATCGCCGGCATCCTTACTTCCCGCGCCTAGAGGAGAGCCGATGTCGGACGTTCCGCTCGTCTCGGTCGTCATCCCGAGCTACAACCGCCTGCACTGCCTGCCGCGTGCCATCGCCAGCGTCGTGGCGCAAAGCCATCCGGCGATCGAGCTCATCATCGTCGACGACGGCTCGACCGACGGCACCCGGGAGTGGGCCGCCGGCTTCTCCTGCCCGCTGCCGTTCCGCTTCCAGCCGCTGGAGCGCAACATGGGCGCGGCCGCGGCGCGCAACCGCGGCATCGAGCTGGCCCAGGGCACCTATGTCGCCTTCCTGGACAGCGATGACATCTGGCATCCGGACAAAATCGCGCGGCAGCTGGATGCGATCGCTGAGGCCGGGCCGAATTGCGGTGCCGCCTATACCGGCATCGCCAGCCTGACCGAGGCGGGCCAGCCCTGCGGCGTCAGCCGGGCGACCGCCGCCGGCGACATCCGGCTGGCGCTGGTCAACCATAATGTCGTGGGCTCGACCTCCTGCGCGCTGGTCCGGCGCGACCTGCTGCTCGCGGTCGGCGGCTTCGTGCCGCAGCTCAAGTCCTGCCAGGACTGGGAGCTGTGGCTGCGGCTCGCGGCCCTGACCCGGTTCGCCTGCGTGCCGGAGCTGCTGACCACGCTCTATATCGCGCCCGACGGCCGCATCACCTCGAGCGGGCGCAGCCGTCTCTCGGGCCATCTCTATATGTACCGCACCCACTTGCGCCCCTATTTCCGCGCCGGCACGGTCGATGCCGGCCTGTTCACCCACACGCTCGGCGAGATCTTCATGCAGATGGGCCGTCCGGGCCTGGCCGCCCGCCTGCTCGGCCGCAACTGGCGCGCCAAGCCGCGCTCGGTAAAGCGCCTGGCGCTCTATCTGCTGGCCCGGGCCGGCGTCGGCAAGGCGCGCTATTTCGCGGTGGCGGAGTGGCTGAACCGGATCGAGGAGCGGCTACGACCGACGATGGTCCGCCCCCCGGAATCCGCCGTGCCGGTCGGCATCACAGCAGCGGCGGCCCGCTGATGCCGCTTGATGGAACCGGGCTGCGTATCGCCCTGCTGCTGGACAACTACCCGGCCGTGTCCGAAACCTTCATCGACAACCAGATCCTGTCGCTCATCGAGCTCGGGCTCGACGTCACGATCCTGTCGTTCGGTCGGGATACGCCGGACCTCAGCAATCTGCATGAGACGACCCGCCGCATCCTGGCCGGCGCCCGGATCGTCCGCGTGACGGTGCCGCGCCCGCGCTCCGGGCGGCTCCTCGACCTCGCCTTTCTGGCGGCCCATCCAATCGCGAGCCTCGGCATCCTGGCGCGCGCGCTTCGCGGCGGCACCCTGCCGTCGCCCTATGACTTCATCCGGCTGGTCATGGCCGCGGTCGGGCTGGCCGGCGAGGCCCGACGCTTCGACCATGTCCTCTGCCATTTCGCCCCGAACGGCCAGTTCGGCACCTGGCTCCGGGACCTGGGCCTGATCGAGGGCCGGCTCGTGACCTTCTTCCACGGCTATGATTTTTCCGAGCGCGTCCAGGCCCACGGGCCCGATCTCTACAGCCGGCTGTTCCAGCGCGGTGACCTGTTCATCGCCAACACCAACTACACGCGCCGGCGGATCCTCGACATCGGCGCGCCCGAGGCGCGCACGGTGCGCCTGCCGGTCGGGCTCTATCCCGAGCGCTTCCCGTTCCGGCTGCGCGCCGGGACCGAGGGGCAGCCGGTGCGGTTCCTGTCGATCGGCCGGCTGGTCGAGAAGAAGGGGCACATCTACCCGATCGAGGCGCTGGCCCTGGTGCGCGCGGCGGGGATCGACGCCAGCCTGGACATCATCGGCGAAGGGCCGACGCGCGGCACGCTCGAAGCCGCGATCGCGCGCCTGGCCCTCGCCGACCATGTCCGCCTGCTCGGGCGCCGCACCCAGGAAGAGGTCGCGCGGCTGGCCGACGCCGCCGACATCTTCGTGCTGGCCAGCACCTCGGCCCGCTCGGGCGACGTCGAGGGTCAGGGCCTGGTGCTGCAGGAGGCCCAGGCGCTCGGCATGCCGGTCATCGCCAGCAACCACAACGGCTTCCCCGAAGGGCTGATCGAAGGCGAGACCGGGCTGCTGGTCGCCGAGCGTGATCCGCCGGCGCTGGCTGCGGCCATGATGGAACTCGCGCGCCGGCCTGACCGTTGGGGCCCGATGGGCATGGCCGGCAGCCGCTGGGTCCGGCGCAATTTCGACCAGACCTACCTGACCGAGCAATTGCTGATTCTCCTAGGCGAGGTGCCTCATGCAACGGTCGCCACGCGCGCCTGAGCTCCGGCCGGCAGGCTACGCCGCCACGGGATCGGCGGCGGACAATCCGGCGGCCGGCAAGCTCGACATCATCAACGGCCTGCGCGGTGCTGCGATCCTGGCGGTGGTCTGGCACCACCTGTTCGGGATCTATTTCAAGCCGGGCAGCGTGCTCGATTCGGCACCGTCCGGCCCGCACCCGCTGTTCTTCCTGTCCTACGGCTGGGTCGGCGTGCAGCTGTTCTTCGTGCTGTCCGGCTTCGTGCTCTACCTGCCCTTCGCCCGCGGCCGGGCGACGCTGGCGACCGGCGCCGACTGGCGCCAATTCTACCGCCGGCGCGCCGCCCGGCTGCTGCCGCTCTATTACCTGGTGGCGCTCCTGTGCCTGGTGCTGAACCAGGTGCCGCCGGTGCACGACCAGCGCCTGCCGCTCGAGCTGCTCTCGATCGCCGGCGCCCTTTTCACCTTCGCGCCCCATGGCTTCGAGCCGCATCTCAATCCGCCGCTCTGGTCCTTGGGCGTCGAGATCTGGTTCAGCATCCTCTTTCCCTTCGTCGTCCTGGCGTTCCGGCACTGGGGACCGGTGCGGACGATCCTGGCCGCGACCGCGCTCAGCTGGCTGTCGCGCGGGCTCGGGATCATGCTGTCGCCGGAGCAGCCGATCATGCCGCTGACCCGGGGGCTCACCGCCAATCTCGAGGTCTTCGCGATCGGCATGGCGCTGGCCCAGGCCTATGTCGCCGGCATCAGGACCCGCAGGCCCCACCTCGTCACCTTCGGCGGGGCCATGCTGGTAGCCTTGGCCGTGGTCGCCGACCACGTGGCGCCGAGTTGGATCAAGCTGCCCTATATCGACATTGTGGCCCTGGGCTTCGCCGCCATCATCGCCGGGCTGCTGTCGCTCGAGACCGGCTGGCTCCGCGCCGGCTTCGCGAATCGGCCGATCCAGGTGCTGGGCATGATGTGCTTCAGCCTCTATGTCTGGCACGAGCCGCTGCTGCGCCATGTGTTCGACGCCGAGGCGGCGCCGCTCGACGATCTCGGCCGGACCTTGCCGCTTTATCTATTCCTGCTGCTGGCGGTCGGGGCGCTGTCCTACCGCTTCATCGAGTTCGGCCGCACCGCCCACTGGCGCGCGCTGTTCCTGCTCAACCCGCCGCCGGCGCCCGTGGCCGCGCCCGGCAAGCCGATGCGGCGCGACGCCAACGGCTGAGCCCGGGCGAGCGGCATCAGCGCCAAGCCCGCCCACTCGACAAATTCGAGAGTTATCGGCCGGTAACTCTCGAATTTGAATATCCATCCTTCAATTTACTTATAATGCGATGAATTTTGAATAAATAGGCCGGGTCTAAATTCAGGATCCTTTAACCGGCCGAATACATTCTCGCCCCTCAAGTGGTTCGCTTGCGGTATAGAAGTATTTTATTGCACCTTCTCAGATCGACCCCTTCATCTGGCTGAGCGCGATCAAAGCTTTTCCCCGCATGCACCACGCCTCTCTTGATGGGCTGAAGCGGCATGACCGGTAGATTTAGCACGTTCGCGAGCGTGATCGCTCTTTCCCTGTCCGCAATTTCCGCGTCGGCGTGGCTCAGCCCCGCCAAGGCGCAAGGCGTCCTCTGGGGCGGGTTCGTCGGTCAATATCAACCGGGCCTGAACGGCGTGACCACGCCGACCTTCCAGCGTCGCGATGCCCGCATCGATTTCGCCTGGAATGCGACCGGCCCGGGCGGCTCGCTGTCGCCGGAGTTCAACACGACCGGGTGGCAGACGTTCTCGGGCAGCTGGACCGGCACGGTCATCCCAACCACGACCGAGACCTATACGCTGCAGGTCATCGCCAATGGCGGCGTCGGGCTCTACTACCGGCCGACCGGCACGACGACCTGGACGAACCTCTACGTCAATTTCGCCGACACGGCCCAGACGGGGACGAAGGCGGTGGCCCTGACCGCCGGCACCTCCTACGACATCTGCGTGCACTATTGGCAGCATCGACAGAGCGGCCGCCTGCAGCTCGGCTGGTCGAGCCCGACCGTGCCGTTCCAGGTAATCGAGGCGGCAACGCCGCTCGGCGTCAACGGCTCGGTGGCGCTGCCGGGCGAGCCCGGCAACATGTTCGCCGACATGATGAAGCAGGCCGGCGCCTTCGCCGGCTACTCCAACATCCAGCTGGCGGTCCCGACCGACGCCCAAGGCTGGCCGCTGGCCGACGCGACCCTGCCGCTCTGGTCGAACGGGCGCGAGCTGGACGGCGTCTATCAGGTGAGCTTCACCGGCCAGGCCAAGGTCACCGACTGGAGCGGCCTCGGCAGCTTCTCGGCCGGCGGCGTCGCCTATGGGGCGATCCTGCCGGCGGGCGCGGGCTATGACCCGGTTGCCAACGTCACCACGGCGACCTGGACGGTCGCGGCTTCGGCGACACCGACGAGCGCCACGCTCGGCTTCGCCCAGACCCAGCGCACGGCGGCCTCGGCCGTCGGGTCCGGCGTCACGAACCTGCGGATCCTGCGCCCGGTGGCACCCGGCTCGACCACCAGCCATGCCGCGGGCGAGCTGTTCAGCGCGCAGTACAAATCGTTCCTGTCCTACTTCACGGGCATCCGCTTCATGGATTACCTGGCGATGAACGGGAACAAGCAGCAGCATTGGGCCGACCGGGTGACGCCGGGCCTCGCCTCGCAGTACCAGGCCGTCGGCGGCTATGGCTGGCAGGGCAAGGGCGGCTCGCTCGAGTATCTGGTGGCGCTGGCGAACGAGACCGGCAAGGACATCTGGATCAATGTCCCGGTCGGCGTCGACGACGACTACGTGACCAAGACCGCCCAGCTGCTGGCGTTCGGCAGCGATGGGACCAATCCCTATACCGCCCCTCAGGCCAATCCCGCCTATCCGCCGCTCAACACCAACCTCAAGATCTATGTCGAGTACGGCAACGAGCTGTGGAACAGCGCCTATCCGCAGGCGGCGATGAACCAGAGCCTGGCCAGCGCCGGGGTCGCGGCCGGCGGCTCGCCGCTTGCCTATGACGGTGCCACCGACCCGACGGTCTGGGCCAAGCGCCGGGTCGTCGACCGGACGGTGCGGATCAGCAGCCTGTTCCGGTCGGTCTGGGGCGACACCGCCATGATGACCAAGGTGCGGCCGGTGTTCGAATGGCAGTACGGCAATGCCGGCAATACCGCCTCGATCGGCATGACCTACCTCGAGAACTATTACGACAATGCCGACGGCGTCGCCCATGTCGCGGCACCGCATCCCGCCAGCTATTACCTGTGGGGCGGCGGTGCCGGCTGGTACCAGAGCGCCAACAGCGCCGGCGCCAGCTCGGTCTCGGCGATCTACGCCTCGGGCGAGACGGTTCCCACGACCCAGGCCGACGCCACCTGGACGCTGGGCTTCGGCCTGCACGAGATGGGCTATGAGGGCGGCTTCGAGATCGGCGGCGACACGCCCACGGCGCTGCAGCTGGCGGCCAATCTCGACCCGAACGCCCAGGCATTCGAGACCACCGCCATCAGAAAGTTCTTCCAGCTCGGCGGCAACATGCCGTTCATCTTCAATGCCGCCGGCGCCACCGCCTATGGCCTCGCCAACCCGACCATCGCCGACCAGAACACGCCGAAGATGCAGGCGGTGCTGGCCGCGATCCAGGGCACCCGGCCGGCGAGCGGCTTCGCCTGGCCCCTGCCCGGTGCCGCGGGTCCGATCCCGGTATCCTTCTCGATGGGGGTGACCTCGTCGGGCACGGCGACCGGCGTCATGAGCCATGTCGGCGACTATGTCTCGTGGCCGGTAGTGGTCCAGACCGCGGGGAATTTCACGATCACGACCGACGCGCCGAACCCGGCCACGGTGCAGATCCGCCTCGACGGCGTGCCGGTCGCCACCGGCAGCTGGACCGGAGCCCTGCCGCTCGGCCTGCATGGCATCATGGTGCGCAACCTCGCCAGCGCCGGTACGACACTGACGAAGTTGATCGTCACCAAGGCGCCGGCAACCAAGTAGCGCCAAATAAATAGGAGGATTGTCACATCGCTAACCCGCCATTAATCGGTCGGGCGCATCGTGAAGATCCTCCTCATCGTTTGAAGAACTTCAGGCGGAGGGCCGAAATGGCCACTCCGCCTACTTTTTTTTGTGCGCGACGAGTACCTTAACCGAGGTTGAGGATGATCGTCTTCTTGGTGGTGAAGTGCTCGAGCATGCTTTCGAGCGAGGCTTCCTTACCCAGGCCCGACTGCTTGACGCCGCCGTAGGACATGTTCGGCTGCACCACCAGGTTCTGGTTGACCTGGACCAGGCCGGCCTCGAGCCGCTGGGTCGCGTCGAGTGCAGTCTTCAGGTCCTTGGTCCAGATCGAGGCGGCGAGGCCGTACTCGGTATCGTTCGCCTGCCGGATCACGTCTTCGTAGTCGGTGAACTTCACGATCGCCGTCACCGGCCCGAAGATCTCTTCCTTGCAGACGCGATGGTCGTTCGGGATGCCGGTGAACACGACCGGCTGGATGAAAAGACCCTTGGCCAGCTTCGGGTCGGTCGGCATGGCCGAGCAGCGGAGCGTGGTGGCGCCCGGTGCCGCCTCGCCCAGCGCGATGTAGGACTTCACCTTGGCGAACTGCTCGGGCGAGATGATCGTGCCGATATCGGTCTTCTCGTCGAGCGGATCGCCCATGACCATCTCGTCGACCTTGGCCTTGAGCTTGGCGACGAACTCGTCATGGATCGAGGCATGGACGAACATGCGGGACGCGGCGGTGCAGCTCTGGCCCTGGCGGGTGAAGCGCATGCCGGTGATGGCGCCGGCAACGGCGCGGTCGATGTCCGCATCGCCCATGACGATCATCGGGCTCTTGCCGCCCAGCTCGAGCGTGACCGGGATCAGCTTCTCGGCCGCGGTCTTGTAGACGATCTTGCCGGTCTCGACCGAGCCGGTGAAGGTGACCTTGCCGACCTTGGGGTGCGAGACCAGCGGGGCACCCGCGCCCGGACCGTCGCCCGAGATCATGTTGAACACGCCCGGCGGCAGCACCTCGTTCATGATCTGCGCGACGCGCAGCACGGCCAAGGGCGCCTCTTCGGCCGACTTCACCACGACCGTGTTGCCCGCGACCATCGCCGGGGCGATCTTGAGCGCCATCAGCAGGAGCGGCACGTTCCACGGGATGATCGCGCCGACGACGCCGATCGGATCGCGCTGGGTGATGGTGATCGAGTCGGTCTTGAACGGCACGCTCTCGCCCTTGAGCTCGGATCCCAAGCCCCCGAAGAACACGAACACGTCGGCCAGCACGCCGGCCTCGACCCGGCTTTCGGTGCGGAGCGCCTTGCCGGTCTCGAGCGCCACCAGCTTGGCGATCTCCTCGACATGGGCGGTGAGCTGCCGACCGCATTCCTGGATCAGCCGGCCGCGCTCGCGCGGATGCAGCTTGCCCCAGCTCTTCTGCGCCTTGGCCGCGGCCTGGACCGCCAGATCGACGTCGGCCGCGACGCCGTCGGCGGCCTGGCCGATCGTGTCGCCGGTCGCGGGATTGACGACGGCGAAGCTCTTGCCCGACAGCGCCGGCACCAGCTTGCCGTCGATCAGCAGCTTGTTCGACAGCGCATCGGCGAGCGCGAAGGGGTTCAGATTCTGTTCGAGGGACATGGACGAAACTCCTGGTCGGAAATCGATCTCACTCCGTCATTCCCGCGAAGGCGGGAATCCAGAGCCACGGGCACGGTCGCTCGGGCCAGCCTGGATCCCCGCCTGCGCGGGGATGACGGCAGGGTTGGCTCTAGAGAAAATCGCGCAGCTTGCCGGCGAGATACGGCAGCACCACCGAGAAGTCCTTGGCGCCGCCGCCGGCGGCCGAGAGCAGCTGGTAGACCGTCGTCGCCTCGGCGCCGAGCGGCGTCACCGCGCCCGCGGCCTGGGCCGCCTGCTGGGCCAGCTTCAGGTCCTTCAGCATCATGTCGGCGGTGAAGCCCGGCGCGTAGCCGCGGTTCGCCGGCGAGGTCGGCACCGGGCCGGGCGTCGGGCAATAGGTCGTCAGCGACCAGCACTGGCCCGAGGATTTCGAGCTGACATCATAGAGCTTCTGCGCATCGAGGCCGAGCTTCTCGGCGAGCGCGAACGCCTCCGAGACGGCGGCCATGGAGATGCCGAGGATCATGTTGTTGCAGATCTTGGCCGCCTGGCCCGTGCCCGGCCCACCACAATGGACGATGGTCTTGCCCATCTGCGACAGATAGGGGCTGGCCTTTTCCACCGCGGCATCCGGCCCGCCGACCATGAAGGTGAGCGTGCCGGCAGCGGCCCCGCCGGTGCCGCCCGATACCGGCGCGTCGATCATGGCGAAGCCACGGTCGCTCGCCGCCGCCCCGACCGCACGGGCGGAATCGACGTCGATGGTCGAGCAGTCGATCAGCAGCGCACCGGGCTTGGCCGAGGCGAGGATGCCCTTCGCGTCGAGGTAGGCGCCGCGCACATGCGGGCCGGCCGGCAGCATGGTGACGATCACCTCGGCATCGGCGACCGCCTCGGCGGCCGAGGTCGCGGCGATGCCGCCGGCGGCGGCGAAGGCCTGGACCGAGGCCTGAGCCATGTCGAAGCCGGCGACCTGATGCCCGGCCTTGACCAGGTTCTCCGCCATCGGGCGGCCCATGTTGCCGAGGCCGATAAATGCAATCTTGCTCATGATTCAGGCCTTCTCCAGCAGGCGGCGCGCGATGATGACGCGCATGATTTCGTTGGTCCCTTCGAGGATCTGGTGGACGCGCAGGTCCCGCAGATACCGCTCGATCGGATATTCCTTGATGTAGCCGTAGCCGCCATGGAGCTGCAGCGCGTCGTTCACGACCTTGAAGCCGACGTCGGTCGCGAAGCGCTTGGCCATGGCGCAGCGCTGGGTCGCGTCGGGATGCTTCGCATCGAGCGACGCCGCCGCGCGGTGGATCATGAGGCGTGCGGCGTCCAGCTCGGTCGCCATGTCGGCGAGCTTGAACTGCAGCGCCTGGAAGTCGGCGAGAAGCTTGCCGAACTGCTTGCGCTCGCCCATGTAGGTCCGCGCCGCCTCGAGGCTGGCCCTGGCACCGCCCAACGAGCAGGCGCCTATATTGACGCGCCCGCCGTCGAGGCCGGCCATGGCGATCTTGAAGCCCTCGCCCTCGGCACCGATGCGATTGGCGACCGGCACGCGGGCGTCCTCGAAGATCACCTGGCAGGTCGGCTGCGAGTTCCAGCCGAGCTTCTTCTCCTGCTTGCCGAACGACACGCCCGGTGTGCCCTTCTCGACTAGCACGCAGGAGACGCCCTTCGGCCCCGGCCCGCCGGTGCGGACCATGACCGCATAGACCTCGCTGCGCCCGCCGCCCGAGATGAAGGCCTTGGCGCCGTTCAGCACATAATGGTCGCCGTCGCGCTCGGCCTTGGTCGAGAGCGAGGCCGCGTCCGAGCCCGAACCCGGCTCGGTCAGGCAGTAGCTGGCGAAATGCTCCATCGAGACCAGCTTCGGCAGGAAGCGTGCGCGCACGCCGTCGTCGCCGAACCGGTCGATCATCCAGGCGACCATGTTATGGATCGAGAGATAGGCCGCGGTCGACGGGTCGGCCGCCGCCAGCTCCTCGAAGATCAGCGCTGCATCGAGCCGGGAGAGGCCCGAGCCGCCCATGTCTTCGCGCACATAGATGCCGGCGAAGCCCAGGGCCGCCGCCTGGCGCAGCTCATCCTCGGGGAAGTGCTTCTCCTCGTCCCAGCGCGCCGCACCGGGCAGCAGGACGTCGCGGGCGAAGCTGCGCGCGGTCTCCTGAAACGCCTGCTGGTCTTCCGAAAGCTCGAATTCCATGCCGTCTCGCTCCACCTGGTCGGCCGCCGCAGCGGCCGACGGGTATTGGTCTTTTTCGCAGATCCTAGCGCGCCCACGGTCCCAGCGGGACTCGGAAATTCCGCGCGCCGGCTTTATGCGACGTTTCTTCCCGACGCACGAATGTCATCTTCCGGCGGCTTCTGGTATGTGGAATTCTGCAGAACCGATGTGCCGAGTCTCCCATGACCATCGAAGACGGCTTCGACTGGGACCATTTGCGCTATTTCCTGGCGGTGGCGCGCACCGGCCGGCTGACCGCGGCCGCGACGCGCCTGCGCCAGGATCATACCACGGTCAGCCGGCGCATCGCGGCGCTGGAACGCGCGCTCTCGACCCCGCTGTTCGAGCGCAGCCCACAGGGCTACAGCCTGACCGCGGCCGGCCGGCGGCTCATGGTCACCGCCGAGACGATGGAGCGGACGGCGCTGGCCGCGCACACCGAGATCCAGGGCGACGGCCCGCTTATCTCCGGCACGGTCCGCATCGGCGCGCCCGACGGCTTCGGCAGCTATTTCCTGGCGCCGCGCATCGGCGCCCTGTGCCGCGACCATCCGGAGCTCCGCCCGGAGCTGGTCGCCATGCCGCGCGTGTTCAGCCTGTCGAAGCGCGAGGCCGACATCGCCATCGGCCTGTCGCGCCCGACCGAGGGGCGGCTCTACGCCCGCAAGCTCGCCGATTATCGGCTGGGCCTCTACGCGACGCCGGCCTATCTGGCCGGCCACCCGCCGATCGAAGCGCCCGACGACCTCAAGCAGCAGCGGCTGATCGGCTATGCCGAGGACTTCATCTTCTCGCCCGAGCTCGACTACCTGCCGCTGATCGCGCCCGGCGTCGTGCCGCAGTTCCGCAGCTCGAACCTGATCGCCCAGATGCAGGCGACGCTCGCCGGCACTGGTCTGTGCGTGCTGCCGCATTTCATGGCGACGGGCCAGCCCGGGCTGGTACCCGTCCTGCCCGCCGTTTCGATCGTGCGGACCTTCTGGCTGATCACCCACGCCGACCTGCATGATCTGCCGCGCATCCGCGCGACCAGCGACTTCATTGCCCGCGAGGCCCGCGCGGCGCGCGAGCTGTTCCTGCCGGGAGAGTGACGGCGCCGCGATCACGCGGCATCATCGTTCCGACGCATCCGCCAAAAGGAAGGACCATGTCCGGCATTCCCCAGACACTTCGCGCGCTCCAGGATTTCCCCGCCACGCTGCGCGCCTTCCTGGCCGACGTCCCGGCGGCGGCGCTCGATTGGCAGCCGGCCTCATGGGTAGGCGTGCCGAGCGAGGCCCTGACCGTGCGCCAGCAGGTCTGCCACGTCCGCGACATCGAGATCGACGGCTATCTGGTCCGGTTCGACCGGCTACTCAACGAGACGGCACCGGTGCTGCCGTCCATCGATACCGACGGACTGGTCCTGAGCCGCCGCTACGACGAGGCGGACCTCGCGACCGCGCTCCATGACTTCGAAGACGCCCGGCGTAAGACGATCACCCTGCTCGCCGGCTTGCCACCCGCGGCCCTCGCGCGCGCCGGCACGTTCGAAGGCTATGGCCCCGTCACGGTCCAAGGCCTGATCCATTATCTCTGCAGCCACGATCAGCAGCACCTGGCCGGCATCCAGTGGCTGGCCGGGCAATATGCTTCGCAGCCGGCGGAGGATGCCGGCCCGTTCCTGAGAGGTTCAAGTGCGTGAACTCGCGCGATAGGCCGTCTTGACGGACAATCTCAACCACAGGCAGAATCCGCATTTCCTTGGATAGATATTGTGAGTTCCGATGTTCAGAACCTTCCTTGCCGGTCTGCTGCTGAGTTTCGCGCAGATCGCGACCGCCCATGCCGATTGCGATGGGGCCGCGACCGATGCGGAACGGGCGGAATGCATCGGCCAGGAGCTGCGCACCGCTGACAAGACCATCAACGAGATCTATCAGGCACTCCGCGCCAGCCGGGACGATACCGGGAAGGCGGCCCTGCGCAGCCAGCAGATCCAATGGCTGAAGCAGCGTGACCAGACCTGCCAGAGCGCCAGCAAGGAAACCGATCGCGAGAAATGGTTCGCCAATCTGCTGACCGATTTCGGCAAGACGGTCTGCGTCGTGCGTTTCACCGACCAGCGTGTCGCCGAATTGAAGGCTGAGCAGAGCGCCGCGGCCACGCCCACCGCCGCTGCACCCCCGCCCCCGCCAGTCTCGTCGGAAGCGGACGTCTACGACCTGGTCGCAAGCCGCAGGCCCACGACGGGCAAATGGTATTTCGAGGCGACGATCGACGTCGGCGCCTTGGCCAAGCTCAGCGAGAGCACGATCTTCGTCGGCGTGTACGGTAATGGCTTTGGCAATTTCGGCACGCTGCAGACGATCCGCAAGCGGAATGCCGATGCCGGGTCGAAGAACCTCGGCATTGCCATCGATCTCGACGTCGGCAAGCTCTATATCCGGAAAAACGGTGCCTGGGAAAGCATGCCAGGCAGCGCGATGGGACTCGACCTCAAACTCGGCCGCACCTATGTCGCCAAGCTGTCGTCCAGCGTATCGCTCACCGGGCTGCCGCCTGAGCTCATCGACCTCAACTTTGGCGCAAAGCCGTTCGCCTATGCCTTGCCCGACGGCTATGTACCGTTGGACAAGGCGGCCCCGATTAGGGTGGTGCAGCCGCTGTAATTACCTCGTGGTCGTGAGGCAACCGGGCGAAGACCGCGGTCCTTAATCCACGGCCACGCAGGCCAGGTGGTGCAGCACGATGCCGCTGGTGGTCGCGACGTTGAGGCTGTCGAAGCCGCCGGCCATGGGGATGGCGACGGTGCGGCTCCGTTGCAGCAGGTCCGGTGGCAGGCCCGGGCCCTCGGTGCCGAACAAGGCGGCGACGCGCGGCGGCCGGGCGAGGCTGGCGAGCGGCGCGACGCCGGCCGGGCTGAGCGAGACCGCCTCGAATCCGTGCCGGTCGAGCAGCGTGAGCGCGTCCTCGCCCGCGCCGAGCCGGGCGAAGGGCACGATCAGGCTGGCGCCGACCGAGACGCGAATCGCCTTGCGGTAATGCGGGTCGCAGCACTGGCCGTCGAGAATGACCGCGTCCGCGCCGAAGGCGGCGGCATTGCGGAAGATGCCGCCGATATTGTCGTGGTTCGCAATGCCGAACAGCAGGACGACGAGCGCCCGCGGGCCCAGGCCCGCCAGCAGCGCGTCCGCCGCGGGCACCGGCTCGCGCCGGCCGATCGCCAGGATGCCCCGATGCATCGGAAAGCCGGCGATCCGGTCGAATACGGCCTGGGACGCGCGATAGAGCGGGATGTCGTCGGGCAGGCCGGCCAGGAGCGGCCGCAGCCCGTCCGCGCGCTTGTCCACCACCAGCAGCGAGACCATGCGATGGCGGGCGCTGGTGACCAGCACCTTGAGCACG
>Ga0070730_10000809_pt1 | contig 33149 bp, 34 predicted proteins | sample Coa_R1_3_FD_66447 | JGI IMG/M metagenome (GOLD analysis project Ga0070730, IMG submission 66447) | Surface soil microbial communities from Centralia Pennsylvania, which are recovering from an underground coalmine fire - Coalmine... | ecosystem: Environmental > Terrestrial > Soil > Unclassified ... | reverse complement strand
GTCGAGCGGGCCAACCCGACCCAGAGGCGATCGCCGACAGGTTCTCCCCAAACAGCGCCCTCAGCCGCAAAACTTCTCTGATCCGCCGCATCTCCGACCTCGGTCTCGGCATCGTCACTCCCTCGGCAAAAGGGCGCGACAATACTGTTGATGACTTCCGTGTCAGTCGCGGATCCACCCGCGCTCGGGGGTGGCGAATACGTCGGCCAGAGGTGGCGAAATCAATCGGCCAGGGGTGGCGACTACGATCGGCTGGGAGTGGCGATTATAATCGGCCTTTGCAGGGATTGGCGGAACCTCCCTAGGAAATGCTCACTGAGCATAAGAGCTTAAAGCAGAGATTTCGGCGGCGTCGAACGGCATCGTGCGCGAGGCGTGCCTGCACGAGGAGGTCTTCCCCTGGCGCATCGACTACAACCGCATGCGCCCCCTCGCCCACGGTGGACTATCGCTGGAAACGGTGCGGATGGACCAGGCGGCCGCTCAGCGGCGCAACTTGATGAGCACAACGCCCATTCCACTGGACGTTAATTCCTGCAGGAATCCCGGCTGTTCACGCCCTCGAGCTTTGATGACCGGGATCGGGTACACAATATGAGCTTTCTAACCATTCCACGATCAATTTCGCGCAGGTCTCCGGCCTGCTGCTCATTTAGGGCGGCAGCACTTTTTGATGTTTCCGGGAATTGCGCGAGGGTTCCACCCTTTAGGCATCTGGCCGAGACCTTGTCGACGAGTTCATCGAGAGCGAGAGAACCACGATCAAGGTCAATATCAGCTCGTCGGACGCACTGTGTAAGTGTCTTCTCCAGGCGCATTGCCTCCACCGCAACTCGTGCGTCCACGGCCTGCTGCTGATCAAGCCGGGTTCCGATGCTATGCTGCATCGCCGGCTCAAGGGGTGATACCATGGCGCTACGGAAGGCCAAGAACTGCAACTGACACTTCGCCTTCACTCTGCGCGCGATCAAGTCGACGGACGAGCGTTCCTCATAAAATTGCCTTGCCGCGCGCAAATTGCAGCTGGAATAAGTGTTCAACGCGCGGCGGGAAGCGTCTGCGTGCGGCGTCGCAGCGAGCGCAAGCGCACCGATTGAAGCCGACATCACAACCGTGTTGAACATTCAAATTCTCCGATTTCGACAACCAGGATCACAAAAGGGCGGTTGACGGATCTCAGGTTTGTTGGAGCGCTTTTCAGAGAAATCGGGGTCGCGACAGTCCCAAAAAACGTCGGTTCCGCTTCAGACTTGCGAGAAATGCGGAGGCGAAAAACGTCCCGATGGCTGCAACCATCAAGCACGTTGATGTTGCCACCGCCCGCGGCTCCAAGAAAGCCGAAGATCAATCTATCGGTTTACCTCGACGATGCTCACCTGAGACTTCGCTTTTCTGGTGGACCGTACAAACTTGATGATCTCACGCCTTTCAGCTTTCGCGAAGGCGGCATGGAGGTTTGCGTTCGCGTGCTCGTCCCGCTGTCCTTTGGCAAGACCCTCAGCGATCATTCCCCACGCGGTGCATCGGGAATTGATCCGCTCAGCCAGGGCTCCTGCCCCAATCAAACCGTCGTCAAATTCGGCTTCGCGACTGGAAAGACAGGCCTGGAACTCCGCGATTTCCCGTCGCGATTTTCGAACCGCCTCGATGACCTCTATCGCCTCGACCTCGATGCGTTCCTCCAGGATCATTGCGAGGCTATCTTGCTGATCCAACGGCAGTTTTTCGATAGCAGAGCGGATGTAGGCTCTTGCCTCGGCGACGCATTCAATCTTCAGCCTATCCGCCAAGATCTTCGGTGTAATGACGCCATCATCAAGTTTAGAGGCCTCCGTGCGAAGACACTCCGTATACGCGATGCGCGGAGCGTATCGCAGATCCTCATTGGGGATACTGAGCGCGGCCCACGCTGTGCAGGGAAGCAGGCCGATCCCCGCAGCGACCCTCCAGATCCAAATCACCTAAAGCTCCATATGCGAGATCGTGGGGAGCGGTTCGCCAATCCACTTCCCAGATCATGGCAGATCGACGGTGAAGCAGCGCCCCGATCCGCTATATCGCGCTGATCCACAAAGACGACGCTAGCAATTATTACGGCGTGTCATTCCCCCGGCGCTTATCCTTCCGAGTCAACCTTGCACATCTTCATTGACGCTGACGCCTGCCCCGTAAAGGACGAGACCTACAAGGTCGCGGCTCGTTATGGCCTCGTCACCACCGTGGTTTCGAACAGCTTCATAGCCATTCCACCTTCGAAACTGATCGAACGGATGATTGTCGACGCTGGACCCGACGTCGCTGACGACTGGATCGCTGATCGCACCGAACCTGGCGACATTGTCGTAACCAACGACATACCCCTGGCTGACCGGGTGTTGAAGGCGCAAGGCGCCGCCATCGCGCCAAACGGCCGGGTCTTCACGCCTGACAGTATTGGCTCCGCCCTCGCCCAACGCTCGATCATGGAACATATCCGCTCGACGGGCGAAATCACCGGCGGACCGCGACCGTTTACAGCATCGGACCGGTCTCGCTTCCTCCAGGCGCTAGACGAGGCCGTCAATCGCGAAATGCGGCGTCGCCGATAAGCGTTGCAGCTTGCGTCACATAGCCTTGCACAGCCCCGCCTCCCACGGGTATGGGCCTCTCAACTGCTGACCGGTTCGAGGAGAAAAGCCGTATGCGCTACCTGGGTTTGCCCCTTGCCGTCGTGGCGCTGAGCGTCACGCTTAGCGCCTGCAACAAACAACCGGCCAATAGCTCGACGCAACAATCAGCCTCCACGGCGCCGGCGGCGATGAGTGACGCTGAAAAGCAGAAAGCGCTCGCTACGCTCCCCGCACCCTACAACACCGCAGATCTCGCCAACGGTGAATCGAAGTTTGCGCTCTGCGCGACCTGTCACACCTTGCCGCAAGGCGCGCCCAACATGACAGGGCCCAACCTTTACGGCGTGTTCGGACGCAAGGCCGGTACGCTGGCCGACTATACTTTTTCTGATCCGCTCAAGGCCACTGGTTGGACATGGGACGCCGCTCACGTCGATAGCTGGATCGCCGATCCAAAGGTTGCGCTTCCCGGCACCAAAATGACCTTTGCCGGCCTCAAGGATCCAAAGGATCGCACCGACGTCATCGCCTACCTGATGATCGGAACTGGCTTCAAGCCATAGGCTCTACGCCGGGTAGAGAAAATGATTAACGCCTCAACCTTGACGCGTGCAATCGGCGCGAGCATGCTCACCGCTCGCCTCGCAGAAATCTGTCCGATGAGGTGAACTGAGCGATTGCAGCCCCCCAATGCAATCGCCCACGCGCAATGGTCCGGCGGTCCTCCACGCCCCATCGTCGCGTTGCGCTGAGGCCTCTCCCGGTAAACGGGGGAGGCCTTTCGCCGCGGCGGCCCGTCGAGGGTCCGGTCAGGGTTAGGCGTCGTAGCCTGGCAGGTCGCGGTCAAGTTTGCGAAGACAGCCGGGCCAGGCGAGCGCTCCGCCGATGCCTCGGGCGACTTGGTTCTTCACCTCAGCTTGCGACCCTTGGGGTGCGATCAACACGTTCTCAGCGCCACCGGAGAGCGCCCTGACCTGCATCGTGCAGGCGCGCTCGAGATAATACATCCCGACCCAGCAATTCGCGGCGGTATCGCCGACCGCCAATGTTCCATGATTGCGCAGCAACATCAAAGTCTTGTCGCCAATATCGGCGACCAGGCGCTCGCGCTCGTCGTGGTTCAGCGCTATGCCTTCATAGTCGTGGTAGGCAAGTCGTGGCAGCACGATCAAGGCGTGCTGCGACAAGGGCATAAGTCCATTTGATTGCGCTGCAACCGCCACCCCATCGTCGGAGTGCAGGTGCATCACGAACCTGGCGTCTTCGCGCGCGGCGTGGATCGCCGAATGGATCGTGAAACCCGCCGGATTAATGAAATAGGGCGTCTCTTGAAGAATGGCGCCCTCCAGATCGATCTTCACCAGGGAAGACGCGGTGATCTCCTCGAACAACATACCGTAGGGGTTGATGAGGAAGTGGTGCTCGGGTCCTGGAAGGCGCGCGGAGATATGGGTGTAGATCAGGTCATCCCAACCGTAGAGCGCCGCCAGCCGATAAAGTGCGGCCAACTCCACACGGGTCTGCCACTCCTCGGCGCTTACCTTGCCTTTCAGGGCCGCAACACCGGCAACTGATCCGTCCGCCATGGCGTGTCTCCGTTTGAATTGTTGGCAGCAAACTCCTCTCCTGACGAAAGCGCGTCAAGTTCGCTCGACCGTTCAACCCAGGTTATTGCGACACCGCTGAGGAGGCTCGTCAGGACTGATTCTCATGATAGACGCGGCCTTAAACATGTTTTCACACGCATCATCCATGTTCTCACGCAAGCCGTACCGACAGAATGGAGGATCAGGCTTGAGCGTCGCGACGAGCAGCGAAAGCCTGTTGGAACTCGCCAAGAGCCGGGCGCCTGCTGACCGCGAGCGCCTGCTGCTGGGCATCGTCGAACTCTGCGATGCGGGCGACAGCGCCCCGGCGATGGCGTCGCCCCAGATCCAGGCCCTGCTGAATTCCATATTCCTTGGACTAGTGGCGGGCGCGGAGCGGGAAATCCGCAGGCGCCTTGCGGAAAAACTCTCGACTGTTGATTGGGCGCCAGCCGCCCTCATCAATGTGCTGGCGCTTGACGAGATCGAGATCGCTCGGCCGGTCATCGCCTCAAGCCCGCTTTTGAAAGACGCAGACCTCGTTCGACTTTTGGTCGAAGCTACGATCGAACATCAGATTGAAATCGCCAGGCGGCCCAACATCGGCGCAGACGTCGTGGCGGCGATTCTTCGGGTCGCTGAGCCGGCTGTCATGGCTGCGCTGGCTGGCAATCTGTCGGCCGAGCTTGCGCCAGCCGACATGAAACGGATGGTCGATGCGGCAAGGGAGATTGCAGCCTTGCGCGCGCCGCTATCAGGGCACCCGAAGCTGACGGCGGATCTGGCGCTGCAGCTTTACGTCTGGGTTGGCCAGGCCCTGCGTCAGTCCCTGGCGGAGCGGTTCCGACTGGATCCTAAGTTGATCGAGTCCGTCCTGGCTCAAGCGGTGCAGGAAGCTCACCTCGCCGCGCCGGTCGCCCAGGCTCCAATCGTCTTGGCCAGGGACGGCGAGCGCGAAGCCATGGAACAGCGTCTCACCGAGAAGCTCCATTCCGCCGGCCAACTTCGGCCAGGATATCTGGTCCGCGCGCTTCAAGAGGGTCGCCTTTCTCTCTTCATTGTCTCGTTAGCGACGCTTGGCCGCTTCGAGACCGATCACGTTCAGCGCGTCATCGATAGTGACCGACCAGAACTGCTAGGACTGGCGTGCGCGGCGGTGGGCATCGACCGAAGCGTCTTTCCCAGTATTTTGGAATTGATCCGTGGACTGAACGGCGGGCGGCCAGGCGGCGGCACAGACGGCGCGCGTCGGGCGGTCGGGGCTTTTGGCCCGGTTACCGCCCAGGTTGCAGCGACCGCATTTCGCCAGGCTGCGCTGTCGGTTTGACATCGCGTCTCGCTTGGCTGCTCTTTGCCAGGCATAGACCTGCTTTCCGATATTGCCTGAGCCGCTTCACGTGACGCGCATCGCCTTTACCGCCAGCGAACGGCCTGAGGCCCAGGAAGGCCGCGCGCGGCTCGTGGCCCGCTATGGCGACGCGGCGGTCGATGAGGCTGACGTCATCGTCGCATTGGGCGGCGATGGGTTCATGCTCGAATGCTTTCATGATCACATGGCCACCGGTCTGCCGATCTACGGGATGAACCGCGGGTCGGTGGGATTTCTGATGAACGACTATCGCGAAACGGGCCTTCTGGAGCGCATCGCTGCGGCTGAACGCGCTGTGATCCACCCCCTGCGAATGACCGCGAGCGACGCACAAGGACAAAGCCACATCGCCCTGGCGATCAATGAAGTCAGCCTGCTGCGCCAAACGCGGCAGGCCGCAAAGCTGCGGATTTCCATCGATGGCAAGCTGCGGTTGGGGGAGCTTTCCTGCGATGGGGCCTTGGTCTCCACCCCGGCCGGATCGACGGCCTATAACCTTTCCGCACACGGCCCCATCATCCCATTGGACGCCCGCGTATTGGCGCTGACGCCGATCAGCGCATTTCGGCCCCGGCGGTGGCGCGGCGCGCTCTTGGCTCACACCGCCAAGGTGACGTTTGAGATCCTGGAGGCGGGCAAGCGGCCGGTGAGCGCAGTCGCCGACAATATCGAGGTGCGCGATGTGCTGGAGGTGCATATCGCCGAGGATCGCGATGTGTCCCTCAACATGTTGTTCGACGAGGGACGCAGTCTTGAAGAGCGCGTTCTGGCGGAACAGTTCTCGGCGTGATCGCCTGTGGACGCCTGCGACATGGCGTCACGGAAACCTAGTCAATACCGTGGCTTGGCTCTCATCGGTTATTAACAGGTTGGCTCTAATCTAGGGTGGAGTCACGTGGAGGGCGTATTGTGAGCCAGCAAAATTCCGGTCAAATGATCCAACCCGCAAACGCCCTGCGCCTTAAGGTTGGCGGTGGCCGCCTGGGCTCGATCGACCCTGCGGCGATCGCCAAGGCGGAAGCAGCCTTGAAGAGCCTGGCTAGCAATTTCACCCAATGGCTCGCCGACGAAATCGCCAAGCTTGAAGCCGCGCGCCAGCAGGTGAAGGTTCAAGGCGTCACCACCGAGAGCATGGAAAACCTTTATCTCCGCGCACACGACCTCAAGGGTCTTGGCACGACCTACGGCTATCAGCTGATCACCCGCATCGCCGGCTCGCTTTGCCGCATGATCGACGACAAGGAAAAGCGCGCCACCACGCCCTTGGAATTGGTTGATGCGCACATCGACGCCATCAAAGCAGCTGTTCGCGATGACATTAAATCCGACGAGCACCCCGTCGGGCGCGTCCTGGTCGAAGAGCTGGAACGCCGCGTAAAGGCGATGTCAGCCTAGGATCGGCTGGCGCACCGAGGCTTCACATCACATTTTCAAGCGGTTCGGCCACTATGCCGTAGCCGGCGTCCGGCGGCAGCACGAGCACGCGACCGGTCTGGCGCTGCTCGATCTGCGGACGGACGGTGACCAGCGTGCGGGCCGCTGCGCGCTCGACCGCATCCTTGGCGCTTTTCGCCTCCGACAACAGTTGCAGGTTCATACGCGTCGGGAAAATCACCTTGCGCTCGCCTGCGCCAGCAAGTCTGAGCGCTTCTGATGGCGCAATCCATTCGGCATCCACCGTCTCGCGGCCATCGCACGCCGCGGCCTGTTCGGCTGGCGCATTGACAGCATAGAACCAGGTATCAAACCGCTTTGGCGTCAGCGGCGGCGTAATCCACCGCGCGAAGACGGTGAGCGCCGCCAAGTCCAGCTTGGCTTCCAAATCTCGAACGACCTCGATGAACGGAACGCTGCCGGCGTCCACGGCCAACCGCACGTCCATGGGGCAGGCTTCTCCACTCATCGGCGCGCCATCGAGGCGTTTGGCGAGCAAGACGCCGGCCTCTTCAAAGACCTCGCGAATGGCCGCAATCCTGAGCGCCCTCTGCTCAGCGTCAAACAAGTCCCATCCCAGCGACTGATGCGCCCAAGTCGGATCATGGTCGCCGCTATGGGTCTTGCCACCCGGAAACACCAAGGCGCCAGAGGCGAAATCAATCTGGTGGTGGCGCTTGACCATCAGGACTTGGAAGGTTGGATCGTCGCGCAACAATAGAATTGTAGCGGCGGGTTTGATCTCTGCAGTCGCGGGCGCATCACTCATGCCGACAGCTTGAGGCTGAGGGCCAAGGGGTGCAAGCCTGGGAGAGACGTTAGGCGCTTTCGGCCACGTCGGCGTCGGTGCGGACTTGGCTGGAGAGCTGATCCATCTTGTCGAGGAGATAGTCGACATCCTCGCGCGCAGCCGTCTGCGGCTGGGTCAAGAAGCGCTGAAGCATGCGCTCCTGGAACCTCTCAAGGTCGCGCGCGCCCCCGTCGAACTCCATGGCGTGATAGGTGTCGACCGCGGCCCGAAAAGCTGGGAAGAGGCGGGCCGGCAAACCCGCGCGCTCGTAGATGGCGCGAAGTCCAAGCGGCCCGGCGTCATGGATCATCAGCCACGTGCGGTGATGGGGCACGCCCGCCAGCTCGGCGACGCCCCACTCAAAGAACGTCATGTGGCCCTGGGCGAGCGCGCGCAGGAGCAGCGAAGGCGACAATCGATTTGAGCCCGCAAGGTGATTTACGAACCCGCGGACGTCTGTCGTTCGCCCCACCTGATCGACGAGGTCGATGGTGGCGCGCTCCGCAGCGCCCATGGCCAGAGCCAAGGCCGTCTCGGGCTCAACGCCATGGTGGGCGATCAGGTGGTCGCGAACCTGATCACTAACCAAGGTGACCAGTCTTTCGCTGACAGAGGGCGGCAAGACATTGCGATAGGCGACGGCGGCCAGCACCCTTTCATGGGTTTCAAACCGCGTCATCACCTGCTGGAGCGCTTCTTCGGCGAAGTCGGCGTTGTCGTTGGCGCAAGCCGTTGTCACGGCGCGTTCAGACCCATGCTCAGCGAGGGAGTCGGTGACTGTTCGCGACAGTCGCGGGCGCCGCGCAATCGCCAATTGTCGAACCGGACCTCCCAGTCGAACGATGTCGACGAGGTCGGAGTCCTTGAACGCCGGGGAACTGCTGAGCAGCGGCAGGGAAATCGTCTCGACATCGCGCGCCAACTTAAGTGCGACGTCGCGCGGAACCAGCCGCGACTCCTTCAACGTCACCGCCAGCGCCCTGCGCACCAGCTCGGCGGCGTCGGCGGCCATGACACGCAAGATCTCTGCAGCCGTCGCGCGGTCCTCGGCGCTCAAGGGCGTCGTGTCGATGACCCGGCAAAGCTTATAGGCCGCGCCTGCGCGCTCATCTGCGGTTACGCCCTTCACCAGCGTCCGAATATCCTCTTGCGTCAGCGCTGATCGCGTCGTCGCCATGGTTCGATTGCAGCCCCCTGAAGCAGGCCCCAGACCCACGTCTGGATCGGAATTCCCACGAGTCTGAGTGTCCGTGGTCATGCTTAACGCGGAGTTAGTAATCGAATCTGTGGATTAAGATTTTCCGACCGATGTCGCTGGCCCTAGAGTGCGCAACCTTTAATTTCGAGGATTGCGCGCGTGCTGCTCAAAGGTCTGAAAGTCGTCGAGTTCGCCTCCTATATCGCCGCGCCTGGTGCGGCCTGCGTCCTGGGAGACTGGGGCGCTGACGTGATCAAGGTCGAGCGACCGGGGGGCGATTCCATGCGCCACGTCTTTGCTGACCTGAAGACTGAGCTTGCCGGAAATCCGACCTTCGATCTCGACAATCGCGGCAAGCGCGCCGTTGTGCTCGACGTCGCTAAGCCCGAAGGCCGCGAAGCCCTGGCGCGCCTGGCGGCTACGGCCGATGTCTTCATCACCAATGTCCGGCCCGCCGCCCTAAAACGCGCCGGCTTGGATGAAGCCTCCATTCGCAAATCCAATCCCAGGCTCGTCTATTGCCAAGTGACAGGATACGGCCTCGAAGGACCTGACGCCCATAAACCGGGGTTTGACGTCACCGCATTTTGGGCCCGCGCAGGGGTTGCGCATATGACCGCGCCCAAGGGAATGGATCCCTTCATGCTGCGCTCAGGGTTTGGCGATCACATCACGACGCTGGCGACGGTCTCCGCCATCTTGGCGGGACTCTACGAGAGAGAGCAGACCGGCAAAGGCCGGCTTGTACAGACCTCGCTTCTGGCCACCGGCGTTTACACCATGGGTTCGGACCTTGCGGTGCAGCTCAAATTTGGCCGCTTGGCGTCAGTACGCACCCGCGAGCGGCCGATGAACCCCATCGCCACCTTCTTCAAGAGCGCCGATGCGCGTTGGTTCGTCCACAATCCCAGGGGCGGAAATCGTGACTGGCCGACCTTCGCCGCCATCGCTGGGCGGCCGGATCTGGTGGACGACGCACGTTTCGCCACGAGCCGCGCGCGCAGAGAAAATTCGCCCTTGCTTGTCGCCGAGCTCGACAAGGCATTTTCCCTCATGGAATTCGATGAAATTGCGCGACGCCTCGACGAGGCCGACCTCGTTTGGTCGCCTGTTCAGACGCCAGCTCAGGTGGCGGCGGATCCGCAGGTGATGGCGTCGGGCGCCATCGTGCAGGTGGAAGACGGCCTGGGCGGCACCTATCCTTCCCCGGCCGCACCCGCTCGCTTTCCGGGGGCCGACGCCAAGGTGCGGCCCCGCTCGCCTCATCTTGGAGAACACACGCGCGAAGTGCTTGCAGAGCTTGGTTACTCGCAGGCCGATATCGACGCGATGTTCGTCGCAGAGGCGGCCGCCTAACCCTTGCCGCTCTCCGAGAGCACCTTGAGCATCTCAGAGGTGAAGAGCGATCCTGTCGCCCGGCTGCCCACCCCCATCTGGTCATCGGGCTGGGTCCCCTTCAGAATGAGCGAGATCAGCTCTTCCTGTTGAAGGCGCAGATCGGCGTTGCGGGCCGAAGCATATTGAATGAAGCCGCCATCATCTGATGACGCCGCCCCGGAATTGGCGACAGGCGCCAAGGAGCCCGCCGCCTTGGTGAGGTTTGCGTAGACCTCCCCGACAGTTGCGGCGCGACCGTCCCGATAGAAGATCGACCTATTGGCGTGGGCTGCATCGGGAAAGAGCTGCGCAGCTGCCGCGGCCGGTTGCTTCTGGACGGCTTCGATGAGTTTGGCCGATCCCTGCGGACCCAGAAAATGCGCAGCGTAGAGTTCGCCCGCAGTCGGCGCGCGGCCTGTGCGGCCTTTGAGATAGGCTGCAGAATCCGACGTCAGTTCGCCAGCCATCATCGAAGCTGCGTGCGGATCCAGGCGTAGATCCATGACGGCGCGTCGAGCCTCTTCGCCCGCCACGTGATAGCGCCCGTCGCCGCCTTTGCTGATCAAGTCGGAATAACGCGCATAGCCGTGCTTGGCGCCGTGCTGCTTCAGAGTGGAAAGCCAGGTCTGCTCGACAAATTGGAATAGTCCTGCGGCGGAGGACGAACCCGCCTTGGCGCCAGGATTCATCCCGCTCTCGCGCCCCGCGGTCTTCATCAGGAAGGAAAAATCAACGCCCGTAGCCTGAGAGGCGCGCTGAATTGCGCTCTCCACGACTCCTCGGATGCCATCGATCGCCATGGCCAGAGTCCTGAATGCTCATGGTTAACGCAGCGCTAACCATCCTAAAGAAAGCGTTTGACTGGGCCTTGGCGACGCTATCGCCCAAGCAGCTGAGTTGGCCGGCTCCACGACGGTCAGAGGCGTCATCCAGCTGGCCGAGCGATGACGGCGGCGAGCGCCCATCAGAGCTAGTCGCTTTAGGGTTTGGGGTGATCATCCTTCTTGTCTTTGTCGGGCTTTTGGGCAGCGGCCTGCTGCCTGGCGGCCGCCTGCTGCTGTGCAGCGGCTTGAGCCTGCTGCTGGCGTTGCTGGGCTGCTGCGGCCTGGGCCTGGGCCTGTTGCTGCTGCTGAGCCGCAACCTGAGCCTGAGCTCTCGCCTGCGCCTGCTGTTGCTGCTGAGCATTGGCCTGGGCCCGGCTTGCAGCCTCAGCTTGGGCGCGTTGCTGTTGTTGTTGCTGGCGCTGAGCATCGGCCTGAGCACGCTGTTGCTGCTGTTGAGCGTCAGCTAAGGCGCGCTGCTGCTGTTGGACCTGCTGAAGCTGCTGCTGGCGTCGCGCGTCGGCCTGGGCGCGTTGCTGCTGTTGGGCGTCCGCCTGGGCCCGATTTGCGGCCTCAGCCTGGGCGCGCTGCTGCTGTTGCATCTGCTGAAGCTGTTGTTGGCGTTGTGTATCGATCGCAGCTTGGGCGCGCTGCTGTTGCTGTTGAGTTTGCTGAAGCTGCTGCTGGCGTCGCGCGTCGACCTGTGCGCGTTGCTGCTGTTGAGCATCCGCCTGGGCTCGATTTGCAGCCTCGGCCTGGGCGCGCTGCTGCTGCTGGAACTGCAACTGTTGGCGCTGGGCGTCGGCCTGGAGGCGCTGCTGGTCTCGCCCGCCGTTGGCGCCCGCCTGCTGAGCCTGCAACGCAGCTTGATTGCGCCGCCATTCCTCGCCTTGAGCACGTCCCAGGTCAGCTTGAGCGCGCTGCTGGTCACGCACTTGGTTGGCCGCCTGGGCTTGGCGATCCGCCGCAACCTGGGCTGCGACTTGAGCTTGGGCGGGAGCGTTATTTATTCCGCCGGGCTGGAATTGCTGCCGATTCTCAAACGCAGGCCCCAGGTTCCTTTGAGCCTCGAGCGGGCCGCGCTCACGCTCGCGCGCCGGTGGCGCGGCCGCGATCTGCGGCATGACTTGGGCGGCGTAAGCCTGGCGTTGGGCGCGCTCCTGCCGCCAGGCGCTCAGCTGTTGGATCTGACTATGTTGGTCGCGTTCATCGTGCACGCGCCGCCACTCGCCATTGCGTTGCTGTTCGGCGGCCCACTGCTGTTGAGGCCCAAGCACTGCGTCACGCCGCGCACGCCAATCAGAAGCATAGGCTGAACGGCGTTGTTGGTGGATCGCCGCGCCATAGAGCTGTCGAGCCCTAAAGAGATATCGGGCGGCTATTTCGGCCTCAGCTGCGGCGTAGTTGGGATAGGGCCGGCCATAGGCGTCATAGACCTCGACCAGTTCGCCGTTGTCGTAGGCATAGGAATATTGGTTGTCGCGCACCAAGAACGGATAATCGCTATCCCCGCGATAGAAGTACTGCCGCTCCCCATCGGGCGTGTTTTCGACAACGCGATATTCACCATCGCCTGAGCGCCAGACAAAGGGGCTCTCGCCCTCATAGTCGACCGTATAGTCGGGCGGACTGTCGGCCAGCACATCGCCAAGTCGATAGGCTTCATCCTCATAGGCATAGACCGGCAGGCGCGCGTGAACGGCGCGCCGAAGCGGTGGAACGGGCGGAAGCGCATCGGCGTAGGGAGCCAAGGACGCGGGCGGAGGCTCAGCCTGCGCCAAGGGAAGGCTTGCGATGGGGGGCGCAGTGACCGGGCCTGCCGGCTTCTGGTTGCACGCACTCAGCACGCAACAACTGGCCGCAGCGGTCAGCAGGAGAAGGCGACGATGCGTCATAACGTTCAGACCCCTATGAACTTTGCTGTTCCATCTCAGCCATTGCACTTTGACATATTCAACATGAATGAAGCCCGATGCGTTGCGTTCATTGAAATATGCGCGATTGATATTTGTAATTTCCGGGAGAAACCTACGAATGTAATTCTAGTATTGAAGACGAATGAGGTTCCGCCATGCCCCCCCTCGCCGCGGCCGCGCGTTCGGTCCGCTCGACGGTCGGGTCCTGGATGGCGCGAGCGTCGACATTCCCATTCGCTTCAATCTTGGATAGTCGAAAGGTCAGTAACTCTTTGGAAGCCCCAGAACGCGCTCAGCTATATAGTTGAAGACCATTTCACGGCTGATCGGCGCCAATCTGGCGATCATCGACTCGCGGAAATAGCGCTCCACGTCGAATTCCTTGGCGTAGCCCATTCCACCAAGGGTGAAGACCGCCGTCTCACAGGCGTGGAAGCCAGCTTCACCGCCAAGGTACTTCGCCGCATTGGCTTCTGCGCCGCACTCGCGGCCAGCATCGAACAGAGCCGCGGCTTTAAAGGCCATCAGATTGGCCGCCTCGAGGTCCGCCCAGGCCCTGGCAAGAGGATGGGCGACGCCCTGGTTTTGACCGATCGGCCTATCGAAGACGATGCGCTCCTTGGCGTATCGCGCGGCCTTTTTAAGCGCCGCGCGACCCAGTCCGACGGCTTCGGCGCCGAAGAGCACGCGTTCGGGGTTGAGGCCTTCCAAAAGGTAATAGAAGCCCCGTCCTTCCTCCCCCACCAGGTCCTCGGCCGGCACTGACAGATTGTCGATAAACACCGAATTCGACTCGACCGCCTTGCGGCCCATCTTCGGGATCGGCGTCGCGCTGATGTGGCTGCGATTAAAATCGGTATAGAAAAGCGAGAGGCCCTGGGTGGACTTCTGGACCTGATCGCGTGGCGTCGTGCGTGCGATGATCAGGATCTTGTTGGCCCGTTGGGCGCTGGTCGTCCAGACTTTGCGACCTGAGACCAGGTAGCCATCGTTGGTTCGCTCAGCCTTGGTGGTCAGGCTCGTCGTATTGAGCCCGGCATCAGGTTCTGTGACGCCAATGCAGAGCCTGTCTTCGCCCGCGATGAGCCGTGGGATTGCACGGGCCTTCATCTCCTTCGACCCGAATTTCGCGACCGGCATCGGACCAAAGATGTTGAGATGAAGCGCGCTTGCTCCTGAAAATCCGGCGCCCGATTCCGTAACCGCCTGCATCGCGATGGCGGCCTCAGTCAGGCCCAGTCCTGCGCCGCCCAGTTCGGTGGGCATGGCTGCGCCAAGCCAGCCAGCCTCAGCCATCGCAGCGACAAAATCCTCGGGAAATTCGCCGGTCTCATCTTTTCGACGCCAATAGTCAGCATCAAACCGAGCACAGAGCCTCAGGACCCCCTCTCGGATCGCCTCCTGCTCGTCACTGAACCAGAAGCCGGTCATGGCGCCCTCCCCATTTCGAACCTGGTTGGATCAAGTCTCGACGCAAAGGGACCAGGTTCGGAACCCATTACAAACGCCGTCACCATATCGGCGACCATTGGCGCCAGGAGCCAGCCGTTTCGTCGCGCGCCCACCGCCACGATCACGCCGGGCGAACGGGAGAAGCCTACGATCGGAAGGCCATCTGGCGTCGCGGCTCGAACCCCTACGCCGACATCGAAAGCCTCGGCTTCAAGACCGGGAAAAAGCCGCCCTGCAGCGGCCAACAGCGGTTCGAGCGCGACCGGATCAATCTCAGCATCGTCTCGCCCTTCCTCCATGGTCGCCCCGACTAAAAGAGCCCCGCAATTCGGCGCCGCATAAGCGCTTTGGGTCCGCAAGCTGATCTGGCCCGACCAGCGCCGCACGTAGCGCAATATCTGCCCCTTGATAGGAAGAACGCCCTTCAGTTCGGGCGCGATTTCGGCAAGGTCACGTCCAGCGCCGGTCGCCACAACCAACCAGTCGCCTGGCCCGCGTTGCGAGAGCCTTTGCACCCTAAATGAGACCCCTGCACGCAGGGCGGCTTGGCGCAAGCCTCGCAAAGCCTGCGCGGGCTCCAGGCGCCAATCTTCGCGCACCAGATGTCCGCAAAGCCCCGGCGCGAGCCCTGGAGCCAAGTCCTGCAACATGGCCGGCGGAAGATCGCAACCGCGAAGCCCCAGACCCGCCAGGCGCGTGCGAATTTCCTTGAGCCAGGCCTGCGGCCCGACGGCCGCCGAACCAGATCGGTCGAGCTCGATTCCGCAGGACTGTGCGAGCTCGGGCCAGCGGTTTCGCGCCGCCAGCAGCAAATCGAAGTGGGCTTGCGCTTGCGGCTCGATGATCGCCTCGAAGACCGGGGCCAACATTCCGGCTGCGACCGCCGAAGCGCGCGGGGTCGTCTGCGGGTCGTAAACCGTCACCCGGCAACCGGCCTTGGCCAAGGCGAGCGCGGTCGTCAGGCCCAAAGCGCCTGCGCCGGCGACGGTGACATCTGCGCCTCGGGTCATGGCCCTAACCAGCCGCCCTGACCGGAAAAATCAAGCGTGACCGCCTTGCTTGGCCGCAACTTGGGTGCTTCTAGGTAGCGCGTGAAAAAGAATTTGATATCCGCACGTTTCGTTTTCGGCGAGGCCTTGAAGGCCGTGATGTTGCTCGCCCTCAATGCAGTCATGAGGCTTATTTTTCACGATGGCTTCGTCAGCATGACGCTGTCGCTGGTGTTAATCCCCATGTGGATCACCTTGGATCTGATCGCCTTGCACGGGGCGAATCGCAAGCATCCCTGAGGGCGGCGGCGTCAAACGACCTGCGCCTGGCGCTCGATTTTGAAATCATCGGGCTGGCTGGCGGCCCGACGCCCTCTTCGACCCCAGCGGCGAAATGGCTGGATTGATGATATCACCCTTGCGCCAACCCAGCCCACCGGCTGGCTGCTGACGGCTTCAATGCGGCGCCCCGAACAATGAACTACGTCACCTGTCGCTACGAAGATCGCCCGCAAGGACCGGTCGCCTTTGTCTCGATCGACAATCAGCAGAAGCTCAACAGCCTCTCGCATGTCGTCATGGCGCAGTTCGCCGGCCTTTTCGAAGACCTGGCCCGCGATCCCGCGCTTCGCGCCGTGGTGCTGACGGGCGCCGGAGACAAGGCCTTCATCGGCGGAGCCAATATCGATGAGATGGCGGAGCTTTCAGGGCCAGCGGCGGCGCGGGACTTTATCCTAAAGGTGCACGCCTGTTGCCGAGCCATCCGAGACACGCCCGTTCCCGTGGTCGCAGCGATAAATGGCTGGTGCCTTGGCGCAGGACTTGAGATCGCTGCGGCCTGCGACATGCGCCTTTGCGCCGATAGCGCACGGTTTGGCATGCCTGAGGTCAAACTCGGCTTGCCGTCGGTCGTCGAGGCCGCGCTTTTGCCGGCGCTGATCGGTTGGGGCCGCACGCGGCGCATACTGATGAGCGGGGAGACGTTTGGCGCCGCTGAAGCGCTTTCCTGGGGCCTCGTCGAAGAGATCTCTACGCTTGACCAGCTTGCGTTGGCGATCGAAGCGCTGCTTGAGAAGCTCCTTGCGGCCGAGCCACGCGCCGCCAGGATCCAAAAGGCTCTCATAAGGGCCTGGGAGGACCTCGCCACGACACAGGCGATCCAGGCCGGGGTCGACGCCTTTGCGGACGCCTGGACAACGGATGAGCCGGCAAAGGCGCTGGCGCGCTTTAGGGCCGAGCGACGCGCGAAGCACCCTGGCAAGCCTCAATCCACCGGGTGAACCTCACCCCCAGCCCTGATGCCACACCGGCTCGCCGGCATAGCGCTCGGCCAGGAAATCCACGAAGGCCCGGACCTTTGCAGCTAAGTGCCGGGCATGGGGATAGACGGCATGCACGTGGATCAGTTGAGACTCATAGGCGCAAAGCAAAGGGATCAGCCGTCCGGTGCGCAGGTCATCGGCCGCGGCGAACGCTGGCGTTCGCGTAATCCCAAGTCCACGTCGGGCGGCTGCGACGCACGCATCAGCGCCCCCGAATGTCAGGCGACCGTGGACGCGCACGTCCTGGCGATGGTTTTGCGCGCCGAAGGTCCAGACCCATGGATCTTTGATGTTATTGTCGAGGATCGCTTCATGGCGGACCAGGTCTTCTGGCGCAGCCGGCGCACCGGCGGCCTGCAGGTAATCCGGCGAAGCGCAGGTCACCATTCGAACCGCCGCAAGCTTGCGCGCGATCACCGAGGAATCCGGCAATTGACCAATGCGGACCCCCACGTCGAAACCTTCCTCAACCAAGTTCACCATTCGGTCGGTGGATGAGACGTCGAGCGAGACCTGCGGATAGGCCGCAGCGAAGTCCAAAATCGCCGGCGTCAGTTGGCTTGCGCCGAACGAAACCGGAGCGGAAATCTTGAGCAATCCTCTTGGCCCGCCCTGGTCACGCACCGAGCCCTCCAGCGTCTCGAAATCCTCCAGGAGGTTGCGGGCCCGCTCCAAATAGGCGCGGCCATTGTCAGTCAAGGACACATCGCGCGTCGTTCGGTTCAGCAGGCGCGCGCCCAGACGGTTTTCAAGGCGGGCGACCATCTTGGAGATCTGGGCGCTCGACACCCCCAGCCTTCGCGCGCCTTGCGTAAAGCTTCGCGCGTCCGCAACCGCGGCGAAGGCGTTGATCTCATCGAGCCTGTCCATCCGGCGGTCTCACGGATTGTTTCCTAATCGGAAATATAATTGTTCGATCGGACCAGATTATCAACCGAAGGGCGTGGGTCCACTTTTCGCTGACCCACCTTGGAGTGATAAACCATGTCGAAACCTCGCAAAGTCGCCGTCATCGTCGGAAGTCTCCGCAAGGACGCCTTCTCGCGCAAACTTGCGAACGCCATCACCGCAGCGGCGCCGTCAAATCTGACATTCGACTTTGTCGACATCGGCCAGCTCCCGCATTTCAACCAAGATCTGGAACCCACGCCGCCACAGGCCTGGGTCGATTTCCGCGATCGCGTCAAAGCCGCAGATGCGGTGCTCTTCGTGACGCCGGAATATAATCGTGGCCTTCCCGGCGTCCTGAAGAACGCAATCGACGTTGGATCGAGGCCCTATGGCTCAAGCGTCTGGAACGCAAAGCCTGCGGCTGTGGTCAGCAATTCGCCAGGCGCGATCGGCGGCTTCGGCGCCTATCACCAATTGCGCCAGTCGTTGGTTTTCCTGAACATGCCCACCGTAAACCAGCCCGAGAGCTATGTGGGCGGGGTCGGCGCGCTCTTTGATCCCAACGGCGAATTGATCAACGAGGCGACGCGCGAATTCCTCAGCAACTTCGGGCAGACCTTCGCCGATGGAATCGAAAAACATCTGAGCTGACCGCCATGCCCCTCCCGACACTCTTTATTCCCCATGGCGCGGGCCCCTGCTTTTTCATGGAGTGGACCCGCGGCCCGCGCGATACCTGGGACAAGACGAGCGCTTGGCTAAAGAGCCTTATCGCGGAAATGCCGACCAGGCCGAAAGCCATCCTGGTGATCTCCGGACACTGGGAGGAGCGCGCCTTCACTGTCGGCTCAGCAGCAGCGCCACCTCTGCTCTTCGACTATTATGGCTTCCCAGAAGAGACCTATCGCCTCCAATTCGACGCGCCTGGATCTCCAGCGCTTGCGAAACGGGTTCGCGAGCTTTTAGGGGCGGCGGGTTTTGCAACGGCTGAGGACAAGGACCGCGGCTATGATCATGGCGTCTTCGTGCCCTTGAAGTTGGCGACCCCAAAGGCCGACATTCCAGTCGTCCAACTTTCACTGCGCAGCGACCTCGATCCTGAGGCTCATCTTGCTGCAGGGCGCGCGCTTGCGCCCCTGCGCGACGAAGGCGTCCTGATCCTTGGATCGGGCATGAGCTGGCACAACATGGCTGGCTTCAGTCCGGCGTTCACCGCGAAATCACAAGCCTTTGACAGCTGGCTTGAACGGGCGATGACCGATCCAGGCCGGCGCGATGAAGCGCTCCGACACTGGGATCAGGGCCCTTTCGCGCGCGAAGCTCATCCCCGCGAAGAACACCTCGCCCCGCTCTTTGTCGCGGCCGGGGCGGCTCAAGGCGAGCCTGGGAGGCTGGCCTTTCGCGATATAGCGATGGATGTGGCTATCAGTGGTTATGCGTTCGGTGCGACAGACTGAAACGGTCGCGCCCACCAGCTAGGCGAACGCCCTGGCCGCGGCGCTGGACCGCCTTCGTCAGGCGACGGCGGCCATCGCGCCTGCTTCTTGAGCCTTTTCGAGCGCAGCCTGAATGACGGCGTAGAGACGGCCAGCTTGGATGGGCTTGGCCACGAAATCGTCCATCCCGGATTGAAGGTATTCGGCGATCTGATGGGCCATCGCATTGGCCGTGAGCGCGACGATGGGCGTGCGTGCGCGGCCCTCGGCGCGTTCACGCGCGCGGATGACGCCTGCGGCTGTCGGCCCATCCATCTCCGGCATCTGGACATCCATCAAGATCAGATCCCAAGGCTCCTGCGCCCAGGCCGAAACCGCCTCGCGGCCGTTGCAAACCATGACCGGATCGACGCCCACCTGCTCAAGCAGGGTCCGCAGAACCAGCTGGTTCATGCGGTTGTCCTCTGCAGCCAAGACGCGCAGCGCCACAGCCTCAACCGAATCTAGCGGCTGGCTGGGCGGCGAAATACTTGGCGCAACGGAGGTGGCGATCCGCTCAAGCGGCAGTTCGACCGTGAAGGTCGCCCCTTCGCCCGGCGTGCTTTGGCCACGAATGGTCCCGCCCATCAGACTGGCCAGATCACGGCAAATCGCAAGACCCAGGCCAGTGCCGCCGTAGCGGCGCGTGGTGGAGGCGTCGGCCTGCTCAAATTTTTGAAAGAGACCCGCGAGCTGATCGGGCTCAATCCCAATTCCGGTATCGGCGACGCTGATGGACAATCGCTTGGCCTTGCGGGCGACCACGACCCTAACGCCGCCCGTCTCGGTAAATTTCAGGGCGTTGGAGACGAGGTTATAAAGAATTTGGCGAACGCGGACGCTGTCCCCGCGATAGACGCCACGCGCGCTGCGCTCGACCTTCAGGTCGAATTCTAGCCCCTTGGCCTGGGCGGTGGCGGCGAAGGTTCCATGGGCGCCGCACGCCAATTCACTGATATCGAAGTCAGCCTGCTCCAGCTCCAGTTTTCCGGCTTCGATCTTGGAGAGGTCCAGAACATCGTTGAGGATCGCCAGAAGGCTTTCGCCGGACTGGCGGATCACCTCGAGGCGCTCGCGTTGCTGATCGGTGACTTCGCCCATAGCCATGGCCTGAGCCATACCCAGGACACCGTTGAGGGGTGTTCGAATCTCGTGGCTCATCGTGGCCAGGAACGCGCTCTTGGCGCGTGTCGCCGATTCCGCCTCTTCCTTGGCTTTCACAAGCGCCCGCTCGGAGGATTTGCGCTCGGTGATATTCTGTAGCGCGCCGACCATTCGAAGCGGCTGACCATTTTCGTCGGTCAGATAACGCACGGCGCCTTGCACCCAAACCTCTCTGCCGTCGGAGCGACGCGTCCGATACTCGGGTCGATAGGGCACGCCTTCCTTGGCGTGACGTTCCCAAGCCGCCATGGTCGCTGGCAGGTCGCGCTCATCGATCGTCGACCAGATGTCGCTTGTGAGCTGCTGATAGGTTGTAGGCTCGGTGTAGAAATTTCCCTCGGCGCCTTCAGCATCCATTTTGATGAGTTCGCCGCGTCGGAAGTCCAGCTCCCAGACATGCATGTCGGCGATTTCCATCGCCAGCCGGAGCCTCTCTTCTGAACGTTCCGTGCGCTCAAGAGCCTCGACCATGCTGGTCACGTCATGGGAGCTGATGATCAACCCGCCGATCTCGCCGGCGCCATCGCGCCACGGGGTGAGCTCGACTTGCACCCAGATGGTCGAACCGTCGTTGCGCACGACCTGGACCCGATCGGCCTTGACCGATTCGCCTGCCAGGCACTGCTCGTAGGTCGAGCGCCATTTGGTGTGGGTGGTGGGGAAGATATCGTAGAGCGAACGGCCGATGACCTCGCGTCCCTCCAACTGCCGGCTTTCCGTCCACCGAGGGCTGGCAGACAGAATCCGCATCTCGAGATCGGTCATAAGCAGAGAAAATGGGGCAGTATCAATTATTTGCGCCAAAATCCTTTGAGCGACGCGGCTTTCCCGGCGCGCCGCCTCGCGCGCCCTTTCAGCCTGAACACGCCCCCATTCGTCGGCGACGAAATCGGCCAGGTCCTGCAGGCGATCGGCATATTCCTGCTCGAACGGCCTGGGGGAGTGTCCAACGACGGCCAGGACGCCTGGGATTGTCCCGTCCTCAAGCCGCAACGGCGCGGCGGCGTAAAACCTTACGTGAGCAGAGCCCTTGACGCTTGCGCGGTCGCTTAAGCGCGGATCCTTGCTGGCGTCCTCCACCCAAATAAGTCGGTCTTCCTCGACCGCCATCTTCGCGACAGGGGCGTCCTTTGGAAGGCGCCCTTCAGGATCATGGCTGCGCCACGCAGAGCCGCCGCTGATCAAGACAACCTGAGCGTCAGCGGCGCCGAAGAAGGTCTTGGCGAGCCTGCGAGCGCGATCAAAGACCGGACCGGAATGTTCGAGGCCGATCGGAACCGTGGGGCGACGTACGCCAGCCATTTCCCCCCCTGGGACGATTTTATAGTGCAACTCCGGAAGGATGGAGGATGGGGGTTAAGAAGGCCTCTACCGCCTCACCGCCCCTGGCGAGCCGATGCTGCGAGGTGGTGAAGAACAATCCCGCTGGTTGTCGCGACATTGAGCGAGTCGAAGGCGCCTGGCATGTCGATCCGAACCGACTGGGTTGCTTCGATCAGAGCCTGGGGCAATCCCTTCCCTTCAGCGCCGAACATCACAGCCGTGCGCCCAGAAACCTGGAAGTCTCCAAGCTCGACCGCACCGCGCGGCGAAAGCGTGGCGACCAAGAAGCCGCATCGCTCCAGCCGGCCCATCAGCGAGGCCGCATCGCCGGCCCGTGCGAACGGCATCGTCAGGGCGGCTCCGACGGAAACCCGGATCGCCTTGCGATAGAGCGGATCGCAACAGCTCGCATCGAGCAGCACGGCGTCTGCGCCAAAGGCTGCGGCGTTGCGGAAGATCCCGCCCATGTTGTCATGGTTGGCGATGCCCACAAGAGCCACGACGAGCGCGGTCTTGGGCAGGCTTGCGAGGACCGCGTCCAACCCCAGTTCTGAGCGACGCCCCAGCGCTAAGACCCCGCGATGGATTGGAAAGCCGACCAAAGCATCCATGACAGCCTGGCTGGCGGCGAAGACGTCGACCTCAGGGCCCAGCCCAGCCAATATCCCCTGGAGGGGCTCGACGCGCTTTTCCGCCACAAGCACGGCTTCGATTTTATGACGGCCTGCGCAAGCCAGCTTTTCGAGCACCACCACGCCCTCGGCGATGAAGCGCCCATCGCGGCCGACCAGGTCGCGCTCGCGCACATCGCGAAAGCCCGCCAGCCTTGGGTCGCCTGGATCGCTGATCGGAATGGCCACGGGCATGGGGTCTTTTTTGTCATGCCTGGAGCGGATCCTCCAGAGACCTCCATAAAATTGACGCTGGCGTCATTTTGCGATCTAGACAATGCTAAAATTCGGAGGTCCGACCATGGCTGACGGCAATCTTTCAAAACTCACCGAGGCTCGCGAGGCGATCTACGCGACCCCGCTGGCGAAACTCGACCCGGCGCAACCCGCCCTCTTCCAGGCCGACACCATGTGGCCGATCTTCGAGCGCCTGCGCAAAGAAGATCCCGTCCACTACACTGAAGAGCACGAGTTCGGGCCCTATTGGTCGATCACCAAATATAACGACATCATGGCCGTCGAGACCAATCACCAGGTGTTCTCGTCCGAGGGCGGCATCACCATCGCCGAGCAGACCCAGGGCGATGGCCCGCTGCCGATGTTCATCGCGATGGACCCGCCGCGACACGACGTGCAACGCAAGACCGTCAGCCCCGCCGTCTCGCCCACCAGCCTGCAGACCATGGAGCCTCTGATCCGCGAACGCGCTGCAGCGATCTTGGACAGCCTGCCCATCGGCGAGGAGTTCGACTGGGTCGATAAGGTTTCAAAGGAACTGACCGGCATGACCTTGGCGACGCTCTTCGGCATGCCGCAGGAGGATCGCCGCCAGTTGATCTATTGGTCAGACGTCGTGACCGCGGCTCCCGGCCAGGGTTTGGTGGATTCCATCGAGCACAAGATGGCGATCTTCGTGGAATACCACGCCTACTTCACCAACCTCTGGAACCAGCGGGTGAACGCAGCGCCGACAGGAGACCTTGTCTCCATGCTCGCCCATGGTGAAGCCACCCGAAACATGGAGCCTCGCGAGTACTTCGGAAATATCGTCCTGCTCACCGTCGGGGGCAACGACACCACGCGAAACACCATCTCGGGCTCGATACTGGCCCTGAACCAGAATCCGGATCAGTACGCCAAGCTTCGCGCCAACCCTGGTCTGATCCCATCGATGGTGTCTGAGACGATCCGCTGGCAAACGCCGCTCGCCCACATGCGCCGCCGCGCGCTGCAGGACTTTGAGTTCGCGGGCAAGTCTATCAAGAAGGGCGATAAGGTCGTCATGTGGTACGTTTCGGGTAACCGCGATGAAGAGGTGATCGATCGACCCAACGACTACATCATCGATCGCGAGCGTCCACGAAATCACATCTCGTTCGGCTTCGGCATCCATCGTTGCGTGGGCAATCGGCTGGCCGAACTACAGCTCAAGATCATTTGGGAAGAAATCCTCAAACGCTTCCCAACCATCGAAGTCACTGGCGAGCCCAAGCGGGTCTATTCCAGCTTCGTGAAGGGCTACGAAGTCCTGCCGGTGATCATTCCAACGCGAACCTAGACCCACGCGGCGAGCACCTGTCTGGCCTCCCCAGAGAAGGCAGGGTGAGGCGACGAAAACTATCGATCCTCGACGTTGTCTCGCACACGCACGATCAACGACTGACTGGCGGTGGCCATAAGCTCTCCGTCCTGGGCGAAGAGATACATCGCGCCATGACCAAAGCCGCCATGGACGCCGAGGATACGGATATCGCAGAGCACCCATTCGGTCGGCACGATGCGGCGAATTCGAAGGGTGTTGTCCAAGCTGTTGCCGCCCGCATTCTTTCCCAGAGCATTGCCGATGCCGGATGGAACATGGTCAGCAATGATCGCCAGCATGGGGGCATCGATGACCAAGCTTTCACGGGGCTTGATCCAAAGCAGGAGCCGTCCATCCGCCTCGGCTGCACCGACCCTATCAAAGCCGTAGCGTCCCTTGGCGATGCGGATATCCATCCGGCTATGGAGCCCATAGCCCGCCTGACGCCAGTGTTCGCCCGGGTCGCAGTCCAGCGGCTGCGGCGCATCAGGCATTGAAAGCCACTGCTGGGAGATCTCGCTTGGCCGCGCGCCCAATGCGGCGTTCACCGTCAAGATCTCCTTGTCGCCCACATGGCTGATCACGCGCGCTTGGGTGTTGTACTTGCCAACCGTTGGAACCCAGACATCGAGGTCGACGACGCTCGGAGGCTTTGCGTAGGACAGATATTGCGCGGTCGCCCAGATGAGCGGCCTGCCGGTGGTGGCCTCCATGGCGGCGATCGCCGAGGCCAGGCCGACGCCTCCGAACATGAACATTTCGTCGGGCCGGCCAACGCAGACATCAGGGGTCAGCGGCAGATACCATCGATGCGAATTGTGCGTCGCACGCAGGTCGAAGAAGAGCGGTTGCATCTTCTTGTCTTGGGCCTTGCGGGTGCTACTTCGCAAGCCTCGCCAAGCCCCTATATGCAGGCGATGACCACGAAGATCCTGAAATCGATCCATCCGGCGCAGCCCGATGATATCGGCGACCTGACGACCCGCCGCCCCGTCCCCTCACCCGGCCTCGAGCAGGTCGATCCGTTCCTCTTCCTCAACCATCACGGGCCGCAGACCTTTGGCCCCAACAACAGCGGCCTTCCGTTCGGCCCACACCCGCATCGTGGTTTCGAGACCGTGACCTTCATTCTCGAAGGCGAACTGGCCCATCGCGATAGTGCGGGGCACGAAAGCATTATCAGGGCCGGCGGGGTTCAATGGATGACGGCAGGCTCGGGCCTCATTCATTCAGAGGTCTCGCCGGAGGCCTTTCTCAAATCTGGCGGATCGCTCGAGCTCGTGCAGCTTTGGGTGAACCTACCCAGCCGACTGAAGATGAGTTCACCGCACTACATCGGCTTGCAGGCTGATCAAATCCCATCGGTGGAGGTCGATTACGGCCGTGCGAACGTAAACCTGATCTCAGGAACCTGGGGCGGCCATGTCGGACCGATCCCTTCGCTGACCAATGTATTCATGAGCACGATCGCCCTTCGGCCCAATGGCAAGGTCGGTTTTGGATCGCTGAAGGGTCGAAACGTCCTTCTCTATGTGGTCTGCGGCGAGGTGAAGGTCGGGGCGACCAACTTGCCGGCCTGGAGCCTCGCGAAATTCGATCTCGAGGGCGATGTGATTGAATTCGAAGCTCTGCAAGAAAGCGTCGTCCTCTTTGGCCACGCCGAGCCAATTGGCGAGCCGGTGTTCGCTCATGGCCCCTTCGTGATGAACACCCGCCAGGAGATCATTGACGCCATCCGTGACTATAACGCCGGCCTCTTCGACAATATCTCCGCCGCCTAGGGTCAGGCGATCGGATGCAAGTCGGTTGGGCACCGGCTTCAGCCGGCCCAAGGACGCTTCCGGGAGATCGCGCCTAACAGCCGAGCGGCAGGCCGAAGGCGCGGACGTTGGCCGGCAGGCGCAACGAGGCGCGAACGGCCTCGCGAAGGGTCCCAAACACCGTCGCGCTTGTCGCATCCGCGGTCCAGTTGGCGGAGCCGGACTCTTCCAAGACGAGATAGCGTTGCAAACCACCGGGTCGCTCTGCGGCCCTGGAGACAATAGCTTGCGCCGTTTGACGCAACGAAACTTGGTCGGCTGACATCAGCGCCCCTCCTGCAATTAACCAAGAGCCTAAGCGACCCGACCAGCCTCGCCAGTTCGGTTTGATACCTAAGTATTGTTCCCTAGCATCAGATTTCGCCATGCCCGGGACTACCGCCAGGCGCCCGCAGCCGCACTGCGCGGTCGCGTCCATTCCAGGGCCCATCGCGCCTTTAGAGGGATGCGTCGCCAACGCTTAGCCAGCAATGACCATCGCTCGAAACCCAGTCCTGCGGGCCGCAGCGAAACCACCGTGACTATCCCTACGTAGATTCCCCAGATCGTCGCAAAGAAAAGAATTCTCTAGATTTAGCAGCCTGTCACCAAGTCGACGGAATATATTCAACAACTGCTTATGAATCTTAAGGGCGAGTAAAAGTAACCAGAGGTGGTCGATGTTCACGGTCATGGACAAACTACTAGACCGATCCGAACCCCGACTACTTCGCGACACCTTAGTAATTTACGCTGTATCTCTCGTTTCCAGCTTATCGATCTGCGTCCGCACGATTTCGCTGGAAGGCAACGGCCAGACCGGCTGGGGCGCGCTTACGGGTTTCGTCACCGGTTGCGCAATCTGGGCGACGCAACTTCTTTCCACGCTTGGCGATCACGCCGACTTCCCGATCGCAGCGGCCTCAGACCGGTCCCCGGGGCGTCCTTCGACCATTGCAAAGGGCCGCCTGTCCTTGGCGTGAGCCACGCCGATGAACCGGCCAGGGGAGTTGTGGGACGATGAACAACGCAGCAAGGGTCCTGCAGGCGCCTGAGCCCGATGGGGGATTTGGTCATCGGCTGATTTCCGCCGGCGCTGAAGACATGTTGGAGCGCTTCAGCGATCCGAAACTGCTCGCCGCAGGCAAGGCCAACGTGATCTCGCTTGAGGCCGTCCAAAACCGTTTTGGAGCGCGTTGGGAACTGCGTCGCGACCAGGTGTACAGCTTCACCGAACGGGTCCTTGAGCGCGGGGTCGGCGATAGCGGCTTCTTCGTGCGCGTCTCCCCATCGGATTTCGTGCTGGTTCATCCGGACATCAGCAGCAGCGCCGGATATGCCGCATGTCTGCGCTATCTGCGCGAGGTGATGATCCACTTCCTTGGGGAAGATGAGATGGCCTCCATGGGTGTCCAGCGGATCACCAAGATCACCAAAGGGCGCCTGGAAACCCAGGTCGTCGATACCGATCCCCAAGCCGAACGGGGCGACATCGACCCGGCCACGCCTGACCCGTCCGATGACGTTGCGCCCGAGCCGCGCAGAGCGTTGGAGCAGTGGTCCCCCTTTGTCGCAGCAGACGGGCGCCAACTGCGCGTGTCGGCGACCTTGGAGCCCGTCTATGAGCTTCGCGGGTTCACCAGGATCGGCTTTCGAATGATCCGACGGGTGTCGCTGGTGCGAACCGGGGACGAATTGACCCCACAGCAGATCTCGATGTTGTCGACGGGAGACCTGTTGCGCGTCGATCTGGCGACCATGTCGCGCGGGATCGATCGAATGAAAACCGAAAGCCGCGGCGAACAGCAGCTCAGCCTGATCATCCCTCTCTCGTTCGCCAGCCTTTCAAACCTCGCAGGGCGCGCGGAAATCGTGAAGCAGCTGAAGCAAGCCCAGAGCTTGGTGAAATTGGGCGTAATTTGCGAAATCTGCGACATTGATGGGGTTCCGCCCGGCGCCTTGCTCGCCGCCACATCCCTCTTGCGGCCTTATGCGCTGCTGATTGTCGGCAAACTCATGGCGACGTCGCCGGCTGCGATCACACGGCTCATCGGAACGGGCTTGCAGGCGACCTCGTTCGACTGTCCCGAAGGGCTTGGAGAAGCCGCTTTTATCGGCTGGGCGAACCTGGCCATAACCGCGGCCAAGCGTGTTGCGAAGTCGGTGCTGATTTACCGCGCTGGGACCGCCAAACTTGCTGGCGCCTTGGCCTCGTTAGGCGCAAGCCATGTGACCGTACTGCCCCTTTGAACTGAAGCTTAGCTCACCGCTAGCGCCCCCTGGACTCGCTAAGCGGCTCCACGCCGGCCGACAAGGCGATACGCACGGCCGCCGATAGGCTCCGCGCATCGAGCTTCTCCATCACATTGGCCCGATAGATTTCCACCGTGCGCACGCTGATATCCAGTTCGTAGGCGATGAGCTTGTTGGGAAGGCCGGCCAGCAGCGCGCGCATCACCTCCATCTCACGGTTGGTCAGTTTGGAGACCTTGGCCTTGGCCTCAGCCGTCGTCGCCCGGTCCTCGCTGGTGGCTTCCAATTTCTTGAAGGCGTCCTTAGCCGCCTCCAAAAGGACTTCGTTGAGGTACGGTTTTTCCAGAAATTCAAACGCCCCATACTTCATGGCCTGGACCGCGATCGAGATGTCGCCGCGGCCGGTCAATACGATGACCGGGAAATCGATGCCGCGTTCGACCAGGCGGCGCTGGACTTCGATGCCATCCATTTCCGGCATATGGATATCCAACAGAACGCAGGCGGGAACTGTGGGATCGAGATTGGCGAGGAACTCCACGCCTGAGGCGTGGGGATGAACCTGGTAGCCAGAACTCTCCAAAAGCAGGGTCGCAGATTCTCGCACGTCATCGTCATCATCGACGAGGTGCAAGTTACGCTGGCTAGGCATGGCGCCTCTCCTTCGTCGCAAGTGGAACTGTGAAGCGAAAATCGGCGCCGGAGCCATAGGACTCCTCGAGCCACATCCGGCCGCCATGGGCCTCAACGATGCGGCGACAGATCGATAGGCCAACACCCATTCCATCGCTCTTGGTCGACAGGAATGGGGAGAAGAGCTGTTTCGCAAATTCAGGCGAGATTCCCGGGCCGTTATCGTGGACCGAGACCTCCACCATCCCGCGCTTGGCGAGCGTACTGATCTCCAGCACGTGGGGCCTTGGCGCGTCGCGCATAGCCTCGACCGCATTTCGGACCAGGTTCACCACGATTTGCTGAATCTGGATTCGATCGGCGATTATGCACCCGGCCTTGGGTGAGAAATCGTAGCGAATTTCCATTCCATCGGCCTTGGCGTTGGGTGCGCCCAAGGCCACGGCGTCTTCAATCAGGCGATCAAGCTCTTCAATTCGCGCATCGGCCTCGCCGCGGGCAATAAAGTCGCGCAGGCGCCGCACGATTTCGCCCGCGCGCACGGCTTGGGTCTCAGCCTGGTTCGCAGCGCGCACCACCCGCCCGCGCGCCACCTCGTCCAACGCCCCGCTCCCATCGCCCAACATGATTTTCAGCGCGCCAACGGAGTTTCCGATGGCCGTCAGCGGTTGATTGAGTTCATGGGCGAGTGCAGCGGCCATCTCGCCCATGGTGCTGAGCCGCGTCACATGGGCCAGTTCACTACGCAGCTGAGCCAGGTGGTCACCTCGCAATGCGAGCTCGTGGCGCGCTTGCAGCTCCTCCGTCACGTCGCGATAGATGCCGATTGTGCGGATGTGAGCCCCGTCAGGGCCGTAGAAGAACCGGCGCACGCCATGGAAATCCCGAATCTCACCATCGGCGCGCCGCATTCGAACGTCGTCGAGCTGTTGGGCCTTATGCGCTGCGATGTCGGCGTCGCGGTGGGGGTTTGCGGCGACAACCATCGCATTTAGCATATCGACGCCGCCCTTCAGCCCACCTGGCGGGAGCGCCAGGAGCCGCTCGAACCCAGCGTCAGCGATCAGTGTTCGACTGACGATGTCGGCGTCAGCTATGCCCAGGTCGTAGGCGTCCACAGCCAGTCGCAGGCGCTCCTGGCTTTCCCGCAGGGACGCTTCGGCCAGCTTCAAGTCGGTGATGTCGCTTATGGTGCCGATGACGCGTTCTTCGCGATCGGAGTTTCCAGGTTGGCGCACCCATTGGAGGGCCACCCAGCGCACGTCCCCGGTCTTGGTGAAATGACGAACCTCGCCACGCCATTCGCCCGTTTCGTGGATCGCTGCTCGCCTGGCTTCGGCGACGCAAGGCGCTTCGACATCGAGAAATTCATCTGGCCTGCGGCCCAGGACCTCTTTGGCGGTCCAGCCGTAGAGCGTCTCACAGGCCGGCGCCCAATGCCTGATTTTGCCCTCTGCATCGACAATCATCACCGTGGATCGCTCGAGCGCATTGGTGAGACCATCGCTCGCGGAGCGTTCGTTCCCCAGCATCTGCGCCGCCCAGAAAGCCAGAAACAGGAGCGCCACAGCGTCAAGGACGATAATCACCAGCATTCTGACATCTGGCCCGTAGACGCCAAAACGGACCCCCAGGTTCGCGATTGTCCCCAATCCGATCGGCACCAGTGCGACCGGGGTCAAAAGGCGCGCGATCCGGCCCCGCTCGCCGCCGCCGGCGACCAGCTTAACCCAGCCTGTGTCACGCTTCAGGATCAGCACGCCGATGCAGAGCGCACCTAAACCCACCGAGGTATTTAGGGCTATGCGCAGCCCCTGATGCCGGATCGCGAGCTGCGAGGCGTCCTGCAGCAGGAAGGGCAAGAGCGAGGTGCTCGCCAGGAGCACGCCTACGCTGGCCGCCCCAACCGCCGCCAGCCGAACCTGGCTGCGCCGGGCTCCCATCCCCAAGAGCGAAATGGCGAAAGAGGCGACCACGCTGCAGGTGATGATGCTTGGGCGGCCGGGCCAAAGCGGCGCGGGCTTTTGCGCAAGCACCTGGGTTCGGAAAATAAGCAGATCGATCGGCAATTCGCGCGCCAAAGCGTAGGCGCTCAACCAGACGACGCAGGTCGCAAGCAAGACCACGCCAGCCAGGCGCGAAATATTGGGCAGTTTGCAAGTCGCGGCCAAAAGGCCGATCGAGCCCACAATCAGCGCAACTCCGGTCATCGGCTGTAAGGCGACCGCGCCCGGAACCACCGATGTCAGGGTGTCGTTTGCAAGCCGCCAACCGATCAAGGCGGCGATGGCGATCGCGATCACGCCAAACGCGATGATCACGACGAAATCCTCTGGTCGCCGAAGCAACTGGGACAACCCCCGCATTTGCGTCCCTTAACCCTATACCCTTGCGAGAAGAGAGCCACGATCCGCTAGTCTCGACCAGAGACATTTTTGTCGCAATAGTTGTATTATCGGTAACAGCAACCCCGCCCGCTCCGAAACTCCACCGATTGGAGGCGGCGCAGGAGACCCGACCAGGCGCGCCGCGTCGAGAGCCTCCCCCCGGAAGCATTCCGTAGAAGCCCTAGGTTGGGCGGCAGAGCTTGTCTGACTAGACTTTCTGAGCCGCCCCTCTCCGCACCCCGTGGATGAGCGTGCAGGGGATTTGCGTCCGTGCCGGCCAAGCTAAAGCCCGAAGCCAGCGCGATAGTGGTGGTGCGTGATCAAGACCTCGCCAGTTCGTTGGAGCTCGCCCTCATCGCAGGCGGATATAACGCCTTCATCTTTGACCCCATCCAAGGGCTCGAACGCCTACCGATCGACATCGCCATGACGCTGATCGTCGAAGACAAGGTCCTGAGGCCCGACCCTGCTGCATTTGTGTCCAGCCTGCGCGCACGGCCATGGGATGGACTGGTCGTGCTGGTGACGGGTGAACCCCGAGCGCTTGGGCCGCTATTCAATCGTTCGGATCGGATAGCCGTTCTTGAAATGCCCTTTGTCGGCGCTGACTTGTTGGCGGCGATCCGAGCTGTCTGGCCGCCTGACGGGCCATGAATTGCGCCTTCACCGGGAAACGATGCAAAGGCCGACGGTAATCGCCATGGCTGGCCGATTGTGATCGCCACTTTTGGTCGATTGATTTCGCCACCTCTGGCCGACGTTTTCCCCCACGCTGATCGCGTGCGGGCCCGCAGCTGACATGGAGGCCATCAGAAATATTGTCGCCCCCATTTGCCGAGGGAGCAACGGCGCCGAGACCCGGCGGGAGATGCGGCGGATCAGGGACGTTTTTCGATCGAGAGTCGTTTCTTGAGGCGGGCCTGCGGCCCGCCCCCTCGACGTCCAGCTTGACCGTCCCTTGGGGACAGTCCTTCATCGGAACAGGTATGGCGTCGGCGCCCTTAGGCGGCCAAAGCCATTTCCTGTTGCTCATCAGAGATATCACGCAGCATATAGCCCCCGCCCCAGACGGTCTCGATCGCGCTCATGCTATCGGTTGGACGGATAAGCTTCTTACGAAGCTTGCAGATGAATACGTCGATGATTTTCACCTCAGGCTCTTTCATACCATTGTAGAGATGGTTCAGACACATCTCCTTGGTGAGGACCGTATTCTTTCTCAGTGATAGTAACTCGAGGATTTTGTACTCGCTTGGCGTCAGGTGAACTTGCGCCCCGCCCACCTCAACCATCCGGGTGTTCATGTTGAGCGATATGGGGCCCGTGCGAATGATCGGCTCGGCGTGACCGCGGGAGCGTCGGACCACCGCGTTGATCCGCGCCGCCAGCTCATCCTTATGGAACGGCTTGGTGAGGAAGTCGTCCGCGCCGGCTTTCAGGATCTGCACCTTGGTTTCGACGGCGTTGGAAGCCGTCACCACAATGACCGGGGTGCGCATCTTTTTGGCCCGCAGCGACTTCAGAACGTCAAGTCCGGTCATATCGGCCAGTTCAAGGTCGAGAAGAATGACATCGAAGTCATAGAGCGTCGCCAGCTCAAGAGCCTCTTCACCAAGGTCGGTCACCGCGACGTTGTGCGACTCCGAGACGAGACGCAGTTCGACGTTCTTGGCCGTCATGGGATTGTCTTCTACCAGTAGAATGTGCATTTTCGGACTCCCGCCTGAATAAACGATTGTTTTTACTGGATTTATATTGTCGCGCTTGCGATGGGATCCATCCCCCGCCGGAGGCGCAATCCCGCAGCGTTCCAGCCGAGCAGCCAGCCGCCGGCGCGATCTTTTCGATCTCGAACAGGGTGACTGAAGGTCGACATGGGAAGGCGCTCAGGGGCTTGACTTATGGTTAAGTCACCTAATCACGGTGATTCGCTAAGCTCACCCCGCGGTTTGTACCTAGGGAAAAAACCGGAGGTTAGGTTGCAAGCTCGTAAGAGGGGCAAAACCCCGGGCGGGTTGATTTCATTTTTTCCTATGCGGCGGACTCGGTTTCTGATTCACCGTTAGGGTGGGTGCGCCGCGAGACATCGACGATCTATCGAAGGCAGA
>Ga0070730_10000807_pt1 | contig 33204 bp, 24 predicted proteins | sample Coa_R1_3_FD_66447 | JGI IMG/M metagenome (GOLD analysis project Ga0070730, IMG submission 66447) | Surface soil microbial communities from Centralia Pennsylvania, which are recovering from an underground coalmine fire - Coalmine... | ecosystem: Environmental > Terrestrial > Soil > Unclassified ... | reverse complement strand
ATAGTTGTATAGAGTGGTGAGCACACCAGCCGGCGTTATCTTGAATATCGTGCCGCAGCAGTAGGTACCTCCAAGATAGGTGGCGCCGTAAAAGTTGCCATCCGTACCCAGCGTAAGTCCGCCAAACGGCTCGCTCCCATCTGCACCATTAAAGCTATGCAGCACGGTGATGCTTCCCGACGGAGTGATCTTGAAGACAACGCCCTCAAGGTATGCGCCACCTGAAGTGGTGGTGCTGTAGAGATTGCCGTCGCGCCCCTGCGCAATGATGCCGGAATTCTCTGCCCCGTTGGGATCGCCGCTGATGGTTCCGAAGTTGTACAGCACCGAATACTGAGCGTGTGCGTTGAAAGCAACAAAGATCAGCATTACGAATGCGCAAATGGCGAGGCGCGCGTATCGCATCAGAATTCTCCTATTCAGATTGATTTGCCCATGACGACAAGGGATCACTGTGATGTGGCGCATACCGTGTCAAATCCCGTCTCAGTGGGATGAGAATTCAAGAACAATGCCGCGGCGCGAAGATGTTTCTTGCGGTTTCTGCAAACCACAGGTGTTACTGCTGGAAGCAGACAATGTGGTTCTGAGCGCTACACCAGTTGTTGCCGTACACGCTCCACTCGGCTCCGGTTACCTCATCGTTAGTTTCGTTGCCGGCCGCACCCCCATTAGGGTTCCCGTTATTCGTTGTCCAATTCTCACATGATTCACTAGGAAACGTTTGCGTTAGCTGCCCCTGCCCATTCGCATCCGTCCACGCAATCTCTTGCCAGTGCTGAACGCCGTTTTCGTCTCTGTCGAGGGGCACTGCGAGGCCGTTTGAAACAAGGTCTGTCCAATTCTGTGCGAGAACCGTGGGCGTTGTTAGCGCCAACTCATAGGGCACCGTTGATTGCCGGAATGTGGTGGATGGTGAATTACCGTTTTCGTCTGCTACCCACGCTTTGTACCTGCCTGGAAGTCCTGCCGAAGCTGCCGTCGCCTGACATTTCTGATTGGCTCCAGCCACTCCTCCGAGATTGCCGTCATAAAACCCGGATGTGATGAATGCCAGCTTTATGCAGCCCACCGATGCTTTGGCGATGAAGTCATCTGGCGGTATGACGCTACATAAAGAGCTGAAGTCAGTGGGTCCTGCTGGCCCGGTTTGCCCTGTGGCGCCGGTTGGTCCTTGCGGCCCTTGAGGTCCCTGAGGTCCTTGTGGCCCCTGTGGCCCGGGCGGTCCTGTGGCCCCGGGTGCCCCTTGCGGACCCTGCGGTCCGGTGGCCCCCACGGGACCCTGTGGACCTGTGGGCCCAGTTTGACCTTGTGGGCCGATCGGTCCCTGCGGGCCAACCGCTCCATAAGTAGGATCAAAATCATAGATATTCCCCTGACTGTTAATAACTCTAAGCCGATAAGTTCCAGCCTGCGTTCCGTTCGGCAAGTTAGCGATGATTTGCGCGTCGGTGAAGAACGTGATGGTCACGCTGACGCCATTGAAGAGAACCGTTGGAGTTTTGCCTTGCGGACTAAAACCAGATCCAGTAATCGTTATTTGGCCAGGGCTCGAGTTGTAGTTAATTACAGTATTGTTCACCAAGGGTGTAGTAGAAAATGCAAACAAAGAGGCCAGCAACACACTCGCAATGGTGAAAAGTAAGTGGCGCATAATAGAACCCCTCACAGAGATTCTTCAGTTTTCACAGCTTCTACCGCAAGTTTGGAGTGAGGAAGGCCGCCCCATCGGCCTACTTCGGCGACTGATGTGCCCCGTTCACTACTCCTTGCCACACTTGGCGCACGACACCATGACAGCGCTGCACCACACCGTCAAGTTAAGGTCATGCTAATTTTGCGCTAAGGTCTAAGTTTATGATTTTGAAGCATTTGTCAGAGGCTCCAGGAAAAAAGCTGTACTCCCTTTCGCAAAATCGGGGTATCCTCTTACCCCGTGAATACGAGGGGAACAAAGGTTTCGGCGGTCCGGCTCTATCGCTTTGGTGCGTACGAGTTGGACCTCGAACGAAATGAGCTGCGCAAGTCCGGGCTTCGTATCAAGCTCGAGCCCAAGCCGCAGCAAATTCTCGCTACGCTGCTCGACCGTTCCGGAGAAATCGTCACGCGCACAGAACTGCAGCAGCTGCTCTGGGGCGAAGGAGTATTCGTTGATTTCGAAAAGGGATTGAACGTTGCTGTAACCAAGCTTCGGGCTACGCTGAATGACTCTTCCGAAAAGCCAAAGTACATCGCGACTGTCGCCGGCGAAGGCTACCAGTTTGTCGGCAGTGTCGAACGAGTACCGGCATCCGATCCGTCCGCAGCTGGGCCGCACAACGGCAACGGCCACCTTCAACAACTCACCTCACCCTCTCACTCGAATGGTGGGCAACACGCCGCTGGAGCTCAAGAGCCTGTCCCATCCGGAGGCAACGGCTCCCGACCATGGACCGATACTTATTCCTCTGCGCAAGGGGCCGCGCCGCCAAAGCAGCTATGGATCCTACGCCGCGCCTCCGCGTTTACCATCCTCGCCGCGGCATGCGTCCTCCTTGTCGGCCTCGGCTGGCTGCAACTCGCAGCGCGCGCTCCCCTGCCCACAGTTTCCAAGTACGTGCAAATCAGCAACGATGCGCGCCCGAAGATTTCTCCACGTGGCTATGTCCCCCTGGCAACCGACGGCGCCCGTTTATATTATTCGGAGATCTCGAACAACTTCAGCCTGATCGAGGTCGCCTCCGGCGGCGGTGAGAGCATTGAAGTCCCATTCGCGCTGTCCAGCAGCTTCCTTCTCGACATCTCGCCCGATCACACGCAATTGCTCGTGCAGGACCAGACTGCAGCCCCAGCGGAAATGCCATTCTGGGCGTTGCCCCTGGTCGGCGGCACTGTACACAAGCTGGGCAGCATACTGGGTAAAGAAGCATCCTGGTCACCGGATGGGCGTTGGCTGGCATTCTCAAACGGCAACCAGCTATGGCTCGCAACCGCCCAGGGCACGGAACCTCGCAAGTTGGCATTGTTGCCAGATCAGCCCGAGTGGATTCGCTGGTCCCCTGACGGTAGGAAGCTGCGCTTCACCATGCCGGACAGCAAGACGGATTCACGATCGCTCTGGGAACTCGCGGCGGATGGAACGGATCTCCACCCTTTGCTGCCGAACTGGACCCGGCCCTCGGAACCTCTTCCCGGCGACATTTGGCAGGTAGGGGAATGCTGCGGGAACTGGAGCGCAGATGGCAGATATTTCTTTTTTCAGTCAGCTCGCGGCGGCCGCACCGATATCTGGGTTATGCGCGAGCAGCGCGGGCTATTTCGTTCGAAGCAACCCGAAGCGACGCGCCTGACCTCTGGCGCCCTTAGCTACTCTTCGCCGGTGCCCAGCCTCGATGGCAACAAGGTATTCGTGGTGGGTTCACAACCAAGGGGCGAACTGCAGCGCTTCGACATCAAGTCGCAACAGTTCGTATCTTATCTCTCCGGAATCTCCGCCGAAGGCGTTGACTTTTCCAGAGACGGTCAATGGATCACCTATGTTGCTTATCCAGAGGGAACGCTGTGGCGCAGTAAGATTGACGGCAGCCAACGTTTACAACTCACCCGGCCCCCCCTGCATGCCTTGCTGCCGCGGTGGTCGCCAGACCGGAGCAAAGTCGCCTTTGCCGGAAAACTGCCTGGCAGCACGTACGACATTTACCTGGTCTCAGCCGACGACGGGGATCCAGAGCAATTAACCCATGGTGAGCGCCAATTCGGCGATGTGACGTGGTCGCCGGATGGAAAGCAGCTCATGTTTGGCGAGATGAGTCCGCTCGGCGATACGGTCATCCATGTACTCGATCTGCAGACAAAGAAAATGTCGATTCTCCCAGGCTCCCAAAACCTCTTTTCACCCCGATGGTCCCCCGATGGCAGATACGTCGCGGCCATTCCAGTGACTCCTCAGGATCGAATCGTGCTCTACGATGTCGAGACCAACCGCTGGTCTGACTTGGCGAAAGTAATTGTTGGTTCGCCGAACTGGTCTACGGATTCGAAGTACGTCTATTTTGATACCCAGGGAAGGGGAGGCGGCTTGAATCGTGTGCGGCTCAGCGACCACAAATTGCAGCGTTTCACGAGCCTGGACCAAGTGCGTTTGGCTCCCGTGTGGTGGACCGGAGTGTCGCCTGACGGCTCACCCCTCATCTTGCGCGACGTGGGCACCGAAGAAATCTACGCCCTCGACTTACAGTTCCACTAACGCTTGCTCTGAGAACTCAGAACCAGGACAGACACGGCTTTTGTCTTGCCGATGAAACTCACACCGTTACTTTTGGCGAGTGACGCCTCATTACTTAATAACCCCTCTTTCGCTCGCCTCAATAAACCGGATCAGCATCTCCACATCGTCTCCCCTGTCAGGTTCCGACTTCAGTTTTTCCAGCGCCTGCGAAGTGTTCAACTTCGAGGCGAGCAGGATCTTGTAGGCGCGATGAATTTTCGCAATCCGCTCCTTCGAGAATCCGCGCCGCTGCAGTCCGACTTTGTTCATGAGATACGCGTGCGTTTCGCGCGCGGCCGACGTCATCGAGAAGGGCAGCACATCCTGCGTGATGGTCGTTCCACCGCCGATATACGAATGCGCGCCAATGCGCACAAACTGATGGACCGGGCACAACGCTCCCACAACCGCCCACTCTTCGACCACTACGTGGCCTCCAAGTGTCGCGCCGTTCACCAGCATGACGTGATCACCAATGATGCAGTCATGCCCGACATGCGTGTACGCCATGATCAGCAGATGGCTTCCGATCTTCGTCAGCCCCCCGCCTTTCAGCGTGCCACGATTGAGCGTCACATATTCGCGGATCTCGTTGTGATCGCCGATCTCAAGACGCGTCGGCTCACCTTTGTAGGTCACATCCTGTGGCGCCAGGCCGATCGCGCCGAAGGGGAAAAAGTTGTTATCGGAGCCGATCCTGGTTGGCCCTTCAATCGCGACATGCGACTGCAGCCGGCAATTCTCCCCCAGTTCCACGTCAGCCCCGATCACACAATAAGGGCCGACCACGCAGGAAGCGGGAATCTTCGCCGTAGGATCAATGATGGCGGTGGGGTGGATATTCGGAGAGGTCATGGACGATGAGTGGATCGGCTTTCCTCTGTGCCCCTCGGTGTCCCCTGTGGTGAACGCTTTTGAAGTTGCTCAAGCGCCGTCATTCGATCCGCGTCCCCGGGAGGCGTGAACCAACTGGCAGGACACGATCGCTTCGGCAACCTTCTTATCGCCGACAAACGCATATCCCTGCATCTTGGCAGCGGTCATGCCGGGAACTTCTCGCCAGCCTTTTAGCTCGACTTCGAGCCGCAGCTGGTCGCCCGGAGTTACCGGCTTGCGGAACTTCGCGCGTTCGATTCCGGTGAATACCATGACTTTGTCGCTGCGATCTTCCACTTCCGTGAGCAACAGACATCCTCCTGCCTGCGCGATAGCTTCAATGATCAGCACTCCCGGCATGATGGGCAACCCAGGAAAGTGTCCCACGAAAAAAGGCTCGTTGATCGTAACGTTTTTAATGGCGACGATACGTTCCTTCCGCTTCAACTCGAGCACGCGGTCAATCAACAACAGCGGATAGCGATGTGGCAGGATCTTGAAGATTTCGTGGATGTCGAATCCGGCGTTCGACCCCGCAGCCGAATCCGTCACAGGGGTGCTCTCGCTCATAGTTCGTCTCAAACGGCTTGAAGATTATACTGTACGGCTTGTGCTTGAGGACCTTGGGTGCGGCATTTCTCGCGCTCGTTTAGTGGACAGGCTTTGAAAATATCACGCATTTGAAAAAGACAAATAGTGCCTTCAAAAAAGAACCAACAGACCGCCGACCGAGCTTCGGTCAATCTCTGGACTGATCGCCTGCGCGATTTTGAATCGCGCCTTCCCGCGCTTGTCGAGACCATCGGCGAATGGGTGTCGATCGAATCGCCCAGCGACAATAAAGTCGCTGTGGACCGCATGGGCGCGCTGCTCGCAGCCCGCTTCGAAGCTGCCGGCGGACGCGCCACCGTGCATCGCGCCCAGGATTATGGCGACAACATTCAGATCAATTTCCCCGGCCGCGACAAAGTCAAGCCCGTCCTCCTGCTCGGCCACTTCGATACCGTTTATCCGCTGGGAACGCTTTCCGCCATGCCCTGCAGGAAAATTGATGACCGCCTTCATGGTCCCGGCGTCCTCGACATGAAGTCCGGAGTCGCGCTTATGCTATATGCCATCGAGGCGCTCAAATCGTGGCACGGAGGCCTGCCTCGGCCAGTTACTGTTTTTCTTGTTTCCGACGAAGAGGTGGGCAGCTACTCGTCCCGCAAAATCACCGAGGCGCTCGCCCGAGAATCGGCCGCAGTGCTCGTGCTCGAGCCCGCTGCGGGAGGCGGCGCTGTCAAAACCGCGCGCAAAGGCGTTGGAGAATATTTTCTGACAGCTCGCGGCATCGCCTCGCATGCCGGCCTCGATCCCGGCAAGGGACACAGCGCCATTCTCGAACTGGCGCACCAGATCACGAAGATGTGGAAGTGGAACAATTTGCGCGATGGCCTTTCTATCAACCCTGGTGTGATTCGCGGCGGCACTCGCACGAACGTGATTGCGGCCGAAGCTGTGGTCGAGATTGATGTCCGCATCAAGCGCGCCACGCAAGCAGCGGCCCTCGAGCGCAAATTCCGCTCCTTAAAGCCCGTCGATAAACACTGCAAACTGGAGATCAAGGGCGGCATCAATCGCATGCCCATGGAGCGCAACAACGGCGTGATCGGTCTCTACAGAAAGGCTCAGGCAGTCGCGCAGCAGATCGAATGGAAACTCGGGGAGGCCGCCGTCGGCGGAGGCTCGGACGGAAACTTCACCGCCGGCATCGGCATCCCTACGCTCGACGGCATGGGCGCGCTCGGCGAAGGAGCACACGCGATCCACGAATACATCGTGATCTCAGACTTGCCCCGCCGCGCTCTGCTTCTCGCGGGCATGATTGAAGGCGCGTAAGGCTCATGTGGAACGGCACGCCCTTGGCGGGTCCATGACGTAATCCTGATTACGTCGATCACCCACGCCGCATAAGAACCTACAAAATTCCGTTTAGCTCACCGTGAACGTCTGCTTGCTGGTTGCCGAGCCGTTCGGGGTCGTCACCACGACTTTGCCCGTCACCGCGCCGGAAGGCACCGTGGCTTGGATCAGAGACGGGGAGATCACGGTGAAATTGCTCGCCGCTACACCGCCGAAAGTGACTTTGGTCGTTCCCGCAAATCCACCGCCCACAATATTTACCACGGTCCCAACCGGCCCGCCCGTGGGATCCAGACTGGTGATCTTCGGCAACACGTGCACACTTTGCGCGCTCAGGACCTGCCCCCCCGTAGCCATGGTCACAGTAATGGGTGCGTCAATCGCACCGCTCGGCACCCGCGCCGTCAAGAACGTGTCGGAACCAACTCGGAATTGTGCCGCCGCGCCACCAAACATGACGTTAATGGCGCCGCGGAACCCGCTGCCCAGAATCGTCACCGGCTGGTCGAGGAACACCCACCAGTTGCAGCACAGGGACACGTGATTCGATGGGTTCGGCGGTGTAAAGCTGAAGAGGACCCCGTCCCCGCTCCCGTTGGTCCCACCCGTCGGCGTCACCCCGTAAAACGTGCCGTTGGTGTGCTCCATCAGGTTTGCATTGGGATTGGCCCCGGGATCTGCGCCCGTGGTACCCGAAAAATCGACATACTCGAAAAACGATCCCCCCGGCTGCAACTGGAAAATGGTCCCCAGGTTGTCGGCCCCGCCATGAATGGTTGTGCTGTAAAAGTTCCCATCCGACGCGGCCAAAAGGCCTGTTTGAGGCTCGTAGGGATCGCTGCCATTTTCATCGAACTCGCGTTGCGTCGTTTCTGAAGAAGGCATCGTTGGCGTGGGCAGCGTCAGGCTAACAATCGTTCCGCCACTAAAAAAGCCTCCGGAACCGGCGGTGGTGTAGAGTTGCCCATCCTTACCCTCAACCAGCGGCGCGTTGGGAGTTTGACCGTCGTCCAGCCCAGTAAACGAGTAGACCAGGCTCGTTTTTCCTCCCGAGGTTATGCTGAACACGGCGCCTGCGTCGTTAGCACCGCCGCTAAGACTGGCGCCATACAAGTTCTTGTCCGATGCCAGATACAGTGGACCGGCCGGAGTCACAGGTATCTTGCCCTTCAGCAATGTGTAGGTGCTTGTCCCCACTTTCCACACGTAGGCCTTTCCCGGGCTAGTCACGCCGAAAAGGTTCCGATTCGTGTCTTCCACCGGAGGTCCGGCAGGGAAGCCTTCCAGGCTGCTAAACACATGCAACACGGTCAGGCTCTGGGTCGAGACAACAAAACGGAACAGGGTGTTACCTGTCGTACCGTAGAGGTTCCCGTCAAAGGATGAAAGCGTCAAACCCCCAGTAGAGATTCCGGTCGAGCTATCGAAATTCCACAGCACCGTGTATCCGCTTCCGGTTGTACTCACCTTGAAGATGGTTCCCAGGCCGTTGGCCCCTCCGCCTGTGGTCGTTCCGTAGAGATAGGAGTCGGTTCCCTGAATTAATGCGCCCTCTGGTGTGCACCCTCCTCCCGCCGCGGAACAATCAAAGTTGTACAGGTCCAGGTACGATTGGGCAAAGACCGGCACCGCAGCCCATGTCATGAGCAGCAGGCAAGCAAGTGCCGCTCGCCGAACGCCACTCCAATTACTCCTTATAGCGATACCTGTCATAAACTAATCCTCCCGACCTGCTTTCGGATACCCGGAGCTACCGCGGGATGGCCCCGCGCGATCAGCAGAGTGACGTAAATCGTGCCGCGCGTCAAAAGGATTCCCTCTGATCCATTTCTGACCTGCTAAGTGCTTGCGCCTCAACGCGTCACAAGGCCCTGTGACTCGCGCACTCGCTCTGGTTCTCATCCCCTCCTGGTGCCGCTCTAATACTCTCAGGTGGAACGTAATGGCCGGCATCTCCGTATCTTGTGGGACGGAGGCACTGATGAGGAAGATCAGCGGTTGTGCGTTTTGGACGGTTTTATTGGCGGTCATGGGAACCGGGGGCTTCGCTCAGGTCAGTTCCACGAGTGCCAGTGATTCTGGGGTCCCGTCGGTCCAGGCAACGAAAGATCCGAAAGATATGTCGGCCGCCGAGCTGGCCACGACCGTGAAGCGGCTCGACGCGGATTTGTTCGGTGCTTACAACACCTGCGAGCTGGAAAAATTCGGCTCGTTCTTTCCCGAGAATCTGGAGTTCTACCACGACCAGACAGGCGGCGGGCCGATGACGCGAGAGCAACTCGTAGCGGCTATCAAGCAGAACATTTGTGGCAAAGTGCGCCGCGACTTGGTGAGTATTGAGGTGTTTCCGATGAAGAACTATGGCGCGCTGGAGACGGGCGTGCACAGGTTCAGCCATCCAGGAATCGACAACGACAAAGGTGATGCGAAGTTTGTGCAATTGTGGAAGTACGAGGGCGGACGGTGGTGGCTGACAGTCGTGATCAGCTATGACCACAACGAACCGGTCAACGTGAAACGCTGAGAGCAACAGGCCTAACTATCGAGCTCAATTTGCTGCCGTAAATACGAGGAAGTAATCCATGCTGTCGCTCTTCACGAAATCGTACTGCTCCTGCAGGTGATATCCAGCCTGCCTGGCCTCACGAATCACCACATCTTTCCCGACTCCGTGATTGGCTCCGTTCCCGTTCCTGTCGATGATTCCCACCTTCGCGCCCGGCCGCAGCGCCGCCCGAAGATTCTTCATCAGTTCTACCGGGTGCGCGACCTCGTGGTAGGTCTTGAGGACCAGAACCGCATCCACGGAACCGGGTGGCAGTTCAGGATCGTCGGGCTTGCTCAGAATCGGTTTCACGTTCCCGAGCTTTTCTTTTTCCGCACGCTCTTTGATATAGCGGACCGCCTCTGGATTGATGTCCGCGGCGTAAACCACACCGTCTGCTCCAATACGTTTGGCGGCATGCATCGTGAACCAGCCCGAGCCGGCGCCTATATCCGCGACTGCCTTCCCGGACTGAATTCCTAAAATGTCCATCACACGATTGATCTGCAGCCGCTGTTCCCGGCCTGGAGAATCGAAGATCGACAGGTCACCGGTATACGGCTCGCTCGTCTTGCGATCCTGAATGGCAAGGGGAGGCATCGCTCCGCCGCGAACCATGGGGGGAGCAACGCTTCCCGCACAGCACAGAACCACAAGTGCGAATCTGAGTCTCCACATCCTCGTCCCCTCGCAACGCCAATCTGATAGACGCTGTGTGGTTCGATGCGTAAGCGCCGGCAGATGAAAGCGCGAATGGCCATTTTTGACTCTGCCGCGCATGTAGCCTAGAATTTTCCCAGGGCAGAAAGGCGCTCAATTTTCTGTTGTGTGGGCGTCTCGACTCGCGAACCAAGCTTTGCCGCTATTCGAGGAGGATTCATCATGGAAGGCAAAATCGGTCTTACAGAAATCCTCTTCGTCGTGGCCATCGCGCTGTTGCTCTTCGGCCCGAGCAAGTTCGCTTCGCTGGGCAAAGGTTTGGGCGAAGGCATCCGCAACTTCAAGTCTGCCATGAAAAGCGACGACAAGAAGGAAGAGGAAAAGAACTCCTAGCCCTACTCGAAGCGTCCGCTCTTAAGCATTCGGTACACCAGCGCAATCGGCAGTCCCACCACGTTGCTGTAGTCCCCTTCAATCCGCGGAATCCAGCGCGACGCGATCCCCTGGATGGCATAGGCCCCGGCCTTGTCCTTGGGTTCGCCGGTCGCCACGTAATCACGGATCTCGTCATCCGAGAAGGCGCTCATGGTCACCAACGTCGTCTCCGCGGCAGTTCGGATCTCCGCCGTCGCGGCTTCCCATTCGTCCTGGTGCGTCCCTCGGCCGGCCGAGCGCACCAGACAAACGCCCGTGATGACTTGATGCTGGCGCCCCGAAAGCAGACGCAACATGCGAACGGCATCCTGGACATCGGTGGGCTTGCCGAGAATCACGTCATCCACGACGACCACTGTATCGGCGCCCAGCACAATTTCCTGAGGACGATTGCGCCACACCTTCAGCGCCTTCTCCCGCGCCAGCCGCTCCGCACATTTCTGTGCCGGCTCGCCGGCCATTGGAGTCTCATCTACATCGGCCGGTTGCACTTCAAAAGGAATGCCTGCGTTGCGCAAGAGTTCCTGACGTCGGGGCGATGCCGAAGCAAGCACAATCATTTGGTCTCGATTTTACTAACCCCTGATTACTGACCCCTAGCCCCTGTTTTACCGCAGGCCCACCACTCCACGTACCGATTCAATCAGCTTCGCCGAATCATAGCCAATCCCATCCTTGAAGACGGTTTCCACGTTCTCGATATCTTCAATTTTTTTCGAGGGATCGCCTTTAATCACCACCAGATCGGCCTGCTTCCCCGGAGTGATCGTGCCGATGCGGTCGATATCGCCCAGGTACTGCGCACCATTGAAAGTCGCCACATGAATGGCTTCTACGGGAGTGAATCCTGATTCCACCAGCAACTCAATTTCGCGCTGGTCGCCGAACCCGGCAATCACTCCACCCATGCCGGTGGGATCAAGACCCGCCAGCAGCATGCCTCCTGCCTTCGAGAACGCTCGTTCAAATTCGAGTTCCTTTTTGAACGCCGCTGGCCACGGGGACTCCTCTGTCCCGTACCGCCGCCGCAGCGTGCTGGAATCGCTGGAACGCACTCGATTGGCGAGCAGAGCCTCACGTGCTTCTGGCGCAAGCGCGTCCAGTACCCGTTTCTCAATCGTTGGCCGTCCTGGAAAGCTGCCCATTTCAAAGACCGGCAGCGTCGAGGTAACCGCCACGTGGTGTTGAACGAGGTACGCAATCGTGTCGTGCATCGGGCCGGAGTTGGCGTCGAGTTTGGCCAACCCTTCCGGATCCTCCGATTTCTCCGGACATTCGTCCGCCTTCTTTCCAGCAATGAATTCTGTATCCACGAAGAATCCGTGTTCGAGATCGTCAATGCCGAGGTCGGCAGCTTCGCGGAAGGTCACTGAGCACAAGTGGCCTGTTACTTTTGCCCCACGCTTATGCGCCGCTTGAATCGCGGTCCCAAGCTCCGCGCGGGTAATGAACATGTAGGCCTTGAAATTATCGACACCCTGATCCAACCAGAAGTTCACGGTCTTAACCGCGTCGTCCGGGCCAGTAAGCTGATGCATCTGAAGCGCCCACGACCCTTTCCCTTCCAAGTAAGGCCCCGTCACGTGCATTTTCGGACCGGGAGTCTCTCCCGCGTCGATGGCCTTCTTCAATTCGAGGTCTGTATAAGGCTCGAGTGATCCGGTGGTTCGAAGCGTAGTCACCCCGCTGGCCAGATACAGCCGGGGAAAGCTGTATCCCATTTCTCCAAAGATGCCATTGCCCATGGGATAAAACATGTGATCGTGCATCCCGACGATGCCGGGCATCACGCTGTACCCATGAAGGTCGAGCACCTGCGCCTCTTTCGGGACATTCGCCGACGTCGCCGCAGTCACCGACTCAATCTTTGCCTTGTTCACTAGAATCGTCTGATCCTCGAGCGCGGCGGCCCCCGTTCCATCTATCACGCGCACGTGGGTTAATGCCACGATAGGAGCGTCAACACTGACGAACTTCTTGACGTCCGGCGATAACGTCTGCGCCGATACGACTGCGCTATAACCGAGCAACATCGACGCCAATGCCTTGTACATGACCCCTCCCAGAGGCACTCTTTGCGATTTTCCAACCGCATCAACTACCAGGGACTCTTTTCGATTTTCCAACCGCATCAACTACCAAGGACTCTTTTCGATTTTCCAACCGCATTAACTACCAGGGACTCTTTGCGATTTTCCAACCGCATTAACTACCAGGGACTCTTTGCGATTTTCCAACCGCATTAACTACCAGGGACTCTTTGCGATTCTCCGACCGCATTAACTACCGTGGAAGAGCGGCGCTTTAGCGCCGCGTGAAGGCGCCTTTTCATGAGCCGGGCTTTAGCCCCTGTGTTCTAGAACCACGTCCCCGTCCGATATCGCCGATATTCTTCCCCAAATGTCCCTTCGAGCACCGACGCCTCTTTCCGCGCCCGCCAAATCTGCAACGGAATAATGATCAAGAACGCCAACAGCCACACCGGCCTGTCCAAAACCAAAATCAGTCCCGCGATCACGCACGAACCAAACACATAAATTGGGTTGCGAATCCTGGAGTAAAGCCCGCGAGTGACCAGCTGGTTCGCCTGCGCGGTCACGGTCAACGATCTGCCCAATTGGAAGCGGGCCAACGTCCACAGAGCGAACCCCAAACCGAGCAGGCATGTCCCGACAATCTGCATCACACCCCAGGCCGTCGGAGGATGCTCCCAAATAATCAGTCCAAGCGCGAATCCCACGAGCACGGTCAACACAATATTGGCGGTAATCATGATCGGCAAATGAGAGTAACCGACCAACGCGAGGTTCGCAAGACGTCGTAGCGTCGCTGTCTCGATCGCTGTCGTGAAAGTGTTGTACCTAGCAGGCTGGCAATCTTGTATGGAGATTCGTCGAATGCCCCACATCCGCAGTCCGCCCTCCCGAGGTCTGGCCATTCCTGCCTGTTAGAATTGATCGTTAGCCGCATACTCATGGACGCCGCCTACATCCGCAATTTCGCCATCATCGCGCACATCGACCACGGCAAATCCACGCTGGCCGACCGCCTGCTGGAGCTGACCGGATCGCTCACCGCGCGCGAGATGCAGGCCCAGGTCCTAGACTCCATGGATCTCGAGCGTGAACGCGGCATCACCATCAAGGCCCACGCCGTCCGCATGATGTACACCTCGCAGGACGGCCAGACGTACCAACTCAACCTCATCGACACGCCCGGTCACGTCGATTTTTCGTACGAAGTCTCGCGATCCCTGGCCTCCTGCGAAGGAGCTCTCCTGATCGTTGACGCTTCGCAAGGCGTCGAAGCCCAGACCCTCGCCAATTCCTATCTCGCGATCAATCACGGCCTCGAGATCATTCCCGTCATCAACAAGATCGATCTCCAATCCGCCGACATCCCCCGCACCAAAGAGATGATCGAAAGCGCCGTCGGCCTCGACGCCTCCGATGCGATCCTTATTAGCGCCAAAACCGGCCAGGGCGTCCCCGATGTGCTGGAAGCGATCGTCAAACGCGTTCCGCCGCCCAAGGGCTTGCCCGACAACCGGCTCCAGGCGCTGGTTTTCGACTCCTGGTTCGACTCCTACCGCGGAGTTGTCGTGCTCGCCCGTGTCTTCCAGGGAACGCTGCGCAAGGGGCAACGAATCCGCCTGATGTGGAACGGCACAACCTTCGACGCGGAGACGCTCGGCGTGCTCACTCCCAAGCCGGTGGAAATCGAACAGCTCCAAGCCGGAGAGGTCGGCTTCCTCATCGCCAACATCAAGAACGTCGCTGACACGAAAATCGGCGACACCATCACCGACGACGCCAATCCTGCCATCGAGCCCCTTCCGGGTTTCGAGGAAATCAAGCCCATGGTGTTCGCCGGGCTGTACACCGTCGATGCTCATGAGCACACGCAACTGCGCGAGGCCCTCGAAAAGCTGCGCCTGAATGATTCGTCCTTTTTCTTCGAGCCCGAAAGTTCCGCCGCCCTCGGCTTCGGCTTCCGCTGCGGCTTTCTCGGCCTGCTCCACATGGAAATTATCCAGGAGCGCCTCGAACGCGAGTTCGGCCTCGATCTCATCACAACGGCTCCCGGCGTGCGCTACAAAATCACGATGACCGACGGCTCGCTGCTTGAGGTCGACAACCCGTCTCGCTGGCCCAACCCCGCGTCGATCTCGAAAGTCGAAGAGCCCGTCATTCTGGCGACGATTCTGACGAACGAGGAATATGTCGGCGGAATTCTCGCGCTGGTGGAAGAAAAGCGCGGCAAGCAGAAGACCTTCGAATACGTCGGCTCGACCCGCGTGATGCTGCACTATGAATTGCCGCTGAACGAGATCGTGCTCGATTTTTACGATCGGCTCAAATCCGTCTCCCGCGGATACGCCTCGCTGGACTACCACCTCGCCGGATATTGGGAATCGCCTATGGTCAAGCTCGACATTCTTGTGGCTGGCGATCCGGTCGATGCGCTATCGATCATCGTGCACCGCGATTTTGCCTACGAGCGCGGCAAAGCCCTCGTCTCGAAGATGCGCGAACTGATTCCCCGCCAGATGTTCGAAGTTCCCATCCAGGCTTCGATTGGCGCGAAAATCATCGCCCGCGAAACCGTCCACGCCATGCGCAAGAACGTTTTGGCCAAGTGCTACGGCGGCGACATCACCCGCAAGCGCAAGCTGCTCGAAAAACAAAAAGAAGGCAAGAAGCGCATGAAGCGCATCGGCCGGGTCGACATCCCGCAGGAAGCGTTTTTAGCCGTCCTGAAAGTTGGAGAAAGCAGCGATTGATGTAACGCGATTGATGTAGCGCCGGCATCCTGCCGGCTGTCGCGGCGGCGTCCTCGCCGCCGCACCGGACCAATTCCCGGAACGCTGCAAGTTTTTCCTTGGCACTCCGGGCAACTGCCGCGCTCCTCATCCCATCTCACCACTTCGGAAATATCAAATCAGTAAGGCTCAGTCAGGAACTTCGCATCGGAGGCCGGGGTCTATCCCTTCGACCACCGCCGCATGACCTGCGGGGAGGAACCATGCAACGATGGGCCCGTGTGTCGCGCGTTCTCGCCACCATCCTCGCCGTCACAGCATCCGGTTTCGGCCAACTGATCCAGCTCCAAAGCCAAAACGAGCCGGGCTCACCAGCGCCACGAACCGACGCCAACAGCAAAGCCGAGAAAGAAAAAGAAACCATCGCCCGCCACAAAGCGGCCCTGACCTTACTCGATCAAGTTCTCTCTGGATCCAGAAATCTCAGCCTGCCGCAGAACCGCATCACGATCGCTTCAGAAGCCCTCGGCATTCTTTGGGGCCACAACGAGGCCCAAGCCCGCAGCCTGGTGACAGAAATCGTCGGTGACTTCGCGCAGGCTGGCGCACAAGAAAACCTGCAGTCGAATGATCGTCAACTGCTGCGCCAGCAGCGGCAGAATCTGGTAGGCGCGATTGCCCAGCTCGATGCAGAACTCGCTCTCAGCTTTATGACTGCGACCAAGCCTTTCGTGCGGATTGGAGATCCTGATCAGGAGGAAGCCGAAGAACGCAACCTGCAGCTCGAACTCGCGACGCAGGAGGCCTCACGAAATCCGCGCAATGCCTTGCGTCTGGCAAAAAAAGAGCTCGAGGCATCCGGTAACTTGCCCCAGGAGCTGATCAGCCTGCTGTCGCAAGTTGCGGCGAAAGATCCCGAGGCGGGCGCCCAACTGCTCCACGAACTTCTGAGCCGGCTTCGCAGCGCGGATTTTTCCGCGGCAGACAGTAACTTCCATTTCGCACTCAATCTGCTCAATACGGAAAGGAACTCGTCAGCTGAAGGAGCTCCCCCCGATTCGGCACTCAAGACGCTTGCCGAGGCCATCGCCGCCGGGATTCTCAGCCCCGATTTTCCAGCACAAAATCTTCCGATACTGGAGGGATCGATCCCCGCCTTCGAGCTTTATGCGCCCGCTCGCGTGCCGGCGCTGCGCGAGAGAGTCGAAGACTTCATCCGCCGGGCAAACCCGCAACAAAGAATGTGGGATCAATTTAACGCGGCTCAGGCCAGCGGTGATCCCAACCAGCTTCTCGCCGCCGCCGAACAGGCGCCCGCCGATTATCGTTCCAACATGGTTCAGCAAGTCGCCTGGCAGTTTGCCAACAATGGCGACGTGCAGCACGTTCAGCAGATCACCGACAAGATGTCCGATCCGTCTCAGCGCGAGCAGGTCGTGCAGCAAGCCATCCGGCAGTCGGCATGGAACGCCGCCAATCGAGGAGACTACGCCACAGCCAGGCAGGTTGCCCGAGACATCATGCCCGAAGAAGATCGCGCCGTGCTGCTCGCGCAGGTCGCATCCAACGCAGCCACTGCCAGGCAGGCCGCGCTCGCGCAGGAGATGTTGGAAGAAGCTGGCGGACTCGTGGCCAACTGCCCCCCGGGTGCCGCTACTTTCCTGGCACAGTTGCAGGTCGCGCAAGCCTTCGCCCACGTGACGCCCGCACGTGCGCTACCCTTGATGGAGCGCTCCGCTGAACAAATCGAACAGGTCCTGAGCGCCGCTCTCGAGGTAGACGCGTTCCTTCCTTATCAGCATTCCTTCGAAGCAGGCGAGCTGATCCTGAACCAGAGCTTCCTCTTCAACTCGCTGGTTCGACCCTATGCCGAAGCCGCAGGGCAACTGGCCGGCGATGATCTTCCCGCGGCACGAATTCTGGCGGACCGGCTTTCCCACCCCGAGGCCCGATTGTTCGCCGACCTTGCCGTAGCGCGGGGGGCCCTGGGCGACGCTCCCACTGCGGGAGGTGGTGTTGGGTTCGGCGAAGGAGGGGGCGTAGGAGGCGTGATGATTACGTCCCGGGCACTTCGCTACTGAGTTTGGCAGAAGAAAATCCGATTGCGAGAGTGATTAATTTTGCTACGCCGACTGTCGCCCGACGTGTTGGAAACCCGCAGAAAACCGAGGCAAAACGAAAGTGCTAGACCCTCAAAATGTGCAAATCTCAAAAACGCATCTCTGGCGAGTCGCCGGGACACGCAGCCATGTTAATCCAAGGTGAATTGTATAAATGGTTAATACTCATGGATTTAAAGGTGAAAAAACACAAGAGCTGAACCCGACCGATCGGTCTGCCCTGTTGAACTTTCGGAAATGGGTTTTCGCTTCCACAAGCTTTTCCACAGGCTGAGGGAACCTTTTCACGACCAGGCGCAAACCAAAGCTCCTACAGCACTTACCCGAGCCAACCTACGGTAATCCCTGTAGCGTGGGGCTCTACTCCTGGGGACCAATTCCGCCCTCCGCCAGTGACTCAAATCTGGTGCAGTGCTTCAGGAATGCCATTTTCACTTTGCCGATCGGGCCGTTGCGTTGCTTGGCAATAATGATCTCCGCCCGGCCCTGCAACTCCGGATCGTCCTGCTTGTAAACTTCCTCGCGAAAAATGAACATGACCAGGTCGGCATCCTGCTCGATCGATCCGGATTCGCGCAGATCGGCCAATTGCGGCCGATGATCTCCGCCCCGGCTCTCGGGAGCGCGGCTCAACTGCGACAGCGCGATCACGGGCACGCTTAACTCTTTCGCTAATGCCTTCAACCCGCGCGAGATGGCCGAGACTTCCTGCGTCCGATTCTCAAATCGTTTGCCGCCGCCCGACATCAGCTGCAGGTAATCCACGATGATCAGATCGAGCTTGCCCTGCGACTGCTTCAACCGCCGCGCCTTGGCGCGCATCTCGCTGAGAGAAATTCCCGGCGTGTCATCGATGAAAATCGGCGCGTGCGCCAGTTGCTCCATCGCGCGAACAACTTTCTTGGTATCGTCCTGCCACAGCGATCCCGTGCGCATCTTGTGCGCATCCACTTGGGCTTGCGAACACAGCAAGCGCATCAGCAACGCTTCGCGCGACATTTCCAACGAGAACACTCCCACCACCTGCTGATCTTCAATCGCGGCATTCTCGGCAATGTTCATGACGAACGCGGTTTTGCCCATCGAAGGCCTTGCCGCAATAATCACCAGATCCGACCGCTGCAGCCCGCTCGTCATTTCGTCGAGATCAACGTAGTGCGTCGCCAGCCCGGTGATGCGCTGGCCGCGCTGCAACAGCGCGTCGACCGATCCGAAAGTCTCGCGGACAATCTCCTGCACGCCCATGAAGCCGCGGCCAATGCGCTTTTCCGAGAGCGCAAAAATCGCAGCCTCCGCATCACTGAGTACGTCCTCCGCCAGATCGGATTGATCAGAAGCCCGCGCGATCGCCGTGCTGGAAGCAGAAATCAGTCCCCGCAGCAACGCCTTGTCGCGCACAATCTTGACGTAGTGCTCGATCGACGGCCGTTCCGGAACGCCCTCGACCAGGCTCGACACATACGCCACGTCTCCGATCGCCTGCAGGTCCTTGTGGCGATCGAGTTCCTCGATCAACGTGATCATGTCGATGGGGCGCGACGATTCCGCCAGATCGACCATCCGCGAATAAATCCTGCGGTGCGAGTCGAGCGAGAAATCCTCGATCCGCAGATGCTCGGCCGCCTGGTTATAGGCAAAGTTGTCGAGAAGAATCGCACCGAGGATGGAGCGCTCGGCTTCTACATTCGCCGGAAGCGTGCTGATGGTGTAATCAGAAGTGGCCAAAGTCTTTCCCTGAACAAAACTGGTTCGCTGAGCAATGAACATTAATCCGACTTGCCTTGTGAATGCGACGCGCACACTTAGGAAAACCGAGTCCAAATCAAAAAAATAATCAGGCGCTGGACGGTTGTCTTTTTGATGGTTTCAGTCTAGGCGAACAAAAGACGAAATAGCAAGGAGAAAACCGGATGGATGCGGACGGCTGGCAAAGCGTATCCAGAGAGATCGGTGTTGATTCGCGTGAATCCGAGGCGGGAAGTTCGGCGGTTCATCCGTGATGCACGCGGAACGGTGACATCAGAAAGCCGATCATAAGGACCATCGTCAGTCCTTCGATGACCAAAGCATATAGCGTGAGTTTCCTCGGCCGAGGGAACCGTGCGAAAAGCAGGCTCATAATCAACCCGAAAATTACCATCGGCGACGCGAACACCCGGAACAGGCAGGCCCATCCAACGAAACTTACGCCCTCACTCACCTGAGGAATGGCGATAAAGGCCACGGACAGGGGTAAAGTCACGCTGAGTCCCAGCAGGACTTTCGAATAAACCGTGTAAGCGCTCTCGCTGCGGAAAATTGCCAGCACCAGAACAAAAGTCATGGCCCAGAACATACCGCAGATAAACAACTCCAGCATCAAGTCGCCGCCGGCCCACATGCCGCTATATTGCGCCGCATCGTCTGGGTGCATCTTGTACTGCAGGTAGCGCATCACGATCAGCCCTGCGGAAATTGCGACGACCGCAGCATAACCGCCGCCAACCCAAATCAGCCGCTTTCGCAGGACACTCGGATCCATGAAGAAATGGTACCGATCCCCGAAAGTTTTGGGAGTAACGAAGGTCACCTCAGATAGCCGATCACCTGAGTACCACGTACCAACCACCGATACCTGACTCCTGACCCCAAATAGAATGCGGCCCAGGGGCCAGCCACCCCCGGGCCGCATCGTTCGTGAATTCCTGCCCTCGCTTTGTCACCGCGGACGCGGCGTAATGACTGCTTCAGCCCGACAGCGCTTCTTGACGAAGTGCCGCATTTGCTAAAGCCGTTTGCTGACCCGTGATCACGCGATCACAGACCCGCAACCGCTGCGGTGGCCAGCAGCCCTTCCTGCTGCAAGAGCGAGAAAGGGGAGGAGGCCGCAAGCCCGGGCAACCAGTCGCACTGACGCGCGTTTCTGGAGTATCCCCGGCGATTCACTCTCGCGAATCACCGGCTGCTGCTGGCTCTTCCGCAATCATCCGGCAAAGTCAGGAACCTCACGTTTCGCTTTCGACAATCTCCTCTACTTCGCCAGGTCTCGCAACACAAAAACCGCCCGCCGTTGTGCAGAAACTGTGGACGACGAGACTTCCCTGTGGAAGAACGAGGAAATCTAAGACGGAACCTTCTCAGCCCTCCCCGTCTTTCTGTAGTTTCAATAACTTAAACACCGTTCAAAATTTCCGACCCGTTGTAGGGGGATTGGTCTACGTGAGTGAGAACAACGGCATGGTGATGGTCTTCAATGTCAACGGTTGCGGCACGTCTTTTTGCCTGCCGCTTAACCAACTGCTCACGAGTAATGAGCCAATCGTTTCGTCCTCGCCCGCGGTGGTCAATGGCTCGGTCTACGTTGGCTCAGCCGATCAGAATCAGGCCCCGATTGGCAGGCTCTACGTCTATAAACTTTCGAGGTAGCGAAGCCCATGCAGGGACGAACGCATCTCGTCCGTCCCTTCGTGGTTCCCTCCGCGATCGTTGCTGCAGTTCTCTGCGATCTCTGTGTGGGCAAAAAGCTTTTTTACAGCAGAGATAGACGAACAGTCGTGGAGTCGGCAAAGTGGCAGGTCCTTGTTTCTTGACTGAGGCGCACCGTTCTTGAGTCTCACTCCCCCAGCCACGCCGCGAACGCACTTGTAGTTTCGATGTTATCGATGATCACTTTCAATGCCGCTGTAACCGGAATCGCCAAAACCAATCCCATCGCTCCCCACAGCCATCCCCAAAACAACAGAGCAAGGGTCACAGTCAGCGGGTTGAGTTGTAGGCGCTTGCCCAGAATTTTGGGGTATAGCACGTTCAATGACACCAGATGCAGACCGAAGACCGTCAACACGATGAACAGAAATCCGCTCGCGTTGATTTTTCCAAGTCCCATAAGCACGGGGGGCAACAGCGCAATCAAAACACCCAGATAAGGCACCAGGCTCAGAAAACCGCTGATGAATCCTACGAAATAGAAGTACGGAATGCCGATCAGCCCGAAAACAACCGTACTCAGCGCGCCGATAAACAAACCCACGAGCACATTTCCTACGATGAAGGCCCGGATCAAGTCGGCAATCGTGCCTAACGTGATGTAAGCCGTGGCTCGGGCATCTTCTGGAAACAGCAGCACCGTGGATCGCCTTGCATGGTCTTTCCAGGTCAACATGAAATAGGCGAGAAAAGGAATGAATGACACGGAAAACGCCATCTCAGTGGCCGTTCCCAACCCGGCGCCGATCGTGTCCCATACGCTCGTTTGTTGCTCGACTCGAACCGCGCGGGTACCGGGCGGCTGAGGCAATGCGTTCTTCGCCGATTGCGTAATCTTTTGCGTCTTCTCGATGTATTTGGATAGGTACGTTCGAACGGTCGCTGAATATTCAGGCAATTCTTCCGCGAATGTTTCGGCTCGGCTGTACGAAACGAACGTGAGGGTGCACAACGCTGCCGCCAGCAAGATCAGAGCAATGAATGCCGCCACGTTGCGCGGCACGCGCAATCGCTGCAACCGCACGACGAGCGGCTCCGCCACGAAGGCCAGCAGCAGGGAAAAGCACACCACCATGAACACAAGCTTCGCGTAATGCAAGGCCGCCGCTACTGCCACCAGGGCGAGGACAGTATTTGCCGCTGAATTCCGCCGGATCACCTCTCCCAGGGTGGATTGAGGTGGTTCCGGTAGTGCGGCCGCCACCGTCTGGGGTCCGGGGTGCGAAGGCATTTGTTCTATGCTGCTGATACGATCCCCTTTCCGGCGTGCGTGAATCGACTCTTATCCGCCACGTTACCGCTTAGATGTCATCCATCTTCAAAGCGCCGTGCCGAATTGTCCGATTTCGCACACCCATGTCCGCCGCCGGGCAGAGTCACCGTAGGTTTCACCGCTAAGAGTCGCCCTTATCCTTTACCCTGAATCCTTTAGAACAACGATCCTCTGGTACGAGATCTGCTCCTGATCGCACGGAGCCTGGTAGAAGGAGATCTCCGTTCATGGAACGCTTCCTCCAAGATTTGCGGCACGCCCTGCGAATTCTGCGCCGGAGCCCGGGATTCACCACCATCTCAGTCCTGACGCTCGCGCTCGCCATCGGCGCAACTACAGCGATCTTCAGCGTCGTCTACGGCGTCCTGCTGCGGCCTCTGCCCTATAGCGATCCCGGCCGCATCATGGCCATCTTCGAGGTCAACAGCCGCGGCACGTGGTCGCGCCTCGCCGACCCCAACTTTGACGACTTCCGCGACCAGAACCGCAGCTTCGAGGCCATCGCCAAGTACGGCAACATGATTTCTTCGATCTCGGGAGGTTCGCAGCCGACGCGCTCCACGGTCGCCAATGTCACTTCAGGATTTCTCCACGTATTCCGGGTTCAACCATTCCTCGGACGCGATTTCACCGCCGCCGACGGCAAGAAAGGCGCCGCGCCCGTCGTCCTCGTCGGCTACGGATACTGGAAGCAATATCTCGGCTCTGCCTCCAACCTCGCGCAATTACACCTGAAGATCGACAACGTGCTCTACTCGGTCGTCGGCGTGCTTCCCGATGGCTTTCAGTTCCCGTCCGACGCCACGTTGTGGATTCCCGCAGATCTCGACGGCGAAAATCCCAGCCGCACGTCGCACAACTATGACGGCATTGCCCGTCTCCGCGGCGGAGTCACCGTCGAGCAGGCCAACCAGGACATCAGCACCATCGCGCACCGCATTTACGCCTCTTCTGGCGAACAAAACGAATATCACAACAAAGACGCAACTGTGGTTCCTCTGCAGGAGTCGATCACTGGCAACTCGCGCACGGCTCTGCTCGTGCTTCTGGGAGCTGTCGGATTTCTCCTCCTCGTGGCGTGCGCCAACGTCGCCAATTTGCTGCTCGCGCAAGCCTCGGTCCGCGAGCGCGAACTTGCCGTCCGCAGCGCTCTCGGCGCGACTCGCGGACGCCTGATCCGCCAATTCCTCAGCGAATCTCTCCTGCTCTCGCTCGTCGGCGGAGGACTCGGCGTGCTCGGCGCCTATTCCGGCGTCACCGGCCTGATCGCCCTCGCGCCGGAAAGTCTCCCGCGCCTCGACAGCATCTCCATCAACTTGTCCGTCCTTCTATTCGCATTGTTGCTCTCAACCGCTGTCGCCGTCGGACTCGGAATCTTCACCGCCCTGCGCGCAACTCGCGGTGACCTGCGCGAAGGCCTGGGCGAAGGCGGCCGCGGACAAGCCGGCTCGCAAGGCATGCAGCGCATCGGCCGCAGCATCGTGGCCGGACAGATCGCCATCACTCTTGTTCTCGTCGTGGGCGCCGGACTACTCGGCCGCAGCCTGATGAAAGTCCTCGAAGTCAATCCCGGCTTCCGCGTCGACAAGATCATCACCATGGACGTCTCGCTCCCCTGGATAAACTCGCCCAACGTGCAGGCCAAGGCGAATCAAGCCGCCTTCTTCTCCAACTTGATCACGCAGCTTCGCCAGATTCCGGGCGTGCGCAAGGTCGCGGCCACGAGCGGACTGCCCATGGATCACGGCCTTCCCAATGGCATGTTCATTTTGATGACGCCGGACGAACTTCCCAAAACTCCTCCCACCGATGAAGAGATGACGCGCATGTTCGACACCCTCTTCCAGCAAAAGGAGCGGCAAGGCGACGCCGATTTCGGCGTGGTCACCGCAGACTACTTCCAGCTTCTCGGAATCCCTCTTCTCCGCGGACGCCTCTTCACCGACAGCGACACCATGAACTCTTCGCACGTTGCGGTGATCAGCGAGGCGCTCGCGCGCAATCGCTGGCCCGGACAAGACCCCATCGGCCACACCATCCAGTTCGGCAACATGGACGGCGACATCCACCTGCTGACGATCGTCGGCATCGTCGGCGACGTCCACGAGTACGGGCTCGACGCGCCGCCGCAACCCACGGTCTACGTGAATCTGTTTCAGAGGCCGCGTCCCGCGATCACCCTCACCATGCTGACCGATGCCGACACGCAAATGGTCACCACGGCCGCGCGCGGAATCCTGCAGGAACTCAATCCGGAAATCCCGGCCCAGTTCCGCACCTTCTCGCAGATCTATTCGGCGTCGCTCGGATCACGCCGCTTCAACGTGCTGCTGGTGGGTGTCTTCGGAATCGTCGCGTTGCTGCTCGCGACCACGGGAGTGTTCGGAGTGATGGCTTATTCCGTCAGCCGCCGCACCCGCGAGATCGGAGTACGCGTGGCGCTGGGCGCGCGATCGCGCGACGTCCTCAACATGATTCTGGGACAAGGCATGCGCACGATCATCATCGGCGTCGCGATCGGCCTCGCGGGATCGCTACTACTCACGCGCAGCCTGCAGTCGCTGCTGTTTGGCGTGACTGCAACCGATCCGCTGACCTTCGCCGCAGTGATCTCGCTTCTCGTGGCGGCGGCGCTGCTGGCGTGCTACATTCCAGCGCGCCGCGCCACGAAAGTGGATCCTATGGTGGCGCTGAGGTACGAATAGCCGAGGCAGTTTTCAGTTGTCAGTTCTCATTGAGCGGTTGCCGCCCTTGTCGCGGTTTGGGCGACAGGGTGGGGATTCTGATCTGTCATCCCGAGCGAAGTCGAGGGACCTTTTGTCCACCTCCCTGAGTCGAGGAAAAACTCACCCCACTCCTCACCCGTCCTCCCCATCCTTTGCCGGAACCACGCTGCCCCGCTCCATCTGACGGCGGAAGAAATTGAATGCGCTTTCCATACGCTCCACCGCGTTCCGCGGAAAACGCGGAGCCGCCTCAGCGGGTGCGGGTGCCCCACCCTTCGCGATGCTCGAAGGGTGGGAAATCTCCGAACTCTCCTGAGCCGCCTCGGCAGCCTCCGCCGCTTCCCGCAACAGATACCAGGCTTCCCGGTATCTCTCGTACTTGGCATACTTCGACTCCGAATACAGGCAGACCGTTCCTTTCCCCAGAACCTTCTCTGCCGGAATGATGTACCACGCGTCCGGCATCACCACGTAAGCCGCAAGGAAGTCGAACGAGCCCCGCCGATACGCCTCGTTCCGCCTGCCTTTGAGGCAGCATTCGTAACCGCCACCCGACCGGCAGATCGTCGACTTGACCTGCACACTCACGAAGTTTCCCGGACGCCCCACCACAAAGTCGTAGCTCCTTGAATCGCCCCACGGCTTGCTTACTGCCAGACCCTGCTCCCCCGCCCGCGCCATAAACACCGTCTCCGCCCACTCGCCCCGCGCCTTTGGGTCTTTGATAATTCTCTTCCGCTTCTTCATCCACCTACCTCAGAACACAAAAGCGGCATCCGCGGGAATCTCGCGAATACCGCCTTATGCTTTTATTCGACAGGAATGAAAAGTGAGAGGCAAGAGAATTAAAGGAAAAAGGTTAAAACGATTCCCAGAACGGGAATGATCCAGCCGCGAAGCGGCGACAGAATGCAGCCCACGGCGCAAGCCGTGGGTAGCCCGCGAAAATTGAGCAAGCTCCGGAGGAGCGAAAGAGAAGCTCCACCTTGTCATCCTGAGGCGCCCTCTTTTGGCGCCGATGGATCCATGCACCCTGCCGTCGTCGCCGGCTGCTGGGGTGCCCCAGGTCTCGCCGCCTTTGCGAGACCTGGGACCTCATGGACCCGAAATCGAGCGTGGCGCACACCTGCCCCGGCGCTTCCACCGATTCCACTTCGGACGCCGGCAGCACCGTGGAAGAACGGCCCTTCGAGGGCCGCGTCGGAGAGGCAAAAAAGAAAACAATTCCACTCTGCCGAACGCCGATGCCGGAGAGCGAAGCTCGCAGGCAACTGGGGCAACCACGAACGGCGACATCTTACGTGCGTTCCTAAAGGCTGGCCAACATCTAGCTCGAAATTCTCCTCCACTTCGAAGATCAACCCAAATATTGTCTGAAGAAGGGCGCTCGAACAATTCCGCTCCCACTACGCCGACCCCTCCATCACCAAATGGGACATCTTCCACTACGTCTACGCCGTCCTCCACCACCCCGACTACCGCCAGCGCTACGCCGCCAACCTCCGCCGCGAACTTCCCCGCATCCCATTCGCAGGCCTGCCCACAGAGGCTAAAGCCAGCCTTGCGGCGACGCCTAACGCCGGGCTAAAGCCCGGCTCTTCCACCGTCCCCGCATCGGACGATGGCAGCACCGTGGAAGAGCGGCCCTTCGAGGGCCGCGTTACGAAGCGAAAAAAAAGAAAACGATTCCATTCTGCCGAAGGCCGTTGCCGGAGAGCGAAGCTCGCAGGCAACTGGAACCGCCGCCGCTGCCATCTTCCGCGCCTTCGTCAGAGCCGGCCAGCGCCTCGCTGAAATCCACGTCCACTACGAACAGCAGCCCGAATACCCGCTCACGAAAGTAGAGAAGGCCGGAGAAAAACTCGACTACGGCGTCACCAAGATGAAGCTGAGCAAAGACAAGACGTCGCTCATCTACAACCAGTTCCTCACGCTGAGCGCCATCCCGCACGAAACTTACGAATACCGCCTTGGCAATCGGTCAGCCCTCGAATGGGTCATCGATCAATACCAGGTCTCGACCGACAAGCGCAGCGGCATAACCAACGACCCCAATCGGGAGGATGACCCAACCTACATCCTGCGGCTCATCGGACAGGTCATCACGGTAAGCTTGGCAAGCGTCAAGATCATAGGGTCACTGCCGGAATTAGATGTGCCATGACCTCCGTCAGGCTGCGCATAACCGCAAGCGCGGTTCGTCCCGATGGTATGCATGCTCGTTGAGGTGGACAAGCGGGGGACGGACGGGACGTTTCCGAAAGCGAAAGCCCCGAGCGTAACTCGGGGCTTTCAGATTCTAGACGATGTTTGCCAAACACTTACTATGATAAATCCGTGTCCGTGGTTGTCAAGGAACTTTGGTGTCGAGTGACCCGAGGAGGGCAAGGGAGTTGAACCCTAATGGCTGCAAAGCCACTCAATATTTGGCAAACATCGTCCAGTACCCACTGGCAATACCCTCCTAAACGTCGTTCGCTGCAATCATTGTAGGATCCGCTCGCCTGATCGACGCGAACTAACTTGGAATATTTCGCCTCGCGTCCCAATTTGGAACAAAGAAAAAAGGAGCGCGATCGCTCGCGCCCCAATTCTGCATTCGAATTCTAATTTCTGACTTAGTCCCGCACGCCGTCCATGAACGCTCGCAGCTTTCGCGAGCGCGAGGGATGCCGCAGCTTGCGCAGCGCTTTGGCTTCGATCTGGCGAATGCGTTCGCGGGTTACTGCGAAGCTCTGCCCGACTTCTTCCAGCGTGTGCTCGCTGCCGTCTTCTAAGCCGAAGCGCATCTTGATGACTTTCTCCTCGCGCGGGGTCAGCGTGCGCAGGACCTGTCCGGTCTGGTCCTTGAGGTTCACGTTGATCACCGCCTCGGCCGGAGAAACCACCGCACGATCCTCGATGAAGTCGCCCAGATGCGAATCTTCCTCTTCGCCGATCGGCGTTTCAAGCGAGATCGGTTCCTGCGCGATCTTGAGCACCTTGCGCACTTTTGCCACTGGAATGTCCATGCGCTTGGCGATCTCTTCCGATGTGGGCTCACGTCCCAGCTCCTGCACCAGCTGCCGCGAGGTGCGGATCAGCTTGTTGATGGTTTCGATCATGTGCACCGGGATGCGGATCGTTCGTGCCTGGTCGGCAATCGCTCGGGTGATGGCCTGCCGAATCCACCACGTGGCGTAGGTTGAGAACTTGTAGCCACGGCGGTATTCGAATTTGTCTACGGCCTTCATCAGGCCGATGTTGCCTTCCTGAATCAGGTCGAGGAACTGCAGTCCGCGGTTGGTGTATTTTTTGGCGATCGAAACCACGAGCCGCAGGTTGGCTTCGATAAGCTCACGCTTGGCCTGCTCAGCGTCCATGTCGCCCTGGATGATCTCGCGCTGCGTGCGCTTGAGCTCCTGGAACAACACGCCGGTTTCCTGCTCGAGTTTTTCGACTTCGCCGCGGATGGTGCGCGCCTGCCGCCGGTATTCCTTCTTCTGCTCCTCGCTGCGCGTGGCTTCCGCCTTGCGCTCGAGGTTGGTGGCCTGGCGGTCCAGCGAACGCATGCCGTCGACGGTCTTATACAGCCGCTCGATCAGGCGCTTGCGTTCAGTATTGGTGAAGCCGAGCCCGCGGACGGCTATCGACGTTGCGATGATGGCGCGAGCCAGCTTGCGCCGCGCGCGCCGGTGGTCCTTGGGCTTTTTTGTCTTCGAGACTTCCTGGAATTTTTCTTCGAGGACCTGGGTCTTCTTGTACAGCTTGGCCATGTCATCGATTTTGTCCGTGAAGTCGTTCAGACGGTTCTGCAGGATCTCATCCGTGATCTCTTCTTCGTCGAAGGTGACCACTTCCTTGATCGAGCGGACGTTCTTCTTGAGATCCTCGCCGAGCGTGAGCAGTTCGCGAATCACGATTGGCGAGCGGGACAGCGCCTTCAACACACGCAACTGGCCGCGCTCAATGCGCTTGGCAATTTCGACTTCGCCTTCGCGCGTGAGCAGCGGGACGGTTCCCATCTCGCGCAGATACATGCGGACGGGATCATTGGTTTTTTCGAGAGCCCCGGGGGTGAGGTCGAGTTCAACGTCCTCGCCCTCTTCGACGTCTTCGAATCCTTTTTTATCGAGTCCTTGCGAAGGCAGCTTGGGGCCTTCGAGAACATCGATGCCTTGCGTACCAATCGTCGTCAGCAGATCGTCAAGGTCTTCGGGACTGTGCACGTCATGCGGTATGAGGTCATTGACCTGGTCATACGTGAGATATCCCTTTTCTTTGCCTGTGTCGATCAGCTTTTTTATGTCGTCGTACTTGTCATCAAGAGCCAAGAGGTGTTCCTTAAAGTGTCAACTCCGCTCCAGAGGAGCGTGTGGTAAATATCTTCAAAGGTGGGAATCTGGGTTCTAGCGGGAATGCGCAGCTAGCGCAAACTTATAGAGTTTAGCACACAAGTGCTTGCCCGTCTATCGGTTGCCCGCCTTTAACTCTCCCGACCGCCCGCCTATACAACCCTTAAACCATTAGATGGCACGAAAAGCCTTTTTGTTTCAAGCACTTTTCTGGGATTTAGCGGGTTTTAGGCCATTCTCGGCCAAGGCCGGATCACGTAATGCACGGCTAATCCGCTCCAGTTCTCCCAGCAGGTCGCGCAACTTCTCTTTATCGGCCGATAGACCCGGATCTTTGAGTTGGCGCTGTACCTGCTCCTGCTTGCGGCGCAGGTGAATGCGGCGCAGGGCGCGGACGGAGGCTTCCACGATGTCGGCGGTGAGCTCTTCATCTTCTTTGAGCAGGATGGTTGCGAGCATCTGGCGATCGGTTTCGGTCGCGGGGATGTCGAGTACGTTTGCGACTTCGGGCCCGGCATTGAGCAGCGATTCAGCCAACGATTCGGTGGCAAGGCCGCGATGCAGGCCTTCACTCTGCAAGACGAACTGGGCCTGCCAAGCGGGATCGAATTCTGCGTCTTTCGTGCGATCGGCGCCATCGCGGGCGGAGAGATGTTCCTCGGCGGTCTGAATCTGGCGCGAGGAGGCAAGTGCGCGAATCAGAACTTTTTCGGCGTCGGTGACCTGGGCTTCAGCAGGAGCCTTGACGGCGGAGGTTGATCGCGTTGCAGCGGCGTGGCGAAGTTCCTGGCGGAGAACGGCGGAATCGATGCCCAGCTTTTGTGCGATCTCGTGGGCGAGTTCATCGCGCACGATGCGGCTGGGAATGCGCTGGATGTGAGGCAGCAGATGATTCACCGCTTTGTGCTTGCCCTCGGCGCTGCGAATTGGAAATTGCGAGCGGGCGCGCTCGATCAGGTAATCGAAATACTTCTGAGAGCGTCGGAGAGCTTCGCCATATGCATCCTTGCCTTTGCGGCGGATATAGAGGTCGGGATCGAATCCTTGCTCAAGGGTGAGGACTTTGATGTGGAATTCTTCTTCGACCAGCAGACCGAGCGTGCGCTCGGTGGCTTTCGCGCCGGCTGTGTCGGGATCGAAGTTGACGACGGCGTTCTTGCTGAAACGCCCGAGCAGCTTGGCCTGCAGCTCGGTGAAGGCGGTCCCGGAACTGGCGATAACATTTTGGAATCCGGCGGCGTAGACGGAGATGCAGTCCATCTGTCCTTCGACGAGGATGGCGTAGTCGAATTTCTTGATCCACTCCTTGGCGAGGTCGAGATTGAAAAGAACTTTCCCCTTGGAGTAGATCGGAGTCTCGGGCGAGTTGAGATATTTCGGCCCGGCCTTCTCGTCGGTGGAGAGAGTGCGTCCTGTGAACGCGATGACTTTTCCCGCTTCGCTGCTTATCGGGAACATGACTCGGTTGCGAAATTTGGAATACATTGCCAGTCCCGAGTCGCGAGTCCCGAGTCCCGAGCCAAACACAGGGTCCCTCGACTCCGCTCGGGATGACACTGTGGAATCGTCCTGTTTCCAGGAAAAGAGGCCGCTCTCGCGCAATACTTCTTCGCTGAATTCGCCCTTCAGGCGGTCGCGGAGGAGGAAGCCGGAGTCGGGGGCGTAGCCGATGCGGAAGCGGGCGATGATCTCCTGATCGAGACCGCGTCCTGTGAGGTATTCACGGGCGCGAGCGCCCTCGGGACGGCGCAGACATTCCTGAAAGAACGCTACCGCGCTCTCGTGGACATCGAGCAAGTGCCCGCGGAGCCGAGCCTCTTTGGCCTCGCCCTCGGTGGCGTATGCAGCCTTGGGCAACGGAATGCCGAGCTTCTGCGCAACCAACCGTACCGCTTCCGGGAAGGTGATGTTATCGATCTTCTGCACGAAGGTGAAGACGTCGCCGGAGACTCCGCAGCCGAAGCAGTGAAAGAATTGCCGCGTGGCGTGGACGGAGAACGACGGAGTTTTCTCACCGTGGAAGGGGCAGAGCCCGGCATAGTTCTGCGCTCCGGCCTTTCTCAGCTTTACATAGTCGCCGATGATGCGGACAATGTCGGCCTGCTGCTTGACCGTGTATGAGAAGTCGCCGGGATTCGCCATCTGGGACAGAGATCTCCGAAGGAATTGTGAGGCTAAAAACCGCTCACGATGAAGGTAGCAGACAGAAATGTTGTGGAGAAGCTGTGGGAAATCGGAATTGGCGGTTGATGGGGATGGAAAAGCAGACTTTGAGTTGACAGTCTTGATTGCCTACGGGCTGAGCACACACTAGTGATCTCAGTCCAGCGGGATGCGATAGATATTCCGCTTGCCAACTCTTTTGGTGAAGGAATATTTAGCAGGGCTGACTGCGGAATCGGCGGCCTGGGGCAGTTTGACGGCGCGCGCACCTGCATCGGAGATCGTGAGCAATCCCTTTGGCGGCGAGTCGGGAAGGCCAGTCGCGTGATTTATCGCCAGGAAGAAGCCGACCGACTCCTGAATCGTCGATTCCAGGTACATGTATTTATCATCGGCTGTCCAATAAACTTGGCAAATCGTCTGGCAAATGACCACCGGCGCGCCTCCGGATAGAGGATAAGCTACCGTGCGAGAAGGATGCTCGGGATTGCTGTCATCGGCGGCGGGAACAGCGATCCAGCGGCCATCCGGGGAGCGAGATTCTATGCCAATAATTGGTACGTCCAGCAGCTTCTTTTTCCCTGATCCATCGAGTTTGCGTGTATAGACAAAATTCTTGCCGCCGTCGTTTGCCCGATAGATGAGATCGCCATCCGGCAGGAATAGAGGCGAATCTTCATCAGTAGTCGCGTCCAACTGTCGTGGCGACGTTCGGCGGCTGGTCGAAGCGATCCAAAGATGTGAAATACCGCGCTCGTCTTTCATCGTAAACGCGGCCCACTGTCCGTCGCGTGAGATGTCGTAGTTCTTAGAGTCGAATACGGGCTCCTCGAGTCCGTAACCCTGGACAACAACCTCCGCCTTGCCGGTTTCCAGATCGGTGCTCCACAGCTCCGGCTTCCGGTCTGGCCGGTTTCGCTTCAAATAGAACAAGGTCTTGCCGTCGCTGGAGAAGGTGGATGCGAAAGAGTCTCCCTCCGAAGAGATTTCGTGGTCTCCGTTTTCGTCGTGAATCCAGATGGCGTTATCGAAGCTCCCCACCGACGTATACAAGGCTTTTCCGTCGGTTTGCATGGCGATGCCGACTTCTTCGGTGGCCCCGCTGGTCACCTGTTCCGGCTGACCATCGGGGAATCTCTGCCGCCAGATATGGAATCGTCCACCCGCGTTGGTACTGAGGTAGATCCACTTGCCGTCGGTGGACCAGGCGCCTGAATTGCACTCGCCGTCGGGTCCTACCAACTGCTCTTTTCCGCCTCCCTGAAACGGAGCTACGCGGCAACGTCCAATGGAGCCTTGGGCGTCCATGAGGACAATGAGCACCCATTTGCCATCCGGTGAGAGATAGGTATGGTGCGCCATGCTGCGTTCACCTTGGGGATCATAGACATCGCGGCTATTGCCTCGACCTTCATCGGAGGTGACGGCCGCCATGTGCAAGCCGCCCCTGATCTCCGAGAAGAGCAAGTGCTTGCCTCCGTCGATCCAGGTTAAAGACGACGCGTTACGGAACATCAACTGCGGATCTCCGCCGAGGACCGGGACTTCCCACACGTCCCAGGGATCGGCGACGCTGTAGGCAATACGCGTGCCTTCGGGCGAAAATACGGGGCTCAGCTTTGGACGCGCCGTGTCCTTAGTCAAGCGCACGGGATCGCCCGCAGGCAGAAGCTTGATGTAGATATCTCCCGGAC
>Ga0070730_10000806_pt1 | contig 33205 bp, 29 predicted proteins | sample Coa_R1_3_FD_66447 | JGI IMG/M metagenome (GOLD analysis project Ga0070730, IMG submission 66447) | Surface soil microbial communities from Centralia Pennsylvania, which are recovering from an underground coalmine fire - Coalmine... | ecosystem: Environmental > Terrestrial > Soil > Unclassified ... | reverse complement strand
AGTACCGCGGTTCCTGCACGCCACTGCTGCGGTTTGTGCTGTCCATCACGGCCCCCGCTGCCCCCGCTGCCTCCGTTCTCCCTCCAGTCTCGCAGCTCATCACCTATCGGGATAGGCTCTTAGCGAACCGTGAGCTCGATGAACCGCTTTCGCCGCATCTTGGTGCGGTGGGAGAAGTAAGTCGAGAACTACAAAGCCAAACTTCATCTGAGCTGCGCGTTGAATTCCTTCAAGCATAAAGCGGGCCCTGTGGATTCCTACCTGCCGCAAGCTGTCGTGGCGCCGGCAATCTCTTTGAGCGGACCGGTATCCGCGGCCCTCATTTGCACAGCAACAACTAATGACGCGGCACTAAGCATAGGGAGGCACCGCAGCAGGGCGGCCAGAATCGGGCGCATCTGCCTGGGATCCCGGGGGAACGGCTGGGTCACCGCACCAGCTCCACCGCTCGACCGGGTCCCCAAGGAGGTGAGGTCAGCATCGTGGTCGGCAGCACGCAGTGGCACGTCTGCACCACCGGCGAGCCGACAGAAGCCCCATTTTCGGGAACGTACCGGGTTCAACGACGCGTTCTGCGACCCGGCATTGGCTGCCTCACAACTCTTGCGGCGGGCGGTCACGCCCACGGTTTTGAGACACCTCAGCAGGTGTGCTGCAAACCAGCGTTTCCGCGATCTACGTCGCACCGGAGACCGCGTCGCTGGCGAGCCGTTGTCACCGTCGGCGCCGGGCCTCGGGCCGGCGCTATCTGCAGCCGCCCGAGCCGCGCGGAGAAAATGTTCGGAATGCTTTCGATGCGGCGGGGCAGCGCTGCGTTCGGCGCTTCGTCAAGCTTCTGCACCGTCACGGCGAGGAGGCGGGCCTCACGACGTCCTGCGTGCGTCGGGGAGAGGTCGGCGTCGAATTCGCCCATCGGCGTGCCGAGCCGAGCAGCCCGGCGGATCATGCGACGCGCGAGCCAGGCCGCCCCGCCTCGCTCGGGACGGCCTCGCCCGCGTCACCTGCGTGAAGGCGCTACGGTATCTGTGTCACCTGGATTTGGAACTCACCGCTGAGTCCGGGGCCGAGGCCGCCCAGGTTGTAATGGCCCGCGACGGCGGGAATGCCGCTGTCGAACCCGGCGAAACTGGCTGAGCCCGGGAAGAACGCCAGGCATGGCGCCGTGACGTTTGCCGGGTTCACGGACACGGTGCCCGTGATGACGAACGTGCCGCCACCTGCGGTCCACGCGGAGATATCCAGGCTCTCATGACAGGTAAAGCCGCTGCCGGCCGGGCCGTGAAAGTACTGGGCAAATTGGCAATCACCAGTGTTCCCGGAGCTGACTCCACCGCCGAATGCGCACCAGCCCCAGAAGCCGAAGCCTACCCCGGTGCCAGGGGCGACTCCCGTGCCGGCGAGGCCGATCTGCCAGTTCTCCTGGCCATACCCCAGCGCGGGCGTCGCGGCGAAGACGCCAAGTGTGGCTGCCATGAGCAGCCCGAGCAGCAGTCGCGAGCGCGTCATCTCTGTCCTCCCCTCGGTTTCTGGCACGGCTACACGGTGCGGTGGACTCCGCCCGGCGCCCTGCGGTTGCCGCGGCGGTGCCCCATCTCTTCTTCTTCCGTCGGGTCGGGGAACGGCAATCCGGTGACCGCGCCACCGGCAACAAGCAGCCGACAGAAGGCCGCAGGGTGCCCGCACCCCGCTTCGCCCTCGCACTATGCGGACGGCCCGCGGGGCTGTCAAGCTGACTGCGTGTAAAGGTTCGGTAAAGATCGCGTCCGGGCCTGGCGGAGGCTGCCCCGGCGAGTTGGGTACGCGGTGGGGCGGGCGCGTCGCGGGCGAAAGGCGCCTTGATTGAGGATCGCGGCCCTCGCTCAGCTCGGCCCGCACTGTCGGTCAACTGAGCGTGACGGCGAGGCCGTACGACGCCACACCGTGGACCCTCCATCTCTTCCAGTTGTCGCAACGCACGAAGGGCGTTCCGCAATGCCTCGCGCACCTGAACTGGCGCGGCGCTCAGGCGCCGGCCAAGGCGCGGCCAGGTCGCGAGCGGCGGGCACGCCGCGTGAGCGCGACCGGCTTCACCGGCTGCCAGACGCTGCTCTCCCGCAGCACGGCTCCTACAGCCGCACGAGCCGCGCGGAGAAGACGTTTGGAATGCTTTCGATCCGGCGGATCTGTGCCTCGGTCGGTGCTTCGTCGAGTTGGAGAACCATGACCGCACGGCCGCGCGCCCGGTGGCGCCCCACGTGCATCGAGGCGATGTTGATGTCGAACTCGCCCATCAGCGTACCGACCCGGCCGATCATGCCGGGAATATCCTGGTTGTCGAGGATCAGCAGGTTGTGTGACGCCGGACTCACGTCCACGTGCATGCCGTCCAGCATGGCGATGTGCGGCTCGCCGTGCTCAACCGTCGCCGCCACGTCGGTCGCCCCGGTGCTGGTCGTGACGCGCACGGCCACCTGGCTGCCGCCGTCGGCTCCGTGCGGGTCCTTGCGCTCCGTGATGCGCAGGCCGCGGTGCTGCGCGACCAGGTCGGCGTTGACGATGGTCACGTTCTCTTCGGAAACCGGCTTGAGCAGGCCACGGATCACGCCGGCGCGCAGCAGGCCCGTGTCGTGCAGCGATAACTCGCCCGTGTAGGCGATCTCGACCGCGCCGAGCTGTCCGCTGCTGAGCTGCGTCGCCAGCGAGCCGGCCATCACCGCTGCCTCGGCGAAGGGGCGCAGCGCGGAGAGTGTCTCCGGCGCGATCATCGGCGCGTTGACCGCATACGCCGCGGGCTCGCCGCCGAGCACGCCGACGATCTGTTCGGCCACGTCGATCGCCACCCGCTCCTGCGCTTCCGAAGTCGAGGCGCCGAGGTGCGGCGTGACGACGATGCGCTCGTCCTGCGCCAGGATCGTGTCGGGCGCGGGCTCCTTGACGAAGACATCGATCGCCGCGCCGGCAACGTGCCCCGACTTCACCGCGTCCAGCAGCGCCGCCTCGTCGATGATGCCGCCGCGCGCCGTGTTGATCAGGCGCACGCCAGGCTTCATGCGGCGCAGCTCCTCGGCGCCGATCAGCCCCTTCGTGCCCGAGGTCAACGTCGTGTGGACGGTGAGGAAGTCCGCCTCGGCCAGCACGCGCTCGAACGGCGCGGCCTCGACACCGAGCGCCCGCGCCCGTTCCTCGGAGACGAACGGATCGAAGGCGATCACGCGCATCGCCAGCCCGGCAGCCCTGCGCGCGACCTCCGAACCCACCTGCCCCAGTCCGACGATGCCCAGCGTCTTGCCGCGCAGCTCGACGCCGACGAAGTCGCTGCGCTTCCACTCGCCACGGCGCAGCGAGGCATCGGCGCGCGGAATGTGACGGGCCAGCGCCAGCATCAACCCGATCGTGTGTTCCGCCGCCGAGATCGTGTTTCCGGTCGGCGCATTCACCACCACGATGCCATGAAGCGTCGCCGCGTCGAGGTCGATGTTGTCCACGCCGACGCCGGCGCGGCCGATGATTTGCAGCCGCGCGCCCGCCTCGATCACGGCCGCCGTCACCTTCGTCTCGCTGCGCACGACCAGCGCGTCGTACCCACCGATGCGGGCGATCAGCTGTTCGGCGGACTGGCCGGTGCACACATCCACCGTGCCGGCGCGCTCAAGGATCGCCACACCGTCGGGCGCGATCGGGTCGGCCACGAGAATCCTGCATGTCATCGGTGATCATCCTCGGAGGCCAGCAGGCCACATGCCGCGCGGGCAGCCCGGCCGGGCTGCCCGCGCATCGAGTTCGTTCAAGTTTGCCGGAGCGGCAGCCGCGGCATGCCTATGCCGGGCTGCTGCCGATGCCGACGGGCGGCACGAAGCCGAGCTTCGGTAGTTCGACGGCCAGCGCGTCGATGACGGCCTGCACCTCCGCCTCGGTGACCAGGCCGAGATGACCGATGCGGAAGACTTTGCCGGCCATCGGCCCCTGTCCGCCGGCAAGCACGATCTCGTGACGCTCGCGCAGCGCCGTGCGCAGATCAGCGACGCTCACGCCCTCCGGCGCCCGCACCGTGGTCACGGTGTTGGAGGCGAAGGGCGGGTCGGCGAACAGCTCCAGACCCAGCCTGCGCACGCCGCGGCGGGCGACGTCCGCGCAGCACTGGTGTCGGGCAAACACCGACTCCCAGCCTTCCTGTTCCAGCATCTCCAGGGCCACGTCCATGCCGTAGAACAATGAGACTGCCGGCGTCCACGGCGTCTGGCCCTTCGCGGCCGACTCGCGCGCCTTGCCGGTGTCCAGATAGAAGCGCGGCATGCGCGAGCGGTCGTGGGCCCGCCAGGCCCGCGGGCTCATGGAGACAAACGCCAGGCCCGGCGGCACCATCCAGCCCTTCTGCGAGCCGGAGACCACCACATCAAGCCCCCAGGCATCGACGTCGCACGGCACGGAGGCCATGCTGCTGACCGCATCGACCAGCAGCAGCTTCCCGTGCCGCCGCACGACCTCGGCCAGCTCGCGCAACGGGTTCGTGACCCCGGTTGAAGTCTCGTTGTGCGTGATCAGCACGGCCGAAAGCGAGGCATCCGTCGTCAGCGCCTCATCGAGCCGGCCGGGATCGGCGGCCTGCCCGTACTCGAAATCGAGCCGCGTCACCTCCGCGCCGTACGTCTCGGCAATGGCGGCGAAGCGCTTGCCGAACTCGCCGATCGAGACGCTGAGCACGCGCTCACCCGGGGACAGGGTATTGACGACGGCCGCTTCGAGCCCTCCGGTGCCGGCGCAGGTCAGAACCAGCACATCATTCTCGGTCCGGAACGCCCGTTTGAGCCCGGCGGTCACGCGCTCCAGCACCGCGGCGAATTCGGGGCCACGGTGATCGACCATCTGCGTACTGAGCGCCGACAACACCTCTGGCGGACACGGCGTGGGACCGGGGATGCGCAGGTTCACGAACCACTCCTCTCGGAAACCCTCCGTCTGGCATCGCGCCCGGCGCGACTGGCTACGGCTGTACATTCATGATAGGGGCCGGCCAGAAGAAGGGGCAAACGAGCGGGTCCGCCAGCCACCCGTGCTACGATGCCGATCGACGCCGCCGCGAAGCAGTGGCGGCTGCCGCGAGCAACGTGCGATGGCCTCGCCGCGAGACCTGCCCTCGGTTGACCGATTGTTGGCCCTGCCGCCGCTGAGCGGCGTGCCCGCGGGACCGCTGCGCACGGCCGCGGCGCGGCAGGCCGTTGCCGAAGCCCGCGCCGCCCTGCTGGCCGGGCGTCCGGCGCCCTCACCCGAAAGCCTTGCCGGACGCGGCGCCGAGCTGCTCGAGCGGCTGCGCGCTCCGTCTTTGCTGGCAGTGATCAACGCCTCCGGCGTGATCCTGCACACCAATCTTGGCCGGGCGCCGCTCTCGCCGAGTGCGATCGCGGCCATGCAGGCGGTGGCGGCCGGCTACTCCAACCTGGAATTCGACCTGGCGGAAGGCGAACGTGGCAGCCGCCTCTCTCACCTGGAGCAGCCGCTGCGTGCGGTGACCGGCGCCGAGGCCGGCATCGCCGTCAATAACAACGCCTCGGCGCTGCTGCTGATGCTCAGCGCCCTCTGCCAGGGGCGCGAAGTGATCGTCAGCCGCGGCCAGGCCGTGGAGATCGGCGGCGGCTTCCGGATTCCCGACGTGCTGCGACAGAGCGGCGCGACGCTCATCGAGGTCGGCACGACGAATCGCACCTACCTGCGCGACTTTGCCGAGGCGGTCAGCGAGCGCACGGCCGCGCTGCTGCGCGTCCACTCCAGCAACTTCCGCGTGATCGGCTTCACCGCCTTCCCGTCGATTGGCGAGCTGGCACAGCTTGCGCGCGAACGCGGCGTGCTGCTGCTGGACGATCTGGGCAGCGGCTGCCTGCTCGACACCCGCCCATTCGGCCTGCTGCCCGAGCCGACCGTGCAGGCGAGCATCGCCGGGGGAGTCGATCTCGCGGCGTTCTCCGGCGACAAGTTGCTCGGCGGACCGCAGGCCGGCATCATCGTGGGACGGCAGGAGCTTGTGAGTCAGCTGCGCCGTCATCCCCTGGCCCGCGCCCTGCGCATGGACAAGACCAGCATCGCCGCGCTCGCCGCCACGTTGCAGCACTACCTCGCGGGCGAGGCCCTGGAGCAGATTCCGGCCTGGCGCATGATCGCCGCGCCCGCCGCGGGGATCGCGGCGCGCGCGGCGACCTGGGGCGAGCTCTGCCCCTTGCCGTGCCAGGTCCTGCCCTCGCGCACGATGATCGGCGGTGGCAGCCTACCTGAGGAAGGGGTTGCGACCGCGGTGCTCGCGATCGACGACGCCAGTCCGCAGCTCCTCGCCGCGCGATTGCGCCGTCAGGCGCCGCCCATCATCGCCCGCATCGAGGAGGGCCGGCTGTTGCTCGATCCGCGCACGGTGCTGCCGGAGCAGGACAGCGCCGTTGCCGACGCTCTCGCTCGCCTGAGCGCCTCAGCGCCAGCGACAGCATCCAGCTAGCGCGTCCGCCAAGCGCCCTGCGACCTTCAGTCGCCATCGGCCGGCGCGCGTCGTGTGCGCGCCAGCGCTCGGCCGCGCCGTCGGGGGGCAGCGGTCCCCCGCGCGGCGGCGGGCGGCGCTCGCACCACCCGCCCTCGAACGCCGGGGCCAAAGCTGAAGCGCCGTGCTCTCGCGAGAGCCCCGACCACGCCGCAGCGCTGCCACCGTCACTGGAATGGGTGGCGGCTGCCACGCGATCCCACCGCTCGTCCACATAGGTCAGTTGCTACGCTAGCTATGCACTATGTGTACTGTCCAGGCCATCGTCGTCGCGCGTCGTCGCTACGTAGCGTCGGATATGGGCGGCTCTGAACTCTCCAATTGACTTGCTATCCATCGGTGCTAAGCTATAGGTCAAGAGCTATACCTGACGATGGAGGAGTTGACCGCTATGAATCCTCGGGCCGCGGGCGACGTCGCGGGCGCCGAGCGTGGAGGCGCCCTGCGCCCCGTGGCCGCGGACGCGGATGACGAGTTGCGCCTTGCGCTGACGCGGGCCCGGCGGGTCACCGAAGACCAGCCGGAGCCGTTTCGTTCGCTCGCCTTCAGCGCTGTGCTGACGTATCTACTGAAAGAGGGCGCCGCTCCGGCGCACGCCTCCCAGCCGCCGGAAGTGGCTGCGAGCAAGTCGTTGCCCTCGACCGAGATTCCCGTGGCGGAGTATCTGGCGCAGCGCCGCCTCGACTCCCACCCCGATCGGGTGCTCGCCATCGCCTACTATCACTACCATCGCCACGGTGGCCAGGGGGTGACGACCAGGGACCTGGTCGAGGGCTACACCCGGTCGCGGACGCGGCGGCCGCAGAACTTTCCGGACGTGATTGCGAGCTGTGTGCGCAAGGGCTACCTTGTAGATGGCGGCCGGAGGGATGGTATGAAGACGTGGGTGATCACCGCCAGCGGCGAGGCCCACGTGCAGCAGGATATGTAGGGCCGGCGAAGCTCGCCGGCAGCGCAGGTGGCCACGGCGCCCAATGGGCGCCGTTTCTGTGCCTGCCAACGAGCGCGGACGCGCTCCGACCACCCGAATGGCCGCAAGGGACGAAAGCGACGGACGAGAAGACACTGATCACGCTCGAGTTCGATAAGGTGCTCGCGCGCCTCGCCGACCTGACGGCGTTCAGCGCCGGCCGCGAGGCGGCGCTTGCCCTGCGGCCGGCCGCGTCCCGCACCGAGGCCGCACAGAGGCAGGCGCTCGGCGCCGAGGCGCGGCGGCTGCGCGCCGGGCGGCCGAACCTCGGTTTGGCCGGGGCGCACGACGTGCGGCCCCACGCCGAGAAGGCCGCATTGCACGGCGTGCTCGAGCCCGCCGAACTGCTGGAGATTCACAGCACCCTGGTTGCGGTGCGCACCCTGCGCGGCAACATCGGTCGCCTGGCGCAGCAGTACCCGTTGCTCGCCGACCTGACCCGGCGGATGTACGACCCGGCGCGCCTCGTGAACGAGATCGTGCGCTGCATCTCGCCGCGCGGCGAGATCGCGGACACCGCCAGCCCGGCGCTGGCCGCCGTGCGTCGTGAGGCCCGCATCGTCCACGATCGGCTGCAGGGGCGACTGCAGGAGATTCTCACCAACGCCGTCGCCCGCGGCGTCGCCCAGGAAGCCCTGATCACGGAGCGGGACGGGCGCTACGTCATTCCGATCAAGGCCGACTTCCGCGGGCAGTTGCGCGGCATCGTGCACGACGTTTCCGGCAGCGGCGCCACGCTCTGGGTCGAGCCGCTTGGCGTGGTCGATCTCGGCAACCAGTACCGCGAGCTGCGGCTGGAGGAGCAGCGCGAAGCGCAACGCGTGCTGCGCCAGCTCAGCGAGCTGGTGGCGGACGTCTCCGGGCAGATCGAGACCAACGTCGAGCTGCTGGCCGAACTCGATGTCGTGCTCGCGGCCGCGCGGCTTGGCGAGCTGCTGAAGGCCCACGACCTGCCGCAGGAGGGCGAGACGCAGTCCTGGCTGGTGGATGCGCCGGCCGAGCTGCGGCTGCTGCAGGCACGGCACCCGCTGCTGCAGGGCGAGATCGTGCCGATTACGCTCTACGCCGGCGGCGCCTTCCGTGTGCTGATGATCACCGGACCGAACACCGGCGGCAAGACGGTGGCGCTGAAGACCGCCGGGTTGCTCGCGCTGATGGCGCTGGCCGGGCTGCCGATCCCGGCGAGCGAGGGCAGCAGCGTCCCCGCCTTCGATGCGATCTACGCCGACATCGGCGACGAGCAGAGCATCGAGCAGTCGCTCTCGACCTTCTCCTCCCACATGCGCAACATCGTCGGCGTACTGGAGCGGGCCGGGCCGCGCAGCCTGGTCCTGTTGGACGAGCTGGGCGCCGGCACGGATCCGGAGGAGGGCGCCGCGCTGGCCCGCGCCATCGTGCAGCGGCTGCTGCAGCAGGGTTGCACGGTGATCGCGACCACGCATCACGGCGAGCTGAAGGTCTTCGCCCACGAGACGCCCGGGGTGATGAACGCGAGCGTCGAATTCGACGCCGAGACGCTGGCGCCCACCTACCGGCTGGCCGTCGGCCTGCCCGGCCGCAGCAACGCGATCGCGATCGCCGCACGACTGGGCATGCCGCGCGACGTGCTGGAGCAAGCGCGCCAGGCTGCCGGTCCCGAACAGGAGCGCGTAGGCGACCTGCTGGCGGACCTGCAACGCGAGCGGGACCGCGCGAGTGCGGCGCGCCTGGCCGTGGAGCAGGCCGCTGCCGAGGCGGAAGCGCTGCGCAGCCGCTACGCGGGTGAACTGGCGGAACTCGATTTGGAACGCGCCGCCCTGCGGGACGCCGCACGCAGCGAGGCCGAGCAGGAGCTCGCCTCGCTGCGTACGGAGATGCGCGAGACGTCGCGGCGCCTGCAGCGCGCCGTGCGCACCGAACGGCCGGCTGCAGCCGCGGCCGCGGCGACCGCGGCCGACCTGGCCGAGGCGGAGGCGACGGCGACAGAGGTACGCGCTCGGCTGGACCACCTGCGCGGGCGAGAGCCAGAGCGGCGGCAGCCCCCGCCCGCGGCGCCCGCCGCGATCCGCCCGGGAGACCGCGTGACGGTACGCGGCCTTGACCAAACGGGGGAGGCGCTCAGCGCGCCGGACGACCGTGGCGAGTTCGACATCCAGCTCGGCGCCCTGCGCATGCGGATCAAGCAGGACCAGGTAGAGCGCGTCGCGCAGGCCGCTGCCGCGTCCGCATCGCGCCCGATCCCGATCACCCTGCCGCCGCGACCCGATTCGCCGGGGCTCGAGCTCGAAGTGCGCGGCCATCGCGCCGAAGAGGCGATCCCACGTATCGAGGAGTACCTGCAGTCGGCGTACCTCGCCGGCCTGCCGTTTGTGCGGATCATTCACGGCAAGGGCACCGGCGCGCTGCGCCGCGTCGTACGCGAGGCACTGGCGTCGAGTCCGCTCGTCAGCGACTTTGAGCCGGCGGAGTCTCGCGCCGGCGGTGAAGGCGTCACCATCGCCCACCTCGCCGTCTAAGGCCCGGCCCCGCAGCGATTGCCAGGCGCGCTAGTCCCCTCCGCCGCGAGAACGCGCCATCCGCAGATCGCCGCGGCCGGTGGCGCTGTGGCCTGCAACCAGCGCACACGCTGCGTCCACACTCTCGCCGCGGATCACGATATAGCTCGCTACATTTCGCCTATGTCGGGAACCCGCTACGGCGGTGACTTTGCCGGTTCATCCACATCGGCTGCGCCGCTCCTAGTCGCACCGCCTCGCTATCCAAATCTCATGCCGATATCCGCCGATATAGCTCGGTTCCAATGCCTTTGGGTCCGACCCGCGGTTGCCCTATCCGGGCTATACTTGGGGCATGGATCCGCGCCAGCCTCGGGGCCGCGCCGCCACGGGCGGCGAGCAGCCGGCGCTCTTCGCCGCCGCCGAACCGGCGCGCGTGGCCCCAGAGTCGGAAGAGCAACCCTTCGCGCCGCTCGCCTACCGCATGCGGCCGCGCTCGCTCGATGAGCTCGTCGGGCAGGAGGCGCTGACCGCGCCCGGAACGCTGCTGCGACGCGCGATCGACGCCGATCGCGTCCCCTCGATGGTGCTCTGGGGTCCACCGGGCTGCGGGAAGACAACGCTCGCGCGCCTGATTGCCGGTGCGACGCGGGCGCGCTTGGTGCAACTCTCCGCCGTCGCCGCCGGCGTGGCCGATCTGCGCCGGGCGGTGGCCGAGGCGCGTGCGCTGCGAGAGCGGCGTACGATTCTGTTCATCGACGAGATTCACCGCTTCAACCGCGCGCAGCAAGATGCCATCCTGCCCTACGTCGAGGACGGGACCGTCACGCTGATCGGCGCCACGACGGAAAACCCCTCGTTCGAGGTCAACGCGCCCTTGCTCTCCCGGTCGCGCGTGTTCGTGCTGCAACAGCTCGACGCGGCGGCGATCGGCACGCTGCTGCGCAGAGCGCTTGACGACGGCGATCGCGGCCTGGGCGGCATGGGGCTTTCGGTGAGCGAGGACGCGATCGACGCGCTCGCGAGGTCGGCGGCCGGCGATGCGAGGCTCGCGCTGAACACGCTCGATCTGGCGGCGGCGGACGTGGGCGAGGGCAGCGCCATCACCGTGGAAGGAGTAGCGGCTGCATTGCAGCACGGCGCGGCCCGCTATGATCGCGCCGGCGACCAGCACTACGACGCGATCTCCGCCTTCATCAAGTCGCTGCGCGATTCAGATCCCGACGGCGCGTTGTACTGGATGGCGCGCATGCTTGAGGCGGGCGAGGATCCGCTGTTCATCGTGCGGCGCATGGTGATCCTCGCGGCCGAGGATATTGGCCTCGCGGATCCGCAGGCGTTGAGCCTCGCCGTCTCCGCGCAGCAGGCGGTGCACTTCATCGGCCTGCCGGAGGCCGTGCTGCCGCTGTCCGAGGCTGCGATCTACCTTGCGCTCGCGCCGAAGAGCAACAGCGCCCTGCGGGCCTACGCGGCCGCCCGCGAGGCAGCACAGCGCACGCGCAACGCACCTGTGCCGCTGCATCTGCGCAACGCGCCCACCGGCCTGATGCGGGCGCTCGGCTACGGCAAGGGCTATCGCTACGCGCATGACGCCCCCGGCGAACCGTTGGAACAGCAGCACCTGCCCGATGAGCTGACGGGGTCGCGGTTCTACGTTCCTGGCGCAGAGGGCTCAGCCCGCGATCGGCCGGCGCATTGAGGCGCACCAGAGGCGCCGGTTGCGCCCTGAACCCGCACGGTCGGCGCCGGCGCCGCGCTAGCGCGCGGGCGGCTCGCGCAGAAGCTGGAGGAAGCCGTAGAGCATTCGCGCCGTCGCGCCCCAGATGCGATGCCCCTCGTACCAGAGGGCCGGGTGGCGGGAAGCGCCGGCCTCGCCCTCGCGCGCTTCCCAGACAAGGGTGGCGGGGTCGAGCAGGTGCGCCAGCGGTGGTTCGATCACCTCGGCGACCTCGATCGGGCTCGGCACGAACTCGTACGGCCCGTGCCCGATCACGCCCACGAACGGCGCCACGACGAAGTTCGAGATCGTGACGATGTCATCGAGCTGACCAAGCAGCTCCACGTCCTCCGGCCTGACGCCGATCTCCTCCCAGGTCTCGCGCAGCGCCGTCGCCGCCAGGTCCGCGTCGGCCGCGTGCACGGCGCCGCCCGGAAAGGAGATCTGGCCCTTGTGGTGCTCGACGTCGTGGCTGCGCACCGTGAGAATCACGCGGTCGGCGCCGCCATGGTGGATCAGCGGCACCAGCACGGCGGATGGCATCGCGTCCGGGCGATCGAGGCGCCGCGGGTCGTAGCCGGCGAGCCGCTCGCGGCTGCGGGCGATATAGTCCTCGGCTGGGCGCGTCATGCCTACCTCGTTGCCGCCGGCCGGTGAACGCTCGGCCGGCGCCGGCCTGCGCTCGCCCGCGGACGGCGGTGGGCCCAGCAGGATTCGAACCTGCGACCGAGCGATTATGAGTCGCCTGCTCTGCCGCTGAGCTATGGGCCCGCGGGATCTGCCTGCCACACTATAGCGCGGACGCGGCCGCGGAGCGCCCGGCTCAGGGCGAGGCGGGATGGGTCACGGCGGCGTCCTGCGCCTGCCGGCAAACCGTGCATAAACCGAAGATGGCAAAGTGATCCAGGTCGGCGCGGAAGCCGCGGGCGCGCAGCAGCTCCTGGCCAAGGCGGGCGAGAAACTCGTGGTCGAGGCTGTCGATCGCGCCGCAGGCACGGCACACCAGATGGTGGTGCGGCGCTGAGCCGGCCCATTCGAAAGCGCTCTCGCCTGTGCCAAGATCGGTTTCGGTGACGAGGCGCAGCTCCTTGAGCACGCTCATCGTACGGTAGACGGTAGAGATATCGACGTACGGATACTGCGCGCGCACGCGGTCGTAGATTTCGGAGGCGCGCAGGTGTCCGTGCGCGTGACGGACAACGCTCAGCACCATCATGCGCTGCGGCGTCAGCTTGTGGCCGCTCTCCCGCAGCAGCCGCGCCGTCTCTACCTCACAGCTCATCGCAATCGGCTCAACTTCCTCGCCCAAGGCCTAGTCTAGCGAGCAGCGGCGTTCGCACCAACGTTGCGGTCCAATCGCGCCGCGACGGTACGCTATCATCGCCAGCGGCGACGAGCGCTCACGGAGCAAGCGCATGGTGAAGCCGAGCCTCGATCTGCTCGTGGCGTCGGCCGTGTCCGCGGCCCATGCGGGCGCGGCGGTGCTGCGTGAGGCCTTTGGCTCGGCCCTCGACGTGGCGATCAAGTCCGACCACCGCGACCTCGTGACCCGGGCCGATACGGCTTCGGAGGGCGTCATCCTCGAGCGATTGGGGCGCGACTGGCCGCAGTTCGGCCTGCTGGCGGAAGAGTCCGGCAGAACGCGAGCCGGCGAAGACGGCCTATGGATCGTGGATCCACTCGACGGCACCGCGAACTTCGCGCGCGGTTACCCGGTCTTTTGCATCTCGATCGCGCTTGTGGCCGACGCCGGGCCGCTGGTTGGCGTGGTGCTCGACCCACTGCGCGGTGAGCTGTTCACGGCGACCCGCGGCCACGGCGCGATGCTGAACGGGGAGCGCCTGCACGTCAGCCGGACCACCGAACTGGCCGGCGCCCTCTTCAGCAGCGGCTTTCCCTACCGCCCGGAGGCGCGACGCCGTCTGGGCGGGGAGGTCTTCACGGAAGTAATGGTGCGGGCGGGCGCTGCCCGCCGCAGCGGCTCGGCGGCGCTCGACCTCGCGTACATCGCCGCCGGCCGCAGCGAGGCGCACTACGAGCTGCACCTGGCGCCGCACGACGTCGCCGCGGGCGTGCTGCTGATCGCTGAAGCCGGCGGCCGCATCGAGGCGCTGCAGCAGCCCGGCGCCCGCGGCTGGCCGCTGGGTCTGCTCGCCAGCAACGGCGGCGCCCTGCATGACGAGATCGCGGCGATCGTGGCGCCGCGCTTCGGCCTGGAGCGGCGGCCCCTCAGCTTCGCCGCAGTGCTGCACCCGCCCGGCTGAGGCGAGACTGCCGCTCGGCGCACAACCGGTCCAGCACCAGGCGATCGGTGGGAAAGGCGAGATCGTCGGGCAGGGCATCGAGCGGTTGGAAGACCGCCTCGCTGAGGTCGTCACCGGCGCGCAGGCTGCCGCCGAGCACGCGCCCGCGGAACCAGATGCCAACCGTGTGCTGCACCGGATCGTGAAAGTTGGAATGCACCGCCAGCACGCGGCCGGTGCGTACGATCAGCCCCGTCTCCTCCGCGAACTCGCGTTCGGCGGCGCGGCGCACGTCCTCATCCCACTCCACGTAGCCGCAAGGGATGCACCATTGGCCCGCGTAGGTGCCCGCGCGGCGGCCGAGCAGTACGGCGCCTCGGCGTTGCAAGACCACGGCGACGCCCACGACCGGGTTGCGGAACAGGACGAAGCCGCAGCCGGCGCAGGACGGGCGCAGGCGACCGCCACGCTTCGTGCTGCCGATGGGCGCGGCGCAGATCGGGCAGAAACGATAGTGCGGCGGGCCGGCCGTGGCAGGGGAGGGAGCCTGGCGATCGTTCATCGGCGCCGGCCAATGGCGGGGTGAGCAGACGGTTCGGCCAGCGCGGGCGTGCGAGCCGGCGCCGTCAGCGGGTGCGGGGCGATGAGAGCGCGAGCAGCACAAGACCGAAGCCGGCGCCGGGCAACTCGGCCAGCAGGAAAACCGGCCATGGAGAAATCCCCGTGGCAGCCCAGTAGATGCCGGCCATGGCCACCACCATGACGAAGATCGCCACCGTGCCGGAGAGCAGATCGCCGGTGCGCACGTCGCGGCTCCATCGCTCCGACACCGGCCAGTTCGCGCCGGCCCGTGGGGTGAAGATACCACACCACCTCGACGGAGCGGTTGCCCGGCCGGGAAGGCTGCCAGTTGTAGCACGCATAGCGGGTCAGCTAGCCAGGTGCTATAGTGCGCGGAAGCGCGGCAGGGCGGGCCGGGCGGACCTTCACCCGAGGTGGCGTATAATGGCGGACGAGACGGTGGAGGCGCGCGACCTCAGCCGCTGTTTCGGCAGGCATCGCGAGCAATCGCTCGACTATGCGCTCAAGCACTGCCTGCAATGTCGCAAGTTGAAGTCCTGCGTGCGCAAAAGCTGGGGCGCCGATCGCCAGCGGCGCTGGCAACGCGACGACTGGTGGGAGACGCAACCGGCCGCGCCGGCGGGGCGCCGGCCCCCCTGGCCGAGCCATCCGATCCAACCCTGATCCCCGGCGCGCGGGAACGGCGTCCGGGGGAAATCAGCCCTGGGGGCGCCCACGTGCGGGAGATCAGCCGCGAACCGCAGACGCACGAGTTCATCATCAAGGCGTTGCGCGAAGCCGGCGGTGAGCTGCTGAGCGAGCTTGAGGCGATCCGTGCCCGCGATGCGCACCGTGCCCCGCCTGGTGAGTGGAGTTTTGCCCAGATCGCGGTGCACGTGCGCGACAACGAGCAGGCCGCCCTCGACACAGTCCAGTGCATCGTCGCCCGTCGCAACACGCGCCTGCCGGCGCCGGACGTTTCGGCCACGGCGATGGATGCGCCAGCGGCCAGCATCGACCTCGACCGCTGCGCGTATCAGTACGCCCAGTTGCGCCACCTGGTGCTGCGCGAGCTCTGGAGCCTGATGGACGCCGAGTGGGACCGCGCGGGCGTGCATCCGTACCGCGGCTCGCTGAGCGTGCTGCAGATCGCCCGCGAGCTGCACCTGCACGACCTCGAACATCTCTGGCAGGTGCGCAGCCATCGTGAACAGCTCGCGGTCGCCAGCGGCGGCTGATCCGCTCCGGCCGCCGCGCCGGCGGTTGTGCCGCCGAGGAGGAGCTTCGGCGCTTGGACCCACTGCTCTGCGGCGATCGCGTGCTGCCCATCGGTCGGCGCACCTACGTGATGGGCATCCTCAATCTGACGGACGACTCGTTCTCCGGCGACGGCCTGCTTGGTCGGCTCGACGGCGCGGTCGAGCGCGGCCGGCAGTTCGTCGCCGACGGCGCCGACATTCTCGACGTTGGCGGCGAATCGGCGCGTGCCGACGTGCGCGCCCTCACGGCAGACGAGGAGATCGCCCGCGTCGTGCCCGTGATCGAGCGGCTGGTACGCGAGGCCGACGCGGTGGTCTCGATCGACAGCTACAAGGAAGCCGTGGTCGAGGCCGCCGTCGCCGCCGGCGCACGCCTGATCAACGATATCGGCGGCTTCAAGCTCGACGCCGGCACGGCGCGAGTCGCCGCGCGGCGCGGCGTGCCGCTGGTGATCAACTTCACGTTCGAACGGCCGAAGATCCGGCCGGCGGAGCCGCCGCGCTATGCCGATCTGATCGGCGAGCACCTGGCCTTCTTCCGCGAACGGATCGAGACGGCGACGGCGCTGGGCGTGCCGCGATCGCAGCTGGTGCTGGACCCCGGCATCGCCTTCGGCAAGTCGCACGACGAGGACCTGACCGTGCTGCGGCGCCTTTCCGAGTTCCGCGTGCTGGGGCTGCCGCTGCTCGTGGCGGCGTCGCGCAAGCACTTCATCGGCTCGGTGCTGGGCCTGCCGCCCGAAGACCGCCTCGAAGGCACCGCGGCCGTGACGGCGATGGCGATCGCGGGCGGCGCGGACCTCGTGCGCGTCCACGATGTGCGTGCGATGGCCAGAGTAGCGCGCATGGCGGATGCGCTGGTGCGCGCGCGGCCCGGCGACTTCGCGGCGAACGCCGACTCCTGGCCCTGGGCGGCCACGGCGCAGATTGTGCCCGGCACCACGATCGTGCGGCGCGATGGCTGAGTCCGCGGGCCCCGACCTGTGGCCCAACCGTTTCGCGGCCGAGCGGCCCTCCTCAACCGGCCGAGACGGCCTGCGTCATCTCGCCGCGGATCAGCTCAAAGTCGGCGGCGGGAATGGCGTGAATGTTGCCCTGGAACGCCAGCGTCCAGTGTTCGGCCGGCCACTTCTGTGTCCAGCTCATGCGCAGCGCCAGCTCCTTCGCGTCGAGCAGCTCGCCCGGCGGCAGCACGATCTCCGGTTCGGTGCGCACACGATAGGGGTAATCTTCTCGGGGCTTATCCGGGCTTAACCAGATGCGCTCGTGGTCCTCAAAGCAGTCCGATGTCACTTTCAAGACGGCGCCGAACCGCTTCAGCCCCGTGTAGTAGGCGACGACGCGATCGCCGGGTTTGAACTTGCCTGCGAGCCCGCGCTTGGTGCTCTTCAGGCCGAGCAACGTCCAGTCGCGCGCGGCAGTCTTTGCCCAGTTCTCCGGCGAGGTCACGACGATGTAATAGCCCGGCTGATCCGCCATTTGCCCGTCCTTTTTTGCGGCGTGAGGCGCGCCGCGGTTCGCACGACAACGCCGTCTGTCAGGGCGACAGACGGCGCTCGTTCGTACAGCAGGGAGTCGCGATCAGCAGCAGCTGCGCGCCTGGCCGGAGTTGTCCGCCGTTTGGAAGCTGGAGCCGCAGGCGCAGCTCTTCACGGCGTTCGGATTAAAGATGGTGAAGCCGGACTTCATCAGGTCTTCGACGTAATCCACCTCAGCGCCGCTGAGCAGCGCCGCGCTGTCGGGATCGACCAGCAGGCGCACGCCGTACTCTTCGACGACGAGGTCGCCCTCCTCGGCCTCCGGCGCAATCGCCATACCGTACTGGTAGCCGGAGCATCCGCCGCCAACCACGAACACGCGCAGGGCGCCGTGGTCCAGGCCGCGCTGCTCCAGCAGCGCCTTCGCCTTTTCGGCGGCTCGCTCCGTCACCGTCACCACCGCGGGCATCGTCGTCATGCCATGCTCCTTCGAGAGATCCGCTTGCGCGTGACCCGCCATTGCTGGGCCGGCGCGCTGGAATATTCCAAGTGCAGTATAGACGCGGCAGCGCATCGCGTCCATCCGTTCGCCTGACCATGGCGGCCGGTGCGCTTGCCTACGCCGGCAGCCTGAAGCGCGTCTCGCCGCCTGTCGCTATGCCCTCGATCAGCCCTATGCGCACCAGCCGATCGGCGAGCCGCGCTACCCGCTCGGTCTGCGGCGGCAGCGCCATCCCGGAGGCGAGGAGCGCCAGATCGGCGAGCGGCAGCGCCTCACCGTCCGGCAGACGGCGCAGCACATCCACGATGCGGCCGCGCAAGAAGCGATCCGAAGCGGCGAACGGCGCCTGCGAGTGGGCTCGCCGGGGCTTCGCTCCGTAGGTGGCGCTGGCTTCTGCGACCTTCCGGGGCGCCGAATCCTCGCTGGCGAGCCGCGGCCGCGCGGCGCACCAGCTAGAGACCGGGCAGTGGCCGCACGACGGCGCCCGCGCCCGGCAGACCAGTGCGCCGAGATCCATCAGCGCGGCGTTCCAGTCGGCGGCACGCCCGCGAACCAGGACACGCTCAGCCAGCGCGTTGTCTGCGCTTGACGCGCTCGGTGCTTCGCTTCGACCATCGAAGATGCGGCGCAAGACACGCCGCACATTGGTGTCCACGCAGGCGACCGGCTGATTGAATCCGAAGCACAAAATCGCACGGGCGGTGTATTCGCCCACGCCGGGCAGCTCGCGCAACCGTCCGAGCGCGGGCGGGATGCACCCACCCGGCTCATTCATGATTCGCCGGGCAGCCTGGTGCAGGCGCAGGGCACGGCTGTTGTAGCCGAGTCCTGCCCATTCGCGGATTACGTCCGCCGCCGAAGCCCTGGCGAGCGCGGCCAAATCGGGGAAGCGGAGCATGAAGGCGCGGTATTTCGGCGCCACGCGCTCGCGCTGGGTCTGCTGCAGCATGAACTCGGAGACGAGCACGGCATAGGGCGTGCGCTGCTGCCGCCACGGCAGCTCGATCCGCTGGGCGTCGAACCAGGTCAGCAGCGCTGCCTGAACCTCGCTCGCATTCTTCGTGGCGATGCCTCGCTCCAGACTGCACTCTTCCGCCGCATCTGCTTGCCGCTTCGGTTAGCATGTCGACCGAAGGCTATCGAAGCTCAAGATCCCGAGATCCTCGTGCCTTTCAGGATACACGACGCGGGCCGTCCAAAGCCTCACGAGTGCGGGCCTGCTGCGGCGCCGCTCGCTTCGGCTTAACGGGCGCACGTGGGGTGGGCGTGGTACGCTTGGGCGGTGCTGACACGTCCCGGTCCGCGCCCGGTGAGGGTTCCCGCCGGCACGCGGCGTCTCGATCAATCGTAGTTCCGTAGTTCCCTGAAGCCGGAAGGCGGCGCGACGATGACCCTCGATAAGCTGCAGCGGCTGCATGCGCTTCTGCGCGACCTGGATTCGGTGATCGTCGCCTTCTCGGGCGGCGTGGACAGCACGTTCCTGGCGGCCGCGGCTTTCGACACGCTGGGCGAGCGAGCCCTTGCCGTTACCGGGATTTCTCCCAGCGTCGCGCCTGCTGAGCGCGAAGAGGCCGCCGCATTGGCCACGCGGATCGGCATTCGCTACCGCACGCTGGAAACCAGCGAGATGGACGATCCACGTTATGTCGCCAATGGCGCCGATCGCTGCTTCTTTTGCAAGGACGAGTTGTTCACCCGCCTCGAAGCCGTGCGCCTGGCCGAGGGCTTCCTGGCGCTGGTTGATGGCTTCAACGCGGACGACGTGGGCGACTACCGGCCGGGGCAGCAGGCCGCCCGCGCTCACGGCGTGCGCAGTCCGCTGGCCGAAGCTGGTCTGACCAAGGCCGAGATCCGCGAGCTCTCGCACCAGCGCGGCCTGCCGACCTGGGACAAGCCGGCGATGGCCTGTCTCTCGTCGCGCATTCCATACGGCAAGCCGGTGACGTTGGAGGCGCTGACGCGGATCGCCACGGCCGAAGCCTCTTTGCGCCTGCTGGGCCTGCGCCAGGTGCGCGTGCGCCATCACGACGACGTGGCACGGATCGAGACCGACGCCGCGGGCATGGCGCTGCTGTTCGACGAGCAGAAGCGCGCCAGGGCCGTCGCGGAGGTGAAGGCGGCGGGCTATACGTTCGTCGCGCTCGATCTTGCGGGCTACCGGAGCGGCAGCCTCAACGAGGCGATACCCCTCATCGCCGTGCATCGAGAAGCCGCGCTGGGGGCAGGCGCACCCGGCGAGCGCCGCTAACCCACGCTTGTGACGCGCTGCTCAGGCGAATCGGAGACGCACCTGGCGATTGTCTTATGCTGACGTACCATGGGCTGCCCGAACTGGTTTGGCTGGCCGCGCGCGACGAGGCGGAGTACCGGCCAGACGGTTTCGCCGTCGAGGGCTTCATACACACCTCGCCCGACCCCGCTTCCCTGGCCGACGCGCTCAACCGCCATGCCGCTGCCGACTCCCGACGGTACGTGGCGCTAGTGATCGACCTCGACCGAGTGAAGGCGCCGTGGCGCAGCGTGCGGCATCCCGGACTCGATGTGGCGTTCCCGCACATCCACGGCCCGCTCAACCGCGACGCGGTGCTGGCGGTGGTGCCCGTGCCACGTGGCGAAAATGGCGGCTTCCTGCCGCCGGACCCGTTCACATGCGCCTGACCGCCTGCATGCATCACACGGTGCGCCGAATGACGGTTCGGCATCTGGCTACCCCTGTCGATTCAGCTGTGCGCGCCTCTATACTCCGCGCATGAGCGCGATTCTCGGCGTCGACGTCGGCGGCACGTTTACCGACTTCTATCTCTGGCGCGATGGCGAGCTGCGCGTGTTCAAGCGACCCTCGACGCCGAAGGATCCCGCGCAGGCGGTGCTCGCCGGGTTGGCCGAAGCCGGCTTCGCGCCCGATGAGATCGTGCACGGCTCCACGGTGGCCACCAACGCCCTGCTGGAACGACGCGGGGCGCGCACGGCGCTGATCACGACCGCCGGCTTCCGCGACGCAATCGTGATCGGCCGGCAGGCCCGCGCACAGATGTACGCACTGGAGCCAACCCGGCCCGAACCACTGGTGCCGGCGGAGCTGCGCTTCGAGGCGGGCGAACGTGTCGCCGCGGACGGCTCGGTGCTCGTGCCATTGGACGAAGACGAAGCCGCTCGGCTGGCTCGGCAGATCGCCGATTCCGGCGCGGAGTCCGTCGCCATCTGCCTGCTCTTCAGCTTTCTGCGGCCCGATCACGAGCGCCGGCTCGCGCAGGCGTTGCGCGGGCGGGGGCTGCTGGTGTCCGCCTCGGTCGAGGTTTTGCCGGAGTACCGCGAGTACGAGCGCATGTCCACGACGACCGTGAATGCCTATCTGTCGCCGGTGATGGCCCGCTATCTGGATACCTTGAAGGCCGATCTGGCGCGGCGCGGTGCCGGCCGGCTGCGGGTGATGCAGAGCGACGGCGGCAGCCTGGCGGCGGAAACGGCTGGCCGGCTCGCCGTGCGCACGGTGCTCTCGGGGCCGGCGGGCGGTGTGGCGGGCGCATTTGCCGCCGGTCTCGCGGCCGGCGCCGACCGGCTGATCACCTTCGACATGGGCGGCACCTCGACCGACGTGGCGCTCTGTCCGGGTCGCATCCTCTACCGCACCGATCTGACGATCGACGGGCTGCCGCTGCACACGCCAAGCGTCGACCTGCACACCGTCGGCGCGGGCGGCGGCTCGGTCGCCCGCATCGATGCGGGCGGGGCGCTGCGCGTGGGGCCGGAGAGCGCGGGCGCCGATCCCGGCCCTGCCTGCTACGGGCGCGGCGAGCGACCGACGGTCACCGACGCGCAGTTGGTGCTCGGGCGCCTGCGGGCCGATCACTTTCTCGACGGCCGCATGCCGCTGCACATCGACGCGGCCCACCGTGCCCTGGCCACGCTCGTCGGCCGGCGCGGCGCTTCGATCGAAGAGGTGGCCGCCGCTGTGGTGCGCGTGGCCAACGCCAACATGGAGCGCGCGATCCGCGTGATCTCGGTGGAGCGCGGCTACAACCCACGCGAGTTCGCGCTGCTCGCATTCGGCGGCGCCGGGCCGCTGCACGCCTGCGACCTGGCCGAGGCGCTGCGCATTCCTCGTGTGATTGTGCCGCCGCACCCCGGCGTACTGTCCGCCTTCGGCATGGTCGTTGCCGACGTGACCCGCGACTACGTCGCTGCCGTGCTGCGCCGGCTCGACGAGGATCCCGCGCTTGCCGGCGAGGTCGGCCGGCTGTTCGGCGAAATGGAGGAGCGGGGGCTGCAGGAACTGGCGGAGGCCGGACAAGACTCCCACGATGCTACGGCCGAACGCAGCCTCGATATGCGCTACACGGGGCAGTCGTACGAAGTGGAAGTCCCCGTAAAGGAACCAGAGCCGGCGGCCTGGATGGAGCGCTTCCACGCGGCGCATGCCGCCCGCTATGGGCATGGCCATCCGGGCCGGGCGGTCGAGATCGTCAACGCACGGCTGAGGCTGCGCGTTGCCGGCAAGCTCTCTTTCGGGTCTGTCGCTGCTCCGCGGCCGCTCGCGGAAGAGGCGGCCGCGCAGTCCTCGCCAGCGCCCATGGCCGCGACGGGCGCGGTCTGGTTCGACCGGCCGCTTCAGGCGCCGATCGTGCCGCGCGAGGAACTTGCTGCGGGCAGCGCGCTGCTCGGCCCCGCAGTGATCGTGCAGATGGACACGACGACGGTCTTGAACCCCGGCTGGCGCCTGCGCGTGGATGGGGCCGGCAACCTGATCCTGGAGCGTGCCTGATGGCATCGCGGACCGATCCGGCGGAGATCGCGATCTTCAACGCGCTCTTTGCCTCCGTCGCGGAGGAGATGGGCGTGACGCTGGGGCGCACGGCGCATTCGCCGAATATCAAGGAGCGCCGCGACTACTCCTGCGCCGTGTTCAATCCGCGGGGCGACCTGGTGGCGCAGGCGGCGCACATTCCCGTCCACCTGGGCGCCATGCCCACCGCCATCCGCATGATCCGCTCGCTGGCGCCGTTTCGGCCGGGCGACGTGGCTATCCTCAACGATCCCTACCTGGGCGGCACGCATCTGCCCGACGTGACCCTGGCGAGCCCAGTCTTCGCCGGACGAGCGCTGATCGGCTTCGTCGCCAGCCGCGCCCATCACGCCGACATCGGCGGCATGGCGCCCGGCTCGATGCCGGTGGCGCGCGAGCTGTGGCAGGAAGGCGTGATCATCCCACCCCTGCGCCTGGTCGCGGCCGGCCGGATCAACGAAGCGCTGTACTCGCTACTCCTGCGCAACGTGCGCTCGCCGGAGCAAAGCCGCGGCGACTTTGACGCGCAGCTCGCCGCGAACCGAACCGGCGAGCGACGGCTGCTGGAGCTGGTTGAGCGCTACGGCGTGCGCGTCCTGCGCCGGCAAATGTCGGCGCTGCTGGCCTACGCCGAGCGCATGACGCGCGCCGCGCTGCGAGAAGTACCCGCCGGCTCGTACACATTCGAAGACCGCCTGGACGACGACGGCGAATCGGCCGAGCCCGCGCCAATCCGCGTCACGCTCACCTTTGCCGCCGGCAGCCTGCACTGCGATTTCAGCGGCACCGCCCCCGAGCGGCCGGCCTCAGTCAACGCCGTCGCCACGGTGACGCGCTCCGCCGTCTACTACTGCGTGCGCTGCCTGCTCGACGACGCCGTACCGTCGAACGAGGGCTGCTTCCGCCCGGTGAGCTTCGCGCTGCCGGAACGTTCGCTGGTCAACGCCAGCCCGCCGCACGCGGTCAGCGCCGGCAACGTCGAGACCTCGCAGCGCATCACCGACGTCGTTTTGGGAGCGATGGCCAAGGCGCTGCCGGGCCGCATTCCCGCCGCCAGCAGCGGCACGATGAACAACCTCACGATCGGTGGCTGGGACGAGCGGCGCGGGACCGCCTTCACCTATTACGAGACGATCGCGGGCGGCGCCGGCGCGGGGCCGCTGCGTGACGGACTCTCGGGCGTGCACACGCACATGACCAACACCCTGAACACGCCGGTAGAGGCGCTCGAGCTGGCCTACCCGTTCCGCATCCGCGCCTACACGCTGCGCGCCGGCACCGGTGGCGCCGGGCTGCATCGAGGCGGCGATGGCGTGCTGCGCGAGTACGAATTCACGGCCCCCGCCACCTGCACGTTGATGAGCGATCGCCGGCGCACGCGGCCATACGGACTGGACGGCGGCGCGCCGGGCGCGCCGGGAATCAACCGGCTGGAGACGCAGACGGGAACGCAACTGCTGCCGTCGAAGACCACGATCCGGGTCGCGCCCGGCGATCGGCTGACCGTTGAGACGCCGGGCGGCGGCGGCTGGGGTTCGCCCTGGCCGGAAACCGCGCAACCAGATGGGCCCGCGCGCTCCCCGGAGCAGTAGGATCGTCGGCCGCATGGAGTAAGATACTGGTGGCAGCAGGGGGCGCGGTCATGCCGGACAAGTTCGAGCGTGAGATCGACGAGATTCTTCGCAAGATCGACGATTTTCCGCGCGGGCCAGTTCCCCTTCACCGTCGCCGTGGCTTTGCCCGCCGTATCGCCGGCTGGCAGCGTGCCCTGGCCGTACGCGCCGCGCATATCAGCGTCGGGCAGGTGATGCTTGCGGCGATGGTGCTGATGATCGGCTCGTATCTGCTGCGCAGCGCCTTTCACGGTGTCTGGCAATACGGGCTGCTGCTCGGGCTCATCCTGTTCTTCACGGCGTTCATACTCTCGCTGCGCGCCGGCGGCGGCTCGCGTGGCGGCGAGCCGTACTTCCGCGGCCGGCCGCGCAGCTACTACGAGCAACCGGGCAGCGGCTCACTCGACCGGCTGCGGGCCTGGTGGCGGCAGCGCCGCCAGCGCTGAACGGAAGCCGGCCGCCAGTTCCGCGGCCGGCGCCCTTCCCGGCCATCCGGCGATCACCAATTTCGGCTGCGAGGCACGGATGCGCCAGCGTACGGTTCTCCGCTCGGTCCTGCTTGTGCCGGCGATCTGCATCACGCTGGGGCTGGGGCTGGCCTGCGGCTCGGGCGGTTCGTCCAAAAACAGCCCGAATTCGAAGAGCCTGAGCCAGCCGCAAAACGCGCCCACGGCGACCGTGCCGCCCTCGCTTCCGTCACCGATCGCCGCGAGCAGCGTCGTCGGCGGCACGACCAGCAACGGCCCGGCGCCCGACACCTACGTGGTGAAAGCGGGCGATACGCTCGGCGCGATCGCGGCGCAGCTCGGCGTGTCGGTCTCGGATCTGGCGACGGCGAACGGCATCACCGACCCGGCCCGTATCCAGGTCGGTCAACAGTTGAAAGTCCCGCGGCCGGGGCAAACGCCGGCGCCATCGGCTTCCCCGGCGGCAGGCGGCACGCCGCCGCTCTCTCCGATCGGCGCGGCCCCGACCTCCGCCAGCGGCTCCGTGGCGATTCCCCCGACGGGCGGCGCCCCCTCCGGCGGCGGCACGCCGCGGGCCGGACCCTCTGCCGCCGCGCTCACGCCAGCAGGCGGTACGCCCGGCGCCCCGGGCGCCGCCGGCGAGTACACCGTGCGCTCCGGCGATACCGCGTGCAAGATCGCCCGTGCGAACGACATATCGGTCGCCGAGCTGGCCCAGGCCAACAACATGACAACAGATCAGATTGCGCGGCTTTCGATCAACCAGTTGCTCAAGATTCCGCCGGCGACGGGCCACCGTGACTGCTAGGCGCGAGTAACGGTTGCGGCGCCGCGCTCGGCGGCCCAGCCCGAGGGCAACAGGAAGCGCCAGCCCTCCCGCCACGCAAACGGCGCATCCACCAGCTCTTCGAGCCACCGCCCGCCCAGCAGACTCTCAAGCGCCCAGCGGTTTGCCGAGTGCGAGATGATCAAAACTCGCTTCTGGTCCCAGCCCGCCGCCAGGTCACGCAAGAAATCGCTTGTCGAGGCAACGACCTGGCGATAGCTTTGGCCCCCCGGAAAGGGAATGTCGATACGTCGCGACCGTTCCGCGGCCAGGCGAGCAACGGGCATGCCGTTCAGTTCGCCGTAGTTGCACTCTCGCAAGCGCGCGTCCCGCCGGATGGGGACGTCGCTTCCTGCGAAGGCGATGCGCGCCGTTTCCAGCGCTCGCTCCAGGTCGGAGACGAATACCACCGCGAACCCTCCACCGCGGCGCCGCTCGCCCAGCTCGGCCGCGAGCCGCCGGCCTGCTTCCGAGAGCCTCCCCGGCAACCAACCGCTGGCGAGACCGGCCTCGTTGTCGGTGGAGATCGAGTGGGTTTCGAACCAGATCTCGACGGTCATCGCTCTGCCTCCGTGGCGCCCGCGACGGGCCGATCTATCTTCGCACAGCCGCGGCGTGCCGCTGAGATCGCACCCCGCGGGCGGAGATGGTATCAATGCAGAGGTCACCGGCGGCGATGGCGTGCGCACGACACGCTGGGGGCCGCGGTCGTCGTGGCCGCGACCGAGGGATGGCATGGACGCGGTAGCGGACCGGCCCCTGGGCCGGGTGCGAGTGTTGGAGATGCCCGGTGCGGAGGGGGCGCTGTGCGGCCGCAGCTTCGCGGATCTCGGCGCCGACGTGATTAAGATCGAACCGCCCTCGGGCGATCCCTCGCGGCGGCTGCCGCCCTTCTCCGCCTCGGGCGGCAGCCTGTACTGGGCCGTCTATGCGGCCGGCAAGCGCAGCGTTGCGCTGGATCTCGAGACGGAGCGGGGCCGCGCCCGGCTGCTGCGGCTGGTCCGCATCAGCGATGTGCTGATCGACACGGATCCCACCGGACGCCAGGCGGCGCTGCACCTCGACTATCCGCGCCTGTGCGAAGAGAATCCGGCGCTGGTGCTGACCTCGATCTCGCCCTTCGGCCGGAGCGGCCCGTATGCGCGGCGCAAGGGCTCCGATCTCGTGCAGTTCGCGATGAGCGGCTATCTGCACATGACCGGCCCCGCCGGCGGCCCGCCGCTGAAGGTCTCGGCGCCGTACCAGACCTGGCTGCACGGCAGCATGCACGCCTTTGCCGCCACGCTGCTGGCGCTGCGTCAGCGACGGCGCACCGGCCACGGCGCCGACGTCGACCAGGCGCTGCGCGATACCGGCGCCTGGATGCTGACGCACACCTACCAGTTTTGGGACCTGCTCGGCGTGAATCTGACGCGGCAGGGCGCGAGCCGCGACATGGGCGGCGTGCTGCGCCTGCCCACGATCTGGCCCGCGCGCGACGGCCACATCATCTGGCTTTTCCAGACCGGGTACATCGGCGGCAGCCGCATGCGCCAGCTCGTTGCCTGGATGGCCGAGCACGGCATGGCGCCGGCATTTCTGCATGCGATCGAGTGGGAGAGCTTCGACCTGCTGGGCGCGGGCGCCGCCCAGCGCGATCAGCTCGTCGCCGCGTTCACCGCGTTCTTCGCGGCGAAGACGCGGGCGGAGCTGTTCGCGTGGGCGCTGCCGCGCGGTGTGATGCTGGCGCCGATGCAGACGCTGCGCAACCTGGCCGACGATCCGCAACTGTCGGCGCGCGGCGCCTGGCTGCCGCTGGCCGCGGAGCAGAGCGCTGGCGCGCGCCTGCCGGGCGCGCCCGTGCGCATGAGCGCCGCCCGCTGGGAACGGCGCGGACCGGCTCCCGCGCTGGACGAGCATAACCACGCCGTGCTGGGCGACCTGCTCGGCGAGGCTGTCGTCGCGGCCGCCGGCGACCATGAAGCCGCGGCGAGCCGGGGCAGCACGTCGTAGCGCGGACCGCCCAATCCTCACCGTGATTCGCGGCTGCCGTGCCGCGCGCCGCGAATCAGGGAAGCACTTCGCGCGTCCAGCGCAGGGCATCGACGTGGATGCCGCCGACGGCGCACTCCCAGTGGAGATGCGGGCCGGTGGAGAGGCCCGTGGTGCCGACGAGGCCGATGTTATCGCCGGTGCTCAGCGCGTCGCCCAAACTGACCCTGATTGCGGAGAGGTGGGCGTAGCCGGTGTACATGCCCAGGCCATGGGCCACGGCCACGAAGTTGCCCCGCTCGGCGAGCGGCCCGGCGAAGGCCACCTGGCCCGGCGCCGCGACCGGCACCGGCGTGCCGGCGGGCGCGGCGATGTCCACGCCCGAGTGGTGACCGCTGACCGGGCCACCGTTGTAGGAGCGCGCCTGGCCGAACTGCGTCGTGATCTCGCCCTGGATCGGCTGCACCAATAACCCGTGCCAGAGCGGCGGCGTGCTCGCCGGCAGATACGTCGCACGCAGCGCGGCGAGCTCCTGCGCCACCACACCGGGATCGAGCAGGCTGTTCAGTCCCGGCGGCAGCACGATCTGATCCACGGGAAAGGCCGTGGGCGTGACGGTGACGGGCAGATCGTAGCTGTAGGATCCGAGGCCGGACGACGAGGCGTCGACGTGCACGTTGTAGCTGCCCGGATCGATCTCGATTTCGGAGTCGACCGGCTGGCCCGCGCCGATGATCGCCACCAGGTAGGCGCCGTCGGCCACGAGCGGAAACTGCCAGCCGTTGAAGGTGGCGACGGCGCTGTCGGCGTAGTAGGAATGCAGGTGCAGCGAGAAGGCGCCGGCCTGGGCGATCGTGTCCGTCGAAAGAAAGGTGAACGGCGCGGCCTGCTCGGGCTGCACCAGCACGGCCGTGCCACCACCGCGCGCGGTTAGCGCACGCCGCCCCGCGAGGGCCGAGCCGGCGATCACGCCCAACGAACCCAGGCCGAAGAGGAAGCCGCGCCGGCTGATCGTGGCGCGGGGATCGAGCGATGGAAGCACAACGCCGCACTCGGGAGAGATCTCGCCTCGCCAGTCTACACGCACCTGTTACGATCGCTCAAAGGCGGGGAATGGTGCCGCGGCAAGCAGGAGCAGACGGCGTGCGCGGACCGGCCGTAACGACGCGTTATCGTAAGGCGTTACGTCGTCTGCTATACTCCCTGCAAGCTCGCGCAAGCGCCCAGATGGCGCGTCTTTTCGGTGCTTGCCATGCCCGCGGGTTCGGCCCACGGGCCAGTTCGACGCCGGCTCGCCGGCGGGGCATGGCTGCGGCCGGTGTGGTGTGTGGAGGGTAGCGGCGGTGGAAGACCCGCGCTCGATCGCTGAAGGCATCATCAGCAACGTCGAAAAGGTGATCGTCGGCAAGACGGATGAGTTGCGCCTCACGCTCACGGCGCTGCTCTGCCAGGGGCACGTACTGATCGAAGACGTGCCGGGCGTGGGCAAGACGATGCTGGCGCGCAGCATCGCCCGCTCCACCGGCTGCGTGTTCAAGCGCATCCAGTTCACGCCCGATCTGCTGCCGACGGACGTTACCGGCGTTTCGATCTACAGCAACAAGACGGACGACTTCGAGTTTCGCGCCGGGCCGATCATGGCGCAGATCGTGCTCGCCGACGAGATCAACCGCGCCACGCCGAAGACCCAGTCCGCCCTGCTTGAGGCGATGGAAGAGCGCCAGGTGACGGTGGACGGCGTCAGCCGCAAGGTGCCGTCGCCGTTCATGGTGCTGGCGACGCAGAACCCGATCGAGTACGAGGGTACCTTCCCCCTGCCCGAGGCGCAGCTCGACCGCTTCATGCTGCGCGTGCATCTCGGCTACCCGAGCAAGACCGACGAAATCGTGATCATGGACCGGCAGCAGATGGTCCATCCCGTAGAAGAGCTACCGCAGGTGACGGACGCCAGCGAGGTGCTGCGCCTGCAAACCGCCGTGAAGGCTATCTACGTCGATCCGCTCATCAAGCAGTACATCGTCGAGATCGTCGAGGCCACACGTAAGCATGAGGCCGCCTACCTGGGCGCCTCGCCGCGCGGCTCGCTGGCGCTGTACCGGACCACACAGGCATTCGCACTGCTGACCGGGCGGGACTTCGTGATCCCGGACGACGTGAAGGCACTGGCTTACGCGACGCTCGGCCATCGCATCATCGTCAGCCCTTCGGCGCGCGTGAAGAACATCAGCGCCGCCAGCGTGGTCAGTGACTGCCTCAGCCGCGTGCCGGTTCCCGGCGCCAGGGCGCGCGGCGGCGCCTTCTCCGCCAGCTAGCGGCTTCGCAGGAGCGGGCCAGGTGCCCGCCGTTCCGCGGGTGCACAGCATGCACGGCTTTCGCCGCTTCCACGTTCAGCGCTCGGTGCCGATCATCGCGCTGCTGCTCATAATCTGCATCGGCTTCGCGCTGGCAACGGGTTTTTGGCTGCTGTTCCGCCTTGCCTACGTGCTGCTCGCCGCCGTGCCGCTCTGCTATCTGTGGGCACGCTTCAATCTCAGCCAGCTTGACGTCTCGGTAGAGCGGTTGATCGACCGCGCTCAGGTCGGCCAGAGCACCGACGAGCGCATCACTGTGCGCAACAAGGGGCTGTTCCCCAAGGTCTGGCTCGAAGTGGATGATCCCACCACGCTGCCCGGCCATCGTGCCGGCCGCGTGATCACGCTGGGCGGAAGGCAGCGCCGCTCCTGGCGCACGCAGGCGCAGCTCACGCGCCGCGGCGTGTTCACGGTCGGCCCGCTGACGCTCACCAGCGGCGACCCGTTCGGCCTCTTCCGCGTCAGCCGCCAGTACGGCCGGCAGTCGTCGATCATCGTTTATCCGCCCTACTACGACCTGCCGCACTTCACCGTGCCGCCCGCGAACCTGCCCGGCGAGGGCCGCTTCCGCAAGCGCACCCACTACGTCACACCAAACGCTTCGGGCGTGCGCGAGTACGTGCCCGGCGACAGCTTCAACCGCATCCACTGGCGCAGCACCGCGCGCGCCGGCAAGCTCATGGTCAAGGTCTTCGAGCTGGACCCGGCCAGCGATATCTGGATCGTGCTCGACATGCAGGGCCGCGTGCAGGCCGGCAGCGGCGACGAGAGCACCGAGGAGTACGGCGTCAAGGTCGCGGCCTCGGTGGCGCGGCATTTCCTTAGCCAGAACCGCAACGTGGGCCTGATGCTCTACGGCGAGCGGCTGGAGATCGTGGAGGTCGAGCGCGGCGGCCAGCAGCTCACCCACATACTCGAGGCGCTCGCCGTGGCACGCGCGGTCGGCGATGTGCCGGTCGGCGATCTGCTGAACGTCGAGGGCAAGCGTTTCGGCCGGCACACGACACTTGTGGTGATCACGCCGTCTGTTGACGAGGCCTGGGTACTGAGTCTTTTGCAGCTCACCGGCCGCGGCGTCAAGGTCGCGGTCGCGCTGCTGGAGGCGAGCACCTTCGGCGCCAACACCAATCCGCTGCTGGTCGTCGGCGCCCTGGCGGCGGCGGATGTCTGGACCTATCTCGTGAAACGAGGGGACAATCTCTCGTCCTCGCTTGCGCCGAGCGGCGACGAGACGGTGCAGACGCCGAGGCTTTCATGAGTTCGCGCGGCCCGGCGCTGCAGAGGCGAGCGGCAAGATGAGTCAGGCGAACTGGATCGAGTGGTTTCGCGATCAGCCGGCCGATGTGGAACGGCCGAAGCCGCTCTGGGAGCGGCTGCCCCCCTGGGCCACGAACTGGGAGTCTTGGCTGACCTTCGCGGTTGTCATGCTCACCTTCCTGAGCGTGGCGCGCTCGATCGACTCCGCCCACTGGGTCGAGGGTATGCCCTCCCTGGTGATGATCAGTTTCCTGGCGCTGCTCACCGGCTTCGGCCTTTCGAAGATCAAGATCAACGAACTGTTCCTGCATCTGCTGGCGATCCTGACCGGTGTGCCGGTGGTCGTCGGCTTCGCCCTGAGCTTCATGGGTGAAACCTCGCTGGGGCCGGGTCTCTCGCATTTTTGGCACCGTTTCGGCGACTGGATCGACGTGATCCGCACGGGGGGCATCACCACCGACAACATGCCCTTCGTGACGATCGTCCTGGCGCTGACCTGGATCGCCGCCTATCTCTCCGCCTGGGCGATCTTCCGCTGGCGCAACGCCTGGCTGGCGCTGATTCCCGGCGGCATGGGGCTGCTGACGAACATCAGCTACCTGCCCGGCCAGTTCAGCGCCGACTTCGTCGTCTTTCTCTTCGGCGGCATGTTGCTGGTGATGCGCGTGAACCTGCTCAACCGCGTGCGCGATTGGCAGCGGCGCGGTATCGCCGTCCCGCAGTTCCTGAGCCTGACGCTGCTCAACATCACAGTCTGGATCGGGATCGCCCTGCTGATCGTCGCCTGGTGGGTGCCGCTGGCCGGCGAGTCGCGGATCTTCGCCAGTGCCTGGAACAGCCTCACCAGCCCGCTCGATAACGCCAGTGCCGACTGGAGCCGCCTGTTCAACAGCATCGACGCCAAGCGCGAAGTGCCGCTGCACAGCCTCGGCGCCACGCTGCCGCTGCAGGGTAAAGTCACGCTCAGCGACCGGGTGGTGGCCGAGGTCGATTTCGGCGATCAGTCCAACCAGGGCCGCAATCTGGTCGCCACCCGCTATGACGTGTACACGCCCGCTGGCTGGAAGCGTGGCGCCAGCGAGGCGGGCACGATCGGCCCCAACGGCGTCAGCACCGCGGACGCGCCGCCCGTCGACAAAGACGTATACAAGGACCGCAAGGCCGTGCCCGCCGACGTGATCGTGGACACGCCAAACGGCGTGCTCCTGAGCATCGGCCAGCCGCTGCAGGCATCGATCGACGGCCGCGCCGATGTCGTCAACATCGGCACCGTGGCCGACGTGCGCGCGATCCATCCCAAGAAGGATCTGAAACGCGGCGACCAATACACGACCGTGGGCAGCATCTCGGTGGCGCCGGAAGAGAAGCTGCGAGCCGCCACAACGGAGTATCCGGACTACATCAAGCAACGCTATCTGCAGTTGCCGGCCGAGCTGCCGCAGGAGGTGCGCGACCTGGCCGTCAACCAGTCGGCAGCCGCGAACAATCCCTACGACAAGGCGCGCGCGATAGAGGATTACCTGCGCAAGTTCCCAAACACGTACGACATCCCGATCGTGCCGCCCGGGCGCGACGCCGTCGACGTCTTCCTCTTCGACACGAAGAAGGGCTACTCCGACTACCAGGCGACGGCGATGGTGGTGCTGCTGCGCGCGGTGGGCGTGCCGGCGCGGCTGGCAACCGGCTATTCGGTGCAGGAGTTCGACCTGAACACACACCGCTACATCGTGCGCGAGAAGGACGCCGAGTCCTGGCCGGAAGTCTATTTCCCCGAGTACGGCTGGGTTGAGTTCAGCCCCTTCGCCGGCGCGCCGCTGGTGTCGCGGCCCTTCACCGGCTCGGACAACGGCAGCCAGGCGGACGAGTCGCCGGATATCAAGTTCGGCGCCCCGATTTTCGCCGGCCCGTTCGGCCCCGAAGACATTCCCGGCGAGGGTGAGCTGGGCGGGGCGTTCAAGGTTCACCATCCGTTCAACTGGCTGCCGGTGTACCTGGGGCTGACGCTGCTGGCGGTGCTGCTGATCTGCGGCGGCATTCTGCGCCTGGCCTGGGAGTGGGGGCTGCGCGGCCTCGATGCGCCGGTGAAGACCTGGGAGAAGACGCTGCGGCTGGCGCGCTGGACGCGGCTGAGACCGAAGGCCAACCAGACACCGAACGAGTTCGCCGGCGAGCTGACGCGGCGCACCAGCCTGGAGGCCGAGCCGCGTGTGGTGGCCGAGAGCTTCGCCCGCACGCGC